>Ga0233443_1001449_pt1 | contig 20780 bp, 17 predicted proteins | sample SI_123_September_2_FD_182784 | JGI IMG/M metagenome (GOLD analysis project Ga0233443, IMG submission 182784) | Seawater microbial communities from Saanich Inlet, British Columbia, Canada - SI_123_September2016_200_MG | ecosystem: Environmental > Aquatic > Marine > Inlet | place: Canada: British... | reverse complement strand
TAATTTGGGACGTTTTACCCGGCCAAGGTACCTTCTTGAAGACACAGTAATTATATGTGACTCCTTACTTTCTGCCTCTTCAAGTTTTGCCATTTCCGAAATACTCACCAATCTCACAAGGCCTGACCTTCCTGCGGACTGGAAAAACACACTTCGAATGCCAAAGATTGCATGGAAAACAGGAACTTCCTATGGCCGTCGTGATGCATGGAGTATAGGCTTTAATCAGGAATATACGGTTGGCGTCTGGTGTGGGAACTTCTCCGGAACCGGTGTCCCTGACCTTAGTGGCTCTGAGATAGCAACGCCATTATTGCTAAAAACATTCAATGCCATAACGGAGGATCAGTCGAACGAATGGTTGCTCCCACCCGATGAACTTGATTATCGAATCGTATGTTCAAGCTCAGGTATGGTACCGGGCTCACATTGTACCGATAAGACTATTGACTATTTTATGCCGGAAGTATCTTCCATAAAAAAATGTACTCATCTTAAATCCGTTGGAATAAATCCTGACACTACAATTTCTTACTGTTACAGCTGTCTGCCGGAAAATGGTTATAAGAAAGCTCTCTTCCCGGATTATAGCATTGAGTTACTGAGTTTTTATCAATCAAATAGCATCCCCTACGTAAAAATTCCTCTGCATAATCCATTATGTGAAAGACTTCAAAGTGACAATGGTCCAATTATTAACTCACCCATTGATGGAATGGATTATATGTTGGCTAAGGATGATTCAGAACAACTTATGCTGTCATGCAAAACAACGGATGATGTAAATATAGTCTACTGGTCGGTTAATGACAGATTTGTAAAAAGCGGAGCAGCGGGTGAAACCATTTTCATTACACCACCTGCAGGTAAACTTAAGATCTCCTGCGCCGATGATAAAGGCAGAAACAGAGATGCTTTCATCCTTGTTAAATACATTGAATTCTAAGCTCTGGATTAATTATTCGAATAATTACCTTTGTAAATCGCGATGGTATATTTCATGAACTAAATGCATAACTAAATGTATAGAACCCTTTTTTTACTTTCGATTACCACCCTGTTCGTAGTAAGCTGTAATCAGGTAATTCAAACCAACCCGCTTAGTGAAATGCAAATTGTTGATGGCTGGGAGTTTAAAACCTCGGGAGATTCAATTTGGAGATCGGCAAACGTTCCGGGCTGTAACTTCACCGACCTGATGGCACATGGAATTATCAATGATCCATATTATCGCGACAACGAAAAAGAAGTCCAGTGGATTGAAGAACTGGATTGGGAATACAGAACCAGTTTTTTTGTCGATAGTGGTTTTCTTGAAGCTGACAATATCATTCTTCAATTCGAAGGACTGGATACATATGCACAGGTGGAGCTAAACGATCGGGCATTTTTAAGCGCTGACAATATGTTCAGAAGCTGGGAAAAAGATTGTAAACGTATGCTGAATCCCGGAAAGAACACTTTACGCATTTTATTCTCATCGCCCGTAAAAAAGAATACACAAAAGTATAGCAAGCTTAATTACAAACTGCCTGACAAAAGGGTATTTACACGTAAGGCTCTCTATCAATTTGGATGGGACTGGGGCCCAAGGCTGGTCACATCCGGAATCTGGAAACCAGTCAGCTTGATTGCCTGGAATCACTTTAATGTAACAACGGTTCAAATTCATCAGCAAGAACTTGTAGATCAGGAGGCTCAGCTGGAGGCAAGATTTCAGATTAGATCAGAGCAAGAGCAAAAGGTAGAGATTCAAATTAGCGATAAGTCAAACAAGCTCTTGCTTGCATCCATGAAACATGACCTTCTTAAAGGAAACAACGCCATAACTCTTCCTTTCACCATTATTAATCCCAGGCTTTGGTGGCCCAACGGATTAGGCGAACCGCATCTCTATGATCTGCAGATAGAGGTAAAATCGAATCACAGTTATCACAATCAGGAAAGGACAATAGGCATTAGGGAAATCCAGCTCATCACGGATAAGGATACATCCGGAACAAGCTTTTATTTTCAAGTGAATGGAATACCGGTTTTCGCAAAAGGAGCAAATTATATTCCTCAGGACAATTTCCCGGCAAGAGTAGGCTATGAAAAATATAGGGCAACCATTCAGGCTGCTAAAGATGCGAACATGAATATGCTTCGGGTTTGGGGCGGTGGAATTTATGAGAATGACCTGTTTTACGATTTGTGCGATGAAAACGGGATCATGGTATGGCAAGACTTCATGTTTGCATGTGCCATGTATCCCGGAGACAAGAAATTTCTGGCTAATGTTGAGAATGAGATCAGGCAAAACATCCTTAGGCTCAGGAATCATCCATCCATTGTTCTCTGGTGTGGAAACAATGAAGTTGACAATGGCTGGAAGGACTGGGGCTGGCAAAAACAATTGGGATACAGCCAAGCCGATTCCATTCAGGTTTATGGAGATTATAAGAAACTATTTGAAGAATTAATACCATCAGTTATTGCCGAAAATGATTCAGAGCGTTACTATTGGCCCTCTTCACCGCTTTGGGGCTGGGGACATGCTGAAGCCAATTTTGAAGGGGATTCTCACTACTGGGGTGTCTGGTGGGGTAAAGAACCGTTCAGTATTTATGAAGAGAAAATAGGGCGTTTTATGAGTGAGTTTGGATTCCAGGGATTTCCCCATCAAAAAACACTGGAGGAAGTTAGCACTATAGAAGACAGAATCCTGTTCTCAGAGGTTATGTATGCCCATCAGAAACATCCTGTTGGTTATGAAACCATTCTTGAATATATGGATCGGGCTTACAAGCTACCCGACACATTCGCAGAATTTAATTACTTAAGTCAGGTAGTACAGGCTGATGGTATTGAATTGGCATTGAAAGCTCATCGACGGGCAATGCCTCATTGTATGGGAACCTTATACTGGCAGCTCAACGACTGTTGGCCGGTAGTGTCCTGGTCAGGCCTGGATTACAAGAACAGATGGAAAGCTTTGCATTATAAAGCTCGTGACAGTTTCATGCCAATTATTGTTTCCGGACACATCTCGGAAGGAATTTTAAAGGTTTATATCGTCTCCGATAAAATTGAAACGATTAAAGCAAGGCTGAATGTTGTTCTAATGGATTTCGATGGAGAAGTACTTTGGCAAGACTCGACTTTATGCAATGTATCAGGCAATTCAAGCAAAATATACTACCAGTATGCAATTAAGGATTTGCCATCGTTTAATAATCAGTTTTCCTTCATAGTAATTGATCTTATTACTGATCATGAGAAACTATCCGATGAACAAATCTATTTTGATATTCCAAAATCTCTAAAATTTAATGAGGCTGAAATTACTGCAGAAACCAGTGTTTCCAACAATGGGATAATAATAAAATTGAGTTCAAATACTTTGGTGAAGGATTTACAATTAAGCTATCCAAATCGGGCGGTGCATTTTTCAAATAATTATTTTGACCTGCTTCCCGGCAGACCAGTAACAGTAGAGGTATTAGACTCAGTGCTGACAATTCATGATCGTCCTGTATATACTCATATGCAAATGATCAGAGAAGTGATTAAGAGGTAAAAAAAAAGCCGCTCCAAATAAATGGAAGCGGCCATAAGTTAACAAAAGTTAACCTAACCCCATATTTTAGTTCATGCCATAATCCTTAAGAATTGACATAAGTTTTTGTCTGGTAAAAAAGATTCTGCTTTTAACTGTTCCAATTGGTAACTCTAGCTCATCAGCAATCTCCTTGTACTTAAAACCTGCAACATGCATTTCGAACGGACGACGATACTCATCTTCCAGAGATGCAATAGCTTTTGTAATCTCCGATGTGCTATAACAGGATTCAGGTGACTCAATACCTGATTCCTGGGAAAAATTAAGAAAATACAGATCCTTAGTAGTATCGAAGGTTGTATTCTGCTTGACAGCTCTTCTATAATTGTTAATAAAAGTATTCTTCATGATTGTATAAGTCCAGGCTTTAAGGTTTGTTTTCTCAACAAACTGCTCCTTATATTTAAGAGCTTTAAAGTAGGTCTCCTGCAGAAGATCTTCTGCTTCATTGGAATTAGAGGTAAGACTAAGTGCGAAACTTTTCAGACTCTCCTGTAAATTCATCAACTCGGTATTAAATTGCTGTGCTGTCATAATCTTTTGTTTAAATTTACAATTCAAATGTAGAACATTGACCAAAACATAACAAATCCAAACAAGCTTCAAGGAATCTGATTTAGATTAATTCTAAATACCATATTTAATCAATATCACAAGAACAGCGAAGGTTTCATCTTATTTACAGATTTAGATTCTAAATTACCTAATTACCTAATTACCTGTTTTTGCCATTTATGACAATAAAATTGCATGTTTTGTCTAACATTGATACGCATTACTTAAACCTATAAGCTTAGCTTATCTTATTGGTATTCAGACCTTTTTGTCCTTATCTAGGTCTCAATCATGACTTTACTGCTCATTTTCAGCAATTTACGAATTTCAACGTCAGATTTTTGCCGATTGACAATCATTATTGATTGAAATCAACAAAGGTTGAACATAAATAAGGTTCATTGTTTAACAAAAGGGTACTAAAACATAAATAAGACGGGAAGGAGCTTTAGATAGAATTCAGAAGATCAGCAAATTCCTCAATTCTATTAAACTTTCTAACATTCTTAAATCCTGACACATCAAGGTCGATGGATTGAAAACCACTTATAATTATCTGGAAATTGTTAAGATCGTTGGACAGATTTGTTAGATACTGAGTTAAATTATTTTCACTGAGGGAAGCCACAAATGATGTGAGATAATAATCGCAGGGACGAATTTCTGAAGCCTCTATAATATCGCCATAAGGAACCGATTGGCCAAAGTATACAACTTTATGCCCAGCCTTCTTTATCAGATAGTTATAAAAGAGCAAACCAATTTCATGCAGTTCATCCTCTGCCAGAAAAAGTGTAAAAGATTTTGCACCGTCCTCAAGAGCTACAATCTGACTATCGATGGCAACAATTAGCTTTTGTCTTATGATATTTGAAACAAAATGTTCCTGAATCGGGTTGATAGCGCCTGTCTGCCAGAGATATCCAATTTTTTCAAAGAAAGGATAGATTATTTTAACGATAGAGTCCTCAAAACCATTTCTCAAAATGATCCCTGAAAAGATTTTCTCAAATTTCTCTTCATTCAGGTCAACCATGGCCAAAACCAGATTTTCAATCTGACTGGCAAAATCGGATGTATCTGCACAAACTTCCAGCACGTGTTTATGCAATTCTTCGTAAGATAGTTGTGCTATTTTCGAAATCTTGAATCCATTCTTATTCAGGATAGAGATATTCAAAATTCGCTTTAAATCAGAGTCAGAATAAAACCGAATATTTGTAGAAGTTCTACTTGGTTCAATCAGCTTGTATCTTTTCTCCCAAATCCGAATCGTGTGTGCTTTGATTCCGCTTAATCTTTCTAAATCTTTGATTGAATACTTTGCCATTTTACCTGTAGCGATCTATTATAAACTTCCCTACTAACAGCAACCTCCATAAAATGTTTATCCATTCAACACCTAAAACAGAACAAATTTTGAAATATTTACAATCTGTTAACTAAACTGTTGCCTTTTCAGGGACAGAGATAAAAAACCCGGCACAAGGCCGGGCTTCAAGATAGTAATATGTTTTACCAGAGTTTGATCAAATCCTGTGTTACCATTACCGTCTCAAACAGATGAATATCTTTTCCAAGACCTTTAAGCCACTTCTCATTTTTCTCAACTAAAACTGTATCAGCGTCAATCTCCGGTTTGTCAACTTCCAGGGTAAATACTTTAAGTCCGGTTGGATCTTTCGTTATGTCTTTAAACTTCTTACTTTCCTCCTGAATCTTATCCTTGTAGTTTTTAAAAGCTGTATATTTGAGTGAGATAATCGATTCATCTCTACGCTTTTTTAGCAAACTTGCATTTTCATCAATCAACGAAAAGGAATTATTGGCCTCTACCCTCTTTAAGGAATTCTTTCTGATTTTATCGAGTTTCTTCTCAAAACCTGTATCCCAGGGATTATATTCGGCCGATTGAATTTCATCGAATGGAAGTGCATAGTCCAACTCTTTCTCACCAGTCTCAATGTAAGCTTGAAGATCCGGTAGTATCACATCAGGTATAACACCTTTCAACTGAGTTGTTGTACCGTCGATCCGGTAAAACTTCTGCATTGTTACTTTTAATGCTCCAAGTGGTTTCAAATCATTAAGCGATGCTGGTAAAACCTGATCGAAGTCAAGCACTTTCTGAACAGTTCCTTTACCATAAGTTGAATTACTTCCGACAATGACTGCACGTTTATAATCCTGCAAAGCAGCAGCTAATATTTCAGAAGCACTGGCACTATAGGAATTTACCAGAACAACCAATGGACCATCATAATTTACACCCTTATCTTCGTCATTGAATATATAGGGTTTCCGTCCTCTCGCTTTAACCTGCACTATAGGACCATCATCCACAAACAATCCACCCATCTTAACAACATCCTGCAACGAACCACCACCATTGTTTCTTAAATCGATGATAATTCCTTCAACCTTCTCATTGGCCAGTTTTTCAACTTCTTTTTTAACATCTTCGGAACAAACAGGTGCCCCGGTTCTGTTAAAATCGGAATAAAACTTTGGCAGATGAATGTATCCAATTCTATCACCTTTATCCTCAAGTATGGCGCTCTTTGCATAAGTCTCCTTTATCTCAACAATATCTCTTTTAATCGGAATGATGGTAACACTTTCATCAACCTTCTTAACAGTTAACTGAACAATGGTACCTTTCTTTCCTCTAATTAGCTTAACAGCATCATCCAATCGCATATCCACAACATCCACAGCTTCCTCTTCACCCTGGCCAACTTTCAGAATTTTATCATCAACCTTCAGCTCTCCCTGTCGGTACGATGCACTTCCGGGAACAATATTGACAACTGTAATGTACCCATCTCTTACTGACAGAGTAGCTCCGATACCTTCAAACTGGCCTGTCATGGAAATATCAAAATTCTCTTTATCACGGGGTGGAAAAAAGGTCGTATGCGGATCAACTACATTCGTCAGGCAATTAAGATAAACATTTCGGCGGTCCTTGTACTCCAGCTGATCGACTCTATGAAAGAAATCGTCATAGGTTTTCATTACTTTCTTTCGTCCATATGCTTCAAGTTCAACTTGTGTCCAAACGGTAACAGTATCACTTTTCTCAAGCGCTTTTTCCTGTTCAGCTTCCTTATCCAGAATGCGGGTTAAAACCTGATACTTCAACACTTGTCTCCATCTTTCCTTAAGATCCCCAAAATCTGACGCAAAATCCTTTTTATCTGAATCAGTTTCGAAATTGTCATCAATGTTCATATCAAACGGTTTCGCAAGAAGATCCTTATAGAATCCCCTGACCTGTTCAATTCTCACATTCAAGGTATCGATGGATTCATCGAGAAAATAATGTGATCGTTGCATAATCTCGTCATCAAGCTTTCCATAGTATTTCTTAAACTCATCCACATCTGTTTTTAAGAGAAAGCGTTTGCTGTAATCGAGCCTGTCGATATAGGTATCGAAAACTTTGGCTGAATAATCGTCATTCAGTTTCAGTTCAGCGAAGTGGTTTCGTGAAAGCCCCTGATAGATAACATCAAGCAGAACACCACTTCTTTTTTCCTGATCCGAACCACTTTTAAAAGAAATGAGGGTTAAGAGTAAAAGTGGAACAGTTAGGAATTGTACAATTCTAATATTCATATTCTGAGGTTTTTATTCTATTTCGTTAACGAAAATATGAAAAATGTATTTTAAAACTCCTTATCTTCTGTCATTTAATGTTTATTAACAGTTCAACGATTTTCTAAAGTTGTTTACTTTACAGAAAGGAATTTACCAAAGACCCCGGTTTAGTATTAAACCATTTGATGTTGAATTTGTTTGGTAATTTTATTCATGTTTTGAATTACACAGATACAATGCAATATATCACTGGCTTTTTTCATTCACTTATTCACCTAACCAACGAAATGGCATTTTGGCTGTTGATTGGTTTCCTTTTTGCCGGTATTTTAAATGTTGTAGTCTCCAAGAATCTTATTACAAAATATCTGGGGAAAAGTAATTTAAAATCGGTAATTAACGGATCCCTCTTAGGTGTACCTCTGCCTTTATGCAGTTGTGGCGTTATTCCAACTGGTGTTGCCATTCATCAAAACGGAGCTTCTAAAAGTGCTGCAGTATCATTTATGATTTCTACACCTCAAACCGGTGTTGATTCCATCATGGTTACTTATTCTCTGCTGGGTTTACCTTTTGCAGTAATCCGTCCTATCATTGCACTTGTAACTGGAATTACAGGAGGACTGGTCACTAACAAAATGCTGAAAAATGAATCAAGGGCTGAAACAAAAACTGAGAAAACTATCCCAGGTAGTAAGTCTGACAACGCAAATATAGTTTCGAGAATTGCCCGTTATGCCTTTATCGATTTTTTGGATGACATTGCAAAATGGCTCGTAGTTGGTCTATTACTGGCCGCTCTTATTGATGTTGCCGTGCCGGAAGATTTCTTCACTACCAGCATTTCTCATCCAATATTACAATTGGTTCTGATATTGATTGCTTCAATTCCTCTATACGTTTGTGCAACCGGTTCTGTTCCCATTGCTGCTGTTTTGCTGCTGAAAGGTATCTCACCCGGAGCAGCGCTGGTATTTCTGATGGCCGGGCCGGCTACCAATGCAGCCACCATAACGGTGATTGGTAAATCATTAGGAAGAAAAGCACTGACAGCCTACCTGATTTCAATCATTTCCGGAGCTCTGTTATTCGGCCTTTTTATTGATTATTTCCTACCGTCATCACTATTTCTATCTCCTATACTTAGTGCAAGCATGCATGGACATCACAATATGTTGATTCCTGAATGGCTTAGCTACGCATCAAGTATTTTATTAGCCATTTTGTTACTATTTTCGTTTGTTAGAAAAAGCATCTGGCTTAAGACCAGAACTAAAGTGAATGATATGAATATTGATACTTCAAATGAAACTATTCAGGTTGATGGAATGACCTGTAATCATTGTAAAAGTAATGTAGAAAATGCAATTAACCGGATTGAAGGAATTGAGGTGATAAGCACCGACATTCAAAACAGGACAGTGATCCTGAAAGGCACCAATAACAATTTGGCACTGATTAAGGAAGAAGTTGAGAAAATTGGCTATAAGTTCCTGGGTGCCGTATAGACCTGAGTTCACATAACTCATTTATATTATGTTCTACATTTACAAGGTTGATAATCGTATTTTTGACACAAGCGTCAACAGCACAATCATTTCACAAGAAAAATTAATTGCCGGCTTTACAAAATAGATTGAAGAAACAAACGCAATCATCCTTGAATCCACTACAAACGGATTAAAATATTCAAGCAGGAACAGTTTATTCAGGATCAACTACAATATAGAGATTGAAGCTCAAATGGACTCTGAATCTGTCAGCATCAATTATCAGATTCATCTTCTTGAGATGTTTAAAGTAAACATTGTTGTTGCTCTTATTGCAATCTTCTTCTCCAGAATGTCGATTGTGGATTTTACTTATTTCTTCCTGTTAATTTTCCTGTCATTCTATTTTCTTAACAGGTTACTCATCGTCCTGAATGTTCGAAATCTTATTATTAAAATAATTTCGGAGCTTAAACCGCAAGCATCGATACAGGAACTGTCCGACACCTTCATGACAGATTTAAACGGTTGCCCGGCATGCGGTTATCACCTGGATGGATATGAGATCAATTGCCCATCGTGCGGGCTTCGTCTCCCTAAAAGAAAAGGTGTACGAAAACCAATACCATCATCAGGCAGTGAACTGAATATTACTTACGATTTCAAACCCAAAAAGGAAGAGAAGAAATGAGACTGGCGGCTCACTATCTTTTTTCCGGAAATGACATTGCCCTGAGAAAAGGTTTTGTCGATATTGAAGATGGATTGATCAGGCGGATTGGTTCTTATGCAGCTAACATTGAGGAGTCTGCAAAGATGATTTTCTTTAATGGTATAATAATTCCTAATCCTTTGATTTTGTCATCGTCAGGAAAGGAAATGCTGGCAGATACTAGAATAACCATTGGTACTCAGATGCCGGCACTCTATGATTCAGAGCACAGGTTTTCCGAACCGGATTTCCCAAAATGTTCAGGTGTCAATATGGACTCAATTATATATGACTGGATTGCTCTGGAAAAGTATTTCAACCTTTATTCCTTCCACCAAATCATTGCCTGGTATACAACGAATATCCATATCGAACATGGTATTGCAACAGGATTTAATGCAAATTTAATTGGCATTGATGCATTTGACTATGTAAATTTGCGTCCAACAGTAAAAAGTAAACTGATTAAATTACCATTGCTTAATGCATAAGAATTTCTACCATATTCAAGCTTATAAATTCATCCCGGCACTAATCCTTTTTCTGATTCTGAATCTTACATCAATGTTATCATCTGCTCAGCTTTACACCGAGCACTACGGATTGAGCGGGAAGAACAAATCACAGTTTTTTTTGAAAGATGATTTGCGACAGGGTAAACATACCTTCTGGTACCGCAACAGCAACAAAGAAATAGAAGCAAGCTATCGCAATGATACTTTACATGGAAAAATTATTGAGTGGTATAAAAACGGCCAGATTAAATACCTGGGTGAGTACGACCGTGGAATGAAATCAGGCAAGTGGCTGTTTTATTACCGAAATGGGAAATCGAAGGAGCAGCAATTCTATGTTGAGGAAAAGCCAGATGACTACTGGATAAAATGGTATCGAAACGGCACTATGATGGAGCGATCGTTTTATGTGCTAGGTGTACTGGAAGGAACCTGGACTTCGTGGTATAAAAACGGAAACATACATGAACATGGCAAAGTCAGAAACGGACAAAAACATGGCGAATGGACCGATTACTATCCTAACGGAAGGAAGCGAATGGTAATGACCTATCGTGAAGGTGTTGCCATTAGTTATCCACAGAGATGGTGGTCAAATGGTAAAATCGATGAAGATCTATAGTTCTATTTTGCCAATAAGAATTCTGCAGCACTACGATCGGACATGAGAATATGATTATCGAACCAATCCTGAAGAAAGATTAATAATTTAGAACAGATCCGGCTATCTCCTGCTTTGTATTTTTGCTGAAAATCCACAATCTGCTTAATAAATTGATTATGCTCTTCTCTGTGATTCTTAAATACGGGATAAGCATTCTCTCTCAATCTTATCTCCTCCTCGATAAAACAATTCTCAACATAATAGATCAACCTGAAAAATACCAGTGATATCTCTTCTTCACAGCTACGCTCCTTAATCACCTTCTTTGAAAAATTAATAATCTCCAGGAATTTCTTATGATGCTCATCATACAGCTCATGCCCTTGTTCAAATTCCTTTGTCCAGGCCCAATCTTCGGTAAACACAGTTTCTGACATATTTTTCAATTTAATACTTATCAAAGATCTTTAAAAAGAAGTATTTACACAATGACAAAAATCAGATACAAACTCTGATTTATATCATTAATTTGATATTTACTTTCACGTTTGTAAGATTAAACATTTCTATAACTTTGCGCCTTTCAAAATCGATATGGCAACATTTTTATTCGAAAACATAGTTTTTGGCCCGGTTAAAAGCCGCAGACTTGGCAGTTCGCTCGGGATCAACCTTTTACCAAACAATTCAAAAATCTGCAATTACAATTGCATCTACTGTGAATGTGGCTGGACCGGTGAAGGGCTTCCGCAGGATAATCGATTTCATCCCAGAATTGAAGTTGGCAATAGGCTGGCTAATAAACTTGAAGAAATGAAGGTTAATAATCAGGTTCTGGATGTGATTACCTTCGCAGGAAATGGTGAACCAACCATGCATCCTGAATTCGAAACAATTATTGACGACACAATTATCATTCGTGATCTGCATTTCCCATCTGCAAGAATTGCAGTACTGTCGAATGCCAGTATGACTGCAAGAGACAATGTGTTCAGAGCATTACAAAAGGTTGACGATAATATTTTAAAACTGGATTCAGCATTTGAACAAACCATACAACTCATGAATCAGCCTAAGTTCAGATTTAACCTGCTGACACTCGTTAACAATCTGAAACGATTCAAGGGCGATTTCATTCTTCAAACCATGTTTCTGAAAGGAAAATATAAGAACGTTGCATTTGACAATACATCGGAAAAGGAAAGAAAGGCCTGGCTGGGAATTGTAGAGGATCTTTCTCCAAAAATGGTTATGCTCTATACCATTGCCCGTGACACACCTCATCAGGAGCTGGAAAAAATCAATATAGAAACCTTAAATTCTATTGCCTCCGAAGTTGGGAAGCTGGGAATAAAAGTTCAGGTTTCCGGATAATCTATTTCTTATAATATTTTCTGGCTTCCGGCAGGAATTTCTTCAGTTCGGCAATTCGTGTTTTATGACTAGGGTGTGTGCTAAGAAACTCAGGAGTGTTATGCCCTCCGTTAGCAGCCATTCTCTGCCAGAACTTAATCGCTTTTGCAGGATCGTAACCTGACATAGCCATGAAGATCATCCCCATTTTATCCGCTTCACTTTCATGACTTCTTGAGTAGGCAAGAGATCCTAACTGACTGCCAACACCATAGGCGAGCATAAAAAGTTCTTTGGTTTTCTCAGGTTTCTCTTTAAGAGCTATATCCAAACCGATGGCTCCAAAAGTGATCATTAGCTGCTGACTTAAACGTTCATTTCCATGTCTGGCCACCGCGTGAGCTACCTCGTGTCCCATTACACATGCCAAACCTTCATCGTCCAGCGTAAGTGGAAGAATTCCTGTGTATACAACAACTTTACCTCCCGGCATACACCATGCATTTGGTACATCATCTTTCACAAGATTAAACTCCCATGCAAAATTCTTTAAGCGGGACGACTGATCATTCTGCTTCATATACTTGCTAACTGATCTCGAAATCTTTCTTCCAATTGCCTCAACTTTCTTTGCCTGCGGATCGGATTTGGATACAGGTTTATTTTCATTAAGAAACTGACTGTAATTTGTGAAACTCATTTCCGTAAGGATCGATTCAGGAAGTAGATTCACCTGACGACGACCAGTTATAGGAACCTTTGAACATGAGTCAACCATAAATGGAATGACCAAAAACAGGAATAGATATTTCTTCATAATAAACTATTTAGTTTAAATACAGTGAACAATAGATGGGATGATGATCGGAATATTCAATTTTATCCAAATCGTAATCAAAAGAGTGAATACCATGACTATGCATGATATAATCAATTCTGAATGATGGAACTTTGCCGTTATAGGTTTTTGATATTCCACTTCCGGATTCAATAAATGCATCGACGAAATCTCCCCGAATTGTTTGATAGGTATAGGATACAGGTGTGTCGTTGAAATCGCCACAAATCACAACAGGATATGGGGATTGCCTGATATGCCCGGCAATTATTTCTGCTTGGCCGGCCCGCATTTGATAGGCATTTTTTAATCGGGAAAATATATCCTGAGCTTCTTTAAAACTCCTTGAATTATCATTCAGATTTAAAGAATCGAAGAGGACATAACCATTGGGATCCAATGATATTGACTGCAGATGTAGGTTGTAGATCCGGGTAATCCCAGAGTGAACCTTAATATCCGTATAAATTGCAAAATTTGTTGATTCATCGAAGTGGATAACACCTTTCTCTTTAATCGGATATCTGCTTAATGTAACCAAACCTGAATTTGCCTTGCTATTCAACCACTGCGAATGAATTTCCATATCTGTCACAATGGGGGAAAGCCTTTTGTTGGACTTAACATTTTTGTATTTTCCATTGGAAAATTCCTGAAAACAAACAATATCCGCATCTATGTTATCGATATATTCAATCATTTTCGACGAGGCTGCCTCATCGTTGGTCCAGTTGAATTTATCAAAATACCTTACGTTGTAACTAAGAATCCGTGATGGTTCGCTTCCTGCAACTTTTTCGTTGTTAAAATTAAGCTGAAAGGTTCTTCCCAGATAGGTCCAGCCTACTGCTATTACCAGAAGAGAGTAAAGGAAATGCCATCTGCCTTTATACAGCCAAAAGGCAAAACACAAAAAGTTTAATATCACCAAATATGGATATAACAGGCCCAGAAACGCAAGTGGCCAAAAAGCGTCAGGGCTGATTTTTACAGACAGGTAGGATAGCAAAAGCATCAAAACCAATAAATAATTGGTAAACAATAGCGCTTTGTACAGAAAATTTTTCACTGTTTCTACTTTTTGTTGCTATAGTTGAACAGTATGTCTTTCTCCTCCTTTGACAAACTATCATATCCGGATTGTGAAATTTTCTCAAGAATCTGATCTATCCTTGCCTGATCCACATTCTTCTTCTGATTGTATTCCATATCTGTCATCGGCCTTTTATAACTGACCTTCAACCTTTTTCCGGACCGAAACCATGAAAAAACAGTATCCATTAAACGATCAAATCGTGCTGCTATGTCTTTGCCATTTCTCAAATTTCGTATGTATAGAAATCCCCAAAAGGCACCTCCCAAATGTGCAATATGACCTCCCGAATTTTCAATTGGCAGCTGAATTAGGTCAAGAACAACAAATATAATAGCAATATACTTAATTTTCACCGGCCCAAGAAATGGAATCATAACCTGATAGTCCGGTGCATAAACTGCCGTTGCAACTACAACTGCCATTACGGAAGCCGATGCTCCCAAGGCAACTGAGTATTCAACACTCTCGCTAAAAACAGGAAAAATATTAAAAGCAAGCACATAAAATACAGCACCAACCAATCCTCCTACGAGATATATACTCAATAATTTTTTCTCATGTAAAAACCTTAGAAAAATAACCCCAAACCAATAAAGCCAAAGCAAATTGAATAGAATGTGCCAAAATCGCTCATGCAGAAACATATAGCTAAAGAATGTCCATGGTTTTATCAGTAGGGAAGACAAGTCGGAAGGTATAGCCAACAGATTTACTACGGAAAAGAATGATTCATCCAATTTAAACAAAAACACCACAATTCTCACCAGAATCGCCAACAAAAAAACTCCTAAGTTTATATATATCAGCTTAGTTAAGTTTGATCCTTTTTTAAATGTCGCTTTTATCTCTTCTACAATATCCATCTGATTTCAGCCTTTTAATCACCCCAGGTAACTTTAGTCTTGCAATGAGACAAAGATAGGAAATGATTTTTTTTACTTTTGCAGAACTAATATTTTAAGAAATTATTACACATGGAAACAGTTGTTAGTGGAATCAGGTCAACAGGAAATCTCCACCTTGGGAATTACTTCGGTGCAATCAGGAACTTTATCAAGATGCAGCACGAGCATAATTGTTATTTTTTTATTGCGGATTACCATTCGCTGACAACACATCCTACTCCTGAGAATTTGCATGGAAATGTAAAACAGGTTCTTGCTGAATACCTGGCAGCAGGGATCGATCCGGAGGTGGCCACCGTTTACGTACAAAGCGATTTACCGGAAATTTCGGAACTTTATCTCCTGCTTAATATGAACGCATATGTTGGAGAACTTGAACGAACTACCTCATTTAAGGATAAAATCCGTCAACATCCGGAGAATGTTAATGCCGGACTGTTAACTTATCCGGTTCTTATGGCTGCTGATATTATCATTCATCATGCAAGCAAAGTTCCTGTTGGAAAGGATCAGGAGCAAAACCTTGAAATGTCCAGAAAGTTTACCAAGCGATTCAATCGCATGTACAATGTCGATTATTTTCCAGAGCCATACCCATACAACTTTGGTGAGGCCCTGGTTAAGATTCCTGGACTTGACGGATCAGGGAAAATGGGTAAATCTGAAGGAAACGGAATCTATCTGAACGATTCAGAAAAAGAGATCAAGAAAAAAGTTATGAGAGCCGTAACTGATGCCGGTCCGACAGAAGCAAATTCTACACCTCCTGCACCGGTTCAAAACCTGTTCACACTCATGGATGTTGTTTCAACTCCTGAATCCGTTGAATTCTTTAAAAGCGCCTATTCGGATTGTTCAATTCGATATGGTGACATGAAGAAGCAATTGGCAGAGGACATTAACATCTTTGTTCAACCTATCCGGGAACGAATTGAAGATCTTTATAACAATGATGAGTATCTTAGAAAGGTTGCTAAAATGGGTGCCGAAAAAGCTCGTGAGAGTGCAGCCAAAACGATAAAAGAGGTACGGGAGATAATCGGATTTAAATCATTTTAGACAGATCAGATGAAAATCATTTGTATCGGACGGAACTATATCAATCATGCGAAAGAACTGAATAATCCGGTTCCTGTCAAACCAATATTCTTTTTAAAACCGGATTCTTCAATTCTTCAAAAAAACCGGCCGTTCTATATTCCACCTTTCTCCAATGAAATTCATTACGAGCTTGAGTTGGTTGTTAGAATCAACAGGGTAGGAAAAAATATCGCAGAAAAGTTTGCACATCGTTACTATGATGAAATCGCCCTGGGTATTGACTTTACGGCCCGGGATCTTCAGGATGAATGTAAAAAAAAGGGCTTGCCCTGGGAAATTGCGAAAACATTCGATAACTCGGCTGTATTAAGTGAGTTTGTTAAACTGGATGCTATTGGGGACATAGGAAATTTAAATTTCCAGCTCAGGAAAAATGATCAAACTGTTCAGGATGGTAATACTTCCAATATGATTTTTAAGGTTGATTTTCTCATTGCATACCTTTCGCAATTCTACACCTTGAAGATGGGAGATATTATCTATACCGGAACACCTGAAGGAGTTGGGCCTGTAGCCATTGGCGACAATCTTGCCGGCTCCCTTGAAGGTGAAGAATTATTAAATTTTCAGATTAAATAACTGTTTAATGCACAGATTGCAAATTGCATATAACTCAATATGATGCAATCGTACATTTCATTGGGAATTTTTAATTTCGAATATTATTGAGCCGTCGTTAGGCGCTAACCTCAGAGATCATTGCGAAAGGTGTTTTAAACAATATCTTAATGTCGGTAAGCAGGTTCATATTTTTCACATATTGATTATCAAGATCAATACGTTCCGATTCTGAAACATTTTCTTTTCCTCGTTTGCTAACTTGCCATAATCCTGTGATTCCACCTGGAGCATAGAAACGCTCGTAGAACTTCTCTTCAAGCAGCATCTCTGCTTCATAAACAGGTATAGGACGATTACCTACAATGGACATATCTCCTTTGAGAACATTAAAAAGTTGAGGCAATTCATCAAAACCAGACCTGCGTAAAACTCTTCCAAAGTTGGTTACTCTTGGATCGTTTTTAATCTTTACAAAAAGATGACGCCTGCCATCATTCTCATATTGATTGTAATCTTTTGCAAGATCATGAATCCTCTTGTCAGCACCAACTTGCATGGTTCTGAATTTATAGAAGTGGAATATTTTATAACCTGCCCCTACCCTTTTACCGGCATAAAACACAGATCCTGGTGATTCCATTTGCTGCAAAATAATGATCATTAAAAAAACGGGCAATAATAAAATGATTAGCGTTGTAGCAACGATAATGTCAAAGGTTCTTTTCCAAAGAGGTGTAATAACATTTTGTTGAATAGTATAAATGGAAGATTTGAAAGGCCCCATCTTTTGAGAAAAGGTCTCCCGGCTTTCTTTAAATTTATATTTGAGAACATTTGCTTCCACTAATTCTGATTTAAGTTTTCCAACAGGTTTTTTAACGAGTGTTTTTCAGGAAGGTTCCATTTTCAGGCATCTTTGTTCATTGTTACGGTGGTCCGGTTTTAAAAGCTGTACTAATTCATTAACTTTACGTTTAAATATTAGAGCCCAATTAGATGAGGAAGAATTTCAAAAAATACATTACCATTTTAGGTCTTATCGTTTGCATCCAAAGCACACTATTTGCACAGGGGACACTTCTCAGCGACACTATTGATGTGACCAACTATGAGATTCATCTGGATATATCAGATTTTACATGGAAAACTATTTCTGGTTACACCGTTGTCACGCTTACACCAAAGATGAATGGTATCAGCACTATTCCCCTTGAATTATGGGATCTTATTATTGATTCTATTTCAATTCATAACACAGGAATATCCGCAACAGGGTATAACTATAACGGCCTGATGTTATCTGTTGGCACAACTGTTCCCTTGATGAAAACCGATACTTTGCAATTATACATTGCTTATCATGGCCACCCGGTGGTTGATCCAAGCGGTTGGGGTGGTTTCCTCTTCCAATCGGGCATTGCTTTCAATCTGGGCGTAGGCTTTGGTGCAGACCCACATAACCTTGGAAAGACTTGGTTTCCATGTGTTGATGATTTTGTGGACAGAGCTAGCTATGATTTTTACATCACCACTTTAACACAGCACAAAGCTGCATGCGGAGGTGAATTCGTGACCAGTTATTACGCCAACCAGGACAGTACAAAAATGACTCATGTCTGGGAACTTGATAAGGAAATACCAACTTACCTTGCCTCGGTTGCAGTTTCAAACTACACAGTTTTACGAGATACATTTCAGGGCCTGGAGCGGATGATTCCTGTGGCATTGTATGTACAACCACAGTATGTGGCACCAATGCAGGGTTCGTTTATTAATCTCAATAATGCCTTTGATGTTTTTGAGGAGAAGTTTGGACCCTATCAATGGGATCGGATCGGCTATGTTCAAACGCCAGTTGGAGCTATGGAACATGTGGACAACATTGCCTATCCAACCAGTCTGTTAAGTGGATCAACAACAGGTGAAACAACGATGGCTCATGAATTGTCGCATTCCTGGTTTGGAAATCTGGTTACCTGCGAAAGTGCTGAGAATATGTGGATCAATGAAGGCTGGGCAAGCTATTGCGAATCTATCTTTATTGAATATGTTTATGGGAAAGAAGAATTCAAACTTTATGTAAGACAAAACCATGCGAATAACTTAAGAACACTAGAGTATACTGAGGGTTGGATGGCAATTGATGGAATACCAACGGAACTTACTTATTCTTCAACCGTTTATGACAAGGGAGCTGATATAGTTCATAATCTTAGAGGATATCTTGGCGATGATCTGTTTTTTCAGGTGGTAAAAGAATTGATGGTTGATTCTGCTTTCGAAGATGTTTCGTCAACTGAGTTACGTGATTACCTGACCAGCAAAACTGGAATTGATCTGAATCCTTTCTTTGACACTTATGTTTTTAGTCCGGGTTGGGTGCATTTTTCCATCGACTCAATGTCTGTCATTCATGAGGCTGTCTGGGACAAACCAACGGTTTATGTTCGTCAAAGAACCATAGGTGGGAGCACATTAGCAAATAACAATCGTGTAGAAGTCACCTTCATGGATGATTACTGGAATAAGCAAACCGAACTGATCACCTTTGATGGAGATACCGGTAGTCAGCAGTTTAGTCTACCATTTGCTCCAACAATTGCTATTCTGGATATGGAAGAACGTTTGAGTGATGCAAGCACTGATCATTATGAAATATTTAACCAGCCTGCCATCGGAACCTATGATGATGTTTACTTTAAGTATGAAATAATAAATGTGGTAGATTCAGCATTACTAAGAGTTGAACAAAACTGGATAGCTCCTGACCCCTTTAAGACAGCTCATCCTGATTTAATGCTGTCCACTTCAAGATATTGGAAAGTTGATGGAATATTACCATCCGGTTTCGAAGCTAAATTCAAATTCAATTACAACAATAAAGTTGGAGGATCAGGTTGGCTGGATAATGACTGGTTTCCATATCCGCTCAAGGCTGATTCATTGGTACTCTTATACCGCGAAGGTACTGCAGATGATTGGATGATTGTTGAATCTGTCAGAGCAGGAACCAGCAGAATTGGTTATTTGGCAACGGATTTCAACGGAAAAGGTGAATATACACTGGCCTATCGCGACGGATCTCTCTTAACGCAAGAAACTACCATTCAGTCGAAATCGGTTTTGAAAGTGTTCCCGAATCCTGCAAAAAACATGGTCACAATTGACATCTGCCATCCGGAAAAAGGTATTCTCCAACTCATTGACAGTTCAGGAAAAGTACTGGAATCCGAAATGAAGCGAAAGTATCAGAGGCAGGTAAAAATAGATACTATGAAGCATGCCAGTGGTAATTATATTGTTCAATTCATTACCGGAAAGCAGGAACTTTTTAGCCAACGCCTGATAATTACACATTAATAAGCAGCAACCATGACAAGAATACTGATTCCCGTTGACTTTACATCCTGCAGCTTAAGTGCCTGTAATTTCGGGAGCACTCTTGCTCATCAAATGAAAGCTGAAGTATACCTTTTTCATGCCTATGAAGGAATCTCAGATGCTGAAGTCGAAGAGTCCAGAAACAGGGCGGAAAAGAACATTGAGGATATCTTACAAAAGCTTTCCAGCAACATCAGTCTGGAAAATTCTGCAGAAATCAGAGTTCACAAAATTCTACGTCACGGAAGTGCACTTGAAGGTATCAGCGATGTTGCAAAGGAAATTGAACCAGATTTAATTTTAATATCAACAAGTAGTATAGGCGATAAGGTAAAGAAAGTCCTGGGAAGTAGATCGTATAAAATTATTCGTTCAGTAGAAATACCTGTTTTAAGTCTGCCGGATGAATTTGGGAATGAAGCGGTGTTTCCACTTAAGATTGGATTTATCGCAGGGAACGATGCT
>Ga0233443_1001446_pt1 | contig 20799 bp, 16 predicted proteins | sample SI_123_September_2_FD_182784 | JGI IMG/M metagenome (GOLD analysis project Ga0233443, IMG submission 182784) | Seawater microbial communities from Saanich Inlet, British Columbia, Canada - SI_123_September2016_200_MG | ecosystem: Environmental > Aquatic > Marine > Inlet | place: Canada: British... | reverse complement strand
CTGAAATATAATTCGAAGCATCAGCAGGCATTACGATATCGCGGTCTGGCAAAATATCAGATGGGTGACTTTTACGGTGCAACCGAGGATTATGGAAATGCCATTGACTTCAATAAAGATAAAGCGGTACTATATCATGAGATAGGACTTGTGTATCAAGCGCTTGGTGATACAGTGAATGCTTGTGCGAATTTCCTGAAAGCGATTAACCTTGGCTCGGAAGAGTCACAGTCTCAAATAACAAAGTTCTGTCTTTCGGGGACTTAGATTTTATTGTTGGCAATATTCCAGCACGGCTTCCGTGATGTACCTGAGTTGTTCATCGTCCAGTTCAGTTTGCATAGGTAAAGAAATAACCGTCGCGGCCAGTTGATCTGTTACTGGTAATTCCACAGATTTATAATTCGATCGGTCAAATGCTTTTTGTTTGTGCAAAGGTACAGGATAGTAAATCATCGCGGGAATATCCTTTTCTTTGAGAAACTGCTGAAGACCTGCCCTGTCGATATTTCTCGTTACCATTGTATATTGATGGAAAACATGATCGGTGAAACTTGAAGTAACAGGTGTTTGTAATTTGTCACTGTCCTTAAATGCTGTATTATAGAAAGCAGCAGCTTTGTTTCTCTCCCCTGAATAATCATCCAGATATTTAAGTTTAACTTTCAGAATAGCCGCCTGAATTGTGTCAAGTCTTGAGTTAACACCAATACGATCGTGGTAGTAACGCACCTTCATACCATGGTTTACTATAGATCGAATAATCTCAGCCAGATGATCATTATTGGTAAATAGCGCTCCACCATCGCCGTAGGCTCCAAGGTTTTTGGATGGGAAAAAAGAAGTACATCCAATATCACCAATAGTTCCGGTCTTTACCCTGTTCCCATTGCTGAAAGTATAGTTGGCACCGATTGCCTGGCAGGTATCCTCAACTACAGCTAGTTTGTACTTGTCTGCAATTCTCATGATCTCCTCCATATTTGCACTTTGACCGAAAAGGTGAACCGGAATAATTGCTTTGGTTTTTGGAGTAATGGCTTGTTCCATTAGTTTAGGATCCAGATTGTAACTATCAGCTTCAACATCTATCAAAACAGGTGTAAGGCCTAATAGGGCAATTACCTCAACAGTTGCAATGAATGTAAATGAGCTTGTTATTACTTCGTCGCCGGGTTGTAAATCCAGGGCCATTAGTGCTACCTGTAAAGCATCTGTACCATTGGCGCATGGAATCACATGTTTTATATCAAGATATTGCTCCAGATCCCGGGCAAACTCTTTAACTGCCGGTCCATTGATAAATGAAGAAGAGTTAATCACCTCCTGAATCGCAGTGTCGATTTCATTCTTAATCGTATCGTACTGTGACCTCAAGTCAACCATTTGGATCTTTTTCATGCCTTTGTTTCTTTAAGATAGTTGTTAAAAGGAGGATGAGAATTGTCGTAAGAAGCGCACATCATTTTCAAAGTAAAGGCGCAAGTCTTTCACGCCGTATTTCAGCATGGCAATTCGTTCAACACCCATTCCAAAAGCAAATCCGGTATATTTCTTACTGTCAATACCATTTGCTTCAAATACATTTGGATCTACCATGCCGCATCCAAGAATTTCTAACCAGCCGGTATATTTACAAACATTACATCCTTTGCCGCCACATAGATTACAGGAAACATCCATTTCGGCAGACGGTTCCGTAAACGGAAAGTAAGAAGGTCGTAGCCGAATGTCGGTTTTCTCCCCAAACATCTCCTGAGCAAAATAAAGAAGAGTCTGCTTTAAGTCAGCGAAAGAGACATTCTCATCAATATACAAGCCTTCTACCTGATGGAAGATACAGTGAGCTCTGGCCGAAATGGCTTCATTTCGAAATACTCTTCCTGGTGAAATGGTCCGAATAGCCTGTTTCATATTTTCCATTTCACGGGTTTGAACCGATGAAGTATGTGTTCGGAGTAGAATGTCAGGATTTTTCTCAATGAAGAATGTATCCTGCATATCACGCGCGGGATGTTCTTCTGGAAAATTCAATGCTGAAAAAACGTGCCAGTCATCCTCAATCTCCGGCCCTTCTGAAATAGTAAATCCTAAACGTGAAAATATTTCGTTAATCTCGTTCTTAACAATGGAAATTGGGTGACGCGATCCAAGCGGTTTAACATCACCGGGCAGTGTTAAATCCAAGTCACTGTAATCGTTGTTGGAAGTTGCAGTACCCGCCTTAAGCACATTAACTTTGTCAAAGGCAAGATTCTTAAGTTCATTCAATCTGCGCCCAAACTCTTTCTTCTCTTCCACCGGAACATTTCTGAACTCAGAAAATAGCTGAGTGATTTCACCTTTTTTGGAGAGCAAGCGAATTCTGAACTCTTCAATTTCACCCTCAATATTGGACGAAAACTTCACTACTTCTTCGATCAATTCATCAATCTTCTTTAACATATCCGTTTGTTTTCCAGTTGTTAAAACTTTTTTCTTTAAGCATGCAAAGTAAATAAATTTAAATCGCAGCATCACATCAGTAAGCCAATAAAATTTGGAGAAAGAAATGTGGTTTAACTAACTTTTAGTTTAAAGTTGAGATTAAGCAGATCTGATGCAAAATAAGATCTATTTCAGAATCTTCATGTTCATTTTTATATCAACCAAAGGCCTGTTGCTACCATCTTTTTCAACAGCGGCAATTTTATCAATAACGTCTATACCTGAAACTACTTCGCCAAATACGGTATATGCGCCATCTAAATGAGGTGCACCTCCAACTGTTGTGTATAATTCCATTTGCTCCTTGTTGAACTTAACAGTAGAAATTTTAGCTATTTCATCCTTGTTGAGTTCTTCGAGCTCCTTTTGTAATTTCATCAAGCCATCCATATCCTTCGCGGTTCTACAGGAATCAACCTGTTTGCGATATTTCAAATTCTTTGGATCGTTAATGAATGTAGCAAAGAAGCTTGAGATAGCCTCCTGATTGGCTCGTTGCATTTGTATTTCCATCTCCTCTTTCGTGAATACTCTTCCCTGTACTATATAAAACTGGGATCCGGATGATTTTTTTTCAGGATTTACTCTATCTCCCTCCCGGGCTGCTGCAAGTGCACCTCTTTTGTGATAAAGATTACTGCGAAACTCCGGATTTATTTCGTATCCGGGTCCTCCATTTCCAAGTTGTTGCCCGGGCTTGGCGTTTTTTGAATCCGGATCACCACCCTGTATCATAAATTGAGTGATAACACGATGGAAAATGGTACTGTCGTAGAAGCCTTCTTCCACCAGTTTAATAAAATTATCTCTGTGGTGAGGGGTTTCGTTGTATAGTTTAATGGTAATATCGCCAAAGTTGGTGGAGATCAGAACCATTGTTTCTTTTTTCTTTGGAAGCAACGTACCTTCGCTAATTTCCGTCTTAGTTTTTGCAAATGAGCCCGTAATGCTAGCTATTAGTAAAACAGAAGCTATAAAGAAGATTCTTTTCATGATGATTTTATTTAGTGTTTATCTATAATTTGCGAGCTGTGAAAATAGTAAAAAATGATAGTTTACTATAATTGGTTGAAAAACATAATTTTCAGTTTGTTGATTATTATTATGATTCTACTTTTGTAAATGGCTCGATACAATTTAGGTGAATCAGCAGAAAACAGAGTTTTTAGCTCACTAAAACATTAAGTTGAACTATTTGTGTACGATAATTTTAAAGTTCAGCGTTGGAATATAGAATTATGTTAATTTTGAAAGTTAATATGAAAAGGTTTAAACAAATAATAAAGGTATTATTCATCTTTTCTATCCTGACAGGATTCTTACAATCCTGTCAGGAGGAACTTGAAGATCCTCGTGCGATAGTTACTGTGGTCCACAGGGAATGGGTTGATACAGCTTTTGTTGAAGTACCGATTCTGAATGCAAGGGTGAAATTTGCACCACCTCAGGATGCATCGCTTCCTGACATAGTTAAATATGTTGATCATCCCGAGCTTACAGATGTCAATGGCGAAGCTGAATTTGTAACGCAGCATGAAGCAATCATTGAGTTGATAGCAGAGGGTGAGGTGGCAATTAATGATTCTACAATAAAAACATTTCATGGTGAAGGAGTGATCATCCTTCTAAAAGATGAAGTGGACTACGAAACAATAAGATTGGAATAGTGAATATTCAAGCTGATCGTAAAAATTAAATGATTGACCTATGAAAAATATCTCGAAAACGATAGTATGGGTAATAGCCTCTCTGTTTGTTCTTTCCGTGTTTTCAACGTGCAGAACAATTGAAAGTCCCAAGGCAGTGGTGTTTGTTTACAAGGTTGATAATGCCGGTAAGGAATGGCCTGTTAACAATGCCGAAGTGTGGCTGGATCCACCTGAGGGAACAGAGCAACCTGATTTGCTGGATTACAAAAATCATAAGAAACTTACTAATGCTTACGGCGAAGTTGAGTATGATTTCAAATACGAAGGGATCGTTCAGGTAAAGGCTCAGCAGGGCTCAGGGGAAAGTAGTTGTGGTCAGGGTGTATTAATTCTGAGCTACGATGATGTTTATCGGGAGCGCATCCGCTTGAGTGCTTGTTATGATGAGAATGAAGAATAGAGGGCTAATATGATGAAATGTAAATTATCCCTTATCGTAGTTGTATTGTTCACAATCTTGATTTCCGGATGTAGCAAGGAGAATCCACAAGCAGTTATAATTGTTCGTGATACTGAAGACAGGCTGGTAAAAAATGCAAAGGTTGAGATCTATTCAAAACCAGGCAACTCCATTCTGGAAGATTCGGATTTTACTGATGAGCACGGTAAGTCGTATCATGAATTTACATTTGAAGGAACATTTATAGTTGAGGTGGATGTTGAGAATTACTTCAATTTCGAAAGACTGGTTGGGGTAGGTGAAATTACAATGACCATTGATGAGGTTTTTGAAACAACCATTTATCTTGCTCCACCTCAGGATGATCCGGTAGAAGAGTAAAACAATCTAAGAATATATAATTATGCCTGATTCAGATTTGAGTCGGGCATTTTTTTTATATAGACATCCTGTTGTGGGAAAGGGACCTGAATGTTATTTTTTTCGAATGCGGCATTAATCGCAAACCTTAAATCACTTTTAACATTTTCAATCAGAAACATGTTTTTACTCCAAAATAGGATTTCGAACTGAAGCGCACTATCTCCAAAGTCAATAAACCGGATAATTGGTTGAGGCTTATGTGTAATATCATTATGTGCCAGTGCCGTTTCCATGAGAACCTGCCTAACCACTTCCACATCGCTGCCATAGGCTACTCCGATATTAACTCTAAAACGGGTGTAATCCTCATTGTGACTCCAGTTAATTACATTCTCGCTTACCAGCTTAGAGTTGGGGAGAATGATGATTATATTATCACGTGTTTCAACCTTCGAAGTTCGTAAACCAATTTCCTTCACCTTAGCAACGATTGTATCAACCTCGATAATGTCATCAACCGTAATGGTTCTTTCGATAAGCAGAATAAAGCCGGAAACAATATCATTAAAGAGCTGCTGAATACCCAGGCCCAGTCCCACCAAAAGAGCAGCTGATCCGGCAATTAGCAAAGTTATCTTAACTCCAATGCTTTCAAGAATTATGGTGATGGTAATAATAACAACAACATACTTTATCAGTTGATAAATGGTGGAACGTAGCCCTTTCTCCATTTTGGCTGAAGTACGTTTATTGTTGAGCAATTTTTTAATAATTGCCAGAAGAATCCATGCTACAAGGATTGTAATGAATATCATCAACAGACTAAAAATAGTCAATTGAAAATTCTTAAAATCTGCTATCGGGTAACTGATGATCTCCTGAAGATTCATATTCTCTTATTTTTGCTTACTCAATTATCCAGTCAAATTCCATATCCCAGTTAGCCTTTACTGTAATATCACTGGAATAATTATATACATTCTCAGCATGTATTTTATTCAGATAATTACCGGTGTCCCATTTCCCGTTTTTGTTCTTATCGTAAATAAACCTGAGTTTAAAGGTTTTTGCCTCCAAAAGTGGGAATTCAAATTTAGCACTGTTGGTGCATATATGCTCTTTTAGTACCTTTCCTTTATCGTCCAGAAGAATCAGGATACCCTGATCAAATGGGAATTTCAGGTTTACGATAATCTTGCCATAGAACTCCAGCTCTTTGGTCTCCAGCTTATACGTTATGCTGTCGTGCGACAGGCCGTCGAAACTAACAAAAGCGAGTGTATCAAAAGTTAGCTGATAATTCTGAGCAAAATCCCATGAAGCCTGAACTCTGTATTTTTTGAAATCCAGGGAATCCTGTACTATATCATAAGGCATTTTATTGAATACTGTATCCTGTTTCACCAGCAAAGAAATTTTGGAAGTGTCGAAATGATCCAATGGTTTATCAAAGGTTAGCTCCAACTTTTCATCAAGGCGAAGTGTCTTTTTTTGGTTCATGGTATAAAGAAGGCCATGCTTCTCATCCTTCTTTTTCTTCTTCTCTCGATAACTGAACAATATGGTATCAGATTGTAGTGCCGGACTATTCAAGCTGTCTTTAGCCATGTAGTTTACCAGCATTAAAAGAGAATCATTCCTTGTAATCATGGTATCCTTTAACCAGTAAATAATACTGTCTCTGGTGGCTGTTACATCGAATATGTGATTGGATTCGTTCAACTCAAAATTAAGAGGCCGGGCTTCAAAGCTATCGCTCAGGCTTTCATTAAAAGCAATTACTAACTTATTTCTTTCGGGCCGCGATTTTGTTTTAAGGTATTGCTTGTAATAGATCTCTTCAAACATTTTCATAAGAATACTATCGGGATAGTACGAAGTAACTGTTTTAACAACAAGGGAATCATTACCCAGGGTATCGAGATGAATGGTATCGGTTCTTTCGCTTAACTCTGCATAGGGATGAATCAAGGAATCGATGAATGCGATATTTTCTGATGGTTGATCGAAAAGATAATTCTGATTGTTGTCCTCCAGGGCAAATATTTTAAATGTGGCATCTGCAATATTTTTAATCCTGAATCTTCCATTTTTATGAGTTTTGCTTACATAAACGGGAAGTTCATTATAAGGTGCTGAATCGTTGTGATTTCGATACAACATGATTAAAACTCCTTCTCTGGGAGCATCTGTTTCAGCATCTCTTACCATACCTCCTAGCTGTAAGGAGTCAATTTCATCTCCGGTTGCAAAAACAAATTGATAATCTTTCAGGGCATTACCTTCATTATTGTCAACAATGGCATCTCCAAAATTGATGGTATATGTAGTACTGTCCAGAAGCTCACAGTTCAGTTCTATCTGAATATATTTCCCTTTGAATTCTATATCCGGTTTTTCCGCCATAGGAGGAGAGATGAGCAGCTGTTTAGAAAGATTTTTTTGATTTACGAATTCATTAAAAAAGATCTTTATCTTCTCTCCCTTAAAATTCTTTGAGAAGTTTTCGGGCTCACTGTTAGTTACCTCAGGTGGATCATTGTCTTTTTCACCACCGCTTGGCATACCCGGATTGGCACAAGAGGATAACCATAAAATGATTAAAGCAATTGCCAGAGGCTGCAAAATATTTTTTTTCGAAGAAAAGTTATTCCTCATGAATATATGCTATTGTAACTTAAGGTTATTTTTGTGTCGGTCTTTATCACGACTATTTTTCTTTTCCATGTTTTTCTGAAATTCTTTGGTCAGGTTTACTCCGGTTTGATTTGCAATACATACCAATACCCAGAATACATCTGCGATCTCATCTCCAAGCTCACTGTTTTTGTCCGATTCCTTAAACGATTGATCACCGTATTTTCGTGCCATCAAACGAGCTAATTCACCAACTTCTTCTGTTAATACTGCCATGTTGGTTAGTTCACTGAAATATCTAACACCAACACTCTTAATCCACTGGTCAACCTGATCCTGAACTTCCTGAATTGTCATGAAAAAACTTTTTTCAAAAGTACTAATTTTAAACGCGTTTTCAGGATCGAAGGAACTGAAATACAGTTGAAGGGAAGTTCCCCATAAAAGCCACGGCCAAGATCCAATAGAATTCCTAAATTTGCCGCATAAAATTGATTGAAGCAGATGGATTTAAAGAAAAATGATATTGAAATAATGGCACCGGTAGGTTCCTATGAATCGTTGATGGCAGCTATCCAGGGAGGAACCAATTCTATCTATTTTGGTGTCGAACAACTCAATATGAGAGCCAAATCGTCTATCAATTTCACCCTCGACGATCTTGCTGAGATTGTAAGGATTTGTAGAGAAAACAATCTAAAATCTTATCTCACAATCAATACCATCATCTACGACCACGATATAAAGGTGATGGAAACGCTGGTTGATGCAGCAAAAGAAAACGGTATTTCTGCAATTATCGCATCTGATCTTTCGGTTCTGAATTATGCATTTGAGAAAGGGGTGGAAATACATGCATCTACTCAATTGAATGTTTCTAACATTGGTGCTTTGAAGTTTTTCTCCAGATTTTGTGACGTGATTGTCACTGCCCGGGAATTGAGCCTTCACCAGGTGAAGCAAATTACTCAAACAATTGCCGAGGAAGATATTCGGGGTCCGATGGGGGAACAGCTCAGGATAGAAGTATTTGCTCATGGAGCTTTGTGTATGGCGGTTTCCGGTAAATGTTATCTGAGTCTGCATGAACAAAATTCTTCCGCCAATCGCGGGGCTTGTCGTCAAACTTGCCGCAAAGCCTATGTTGTTACAGAAAAGGAAACCGGCAATGAACTTGAGATTGACAATGAATACATAATGTCGCCCAAGGATTTGTCAACCATTGGATTCGTTGACAAGTTGCTCGATGCAGGAATAAAAGTTTTAAAAATTGAAGGCCGGGCACGTTCTCCGGAATATGTTAAAACGGTTGCCAGTTGTTATCGGGAGGCAGTGGATGCCTTCGTTGATGGGGATTACACACCGGAAAATGTGAAAGAATGGGAAGAGCGATTAAGTAGAGTTTTTAACCGTGGTTTCTGGGATGGTTACTATCTGGGCCGAAAACTTGGGGAATGGAGTAATCAATACGGATCGCAAGCGACCAAACGAAAAGCATATGTTGGGAAAGGAATGAATTATTTCAGCAAGTTGGAGGTAGGAGAGTTTCAATTGGAAGCTGGTGATTTGGAGGTGGGAGATGATATTCTGATTACAGGTCCCACAACTGGTGTAGTAGAATTCAAGCTGGAAGAAATTCGGGTAGATCTCAAATCGGTGAACAAAGCATTAAAAGGTGACAGGATTTCAATTCCAGTTCCTGCCAAAGTGCGACGAGCCGATAAACTATTCAGAGTAGTGGATGCAGATGATTCATTAAATCAATAGAACAGGCCGGGTGTTAAAGATTTACCATTATCGGAAACAATGTATTGGTTGTAACTATTGTGTTGAAGTTGCTCCAGCCTATTATCAGATCGATGACCTGGATGCTAAGGTGAATCTTTTGGATTCTGAACGTAGGGGAAATTATTTTTTTCTCCTGCTACCGGATACAGAAAGAATAATATTTCAAGAGGCTGCAGAACTATGTCCAACGGACGTAATTAGAATAGAAAAAACAAAATAACAATGAAGAATTATACCCTACTACTGCTCACATTTGTTCTAATGTATGGCCCAAGTGAGTGTTATGCCCAGGAAACCGTAAAAAACAGAACCCTTCAACTGCTAATTGATCTGGAAAAAGAAAACAATCTTCTAAAAGCAGAGCTGGATTCTCTTGAGAAAGTGAATTCAGAATTAAAACTGATTAAAAACAAGCAGATTGATGAACTAAGATCAAGAGAAGCGACAAAACTATCGCTGGCAGCAGTGCTTACACTGGTGTCATTATTTCTGATCCTTTTTGTATTTATGTATCTCTCCATCAGAAGAAGACGGAGAATGGAAGTTGCAGAACTGGAAGAGAAATTAAGCAGCTCCCAGGCTTAGATATTTATCAAGGGTGTTCAATAGGGTTTGAAGCTGGATTGGTTTGGCAAGAAATTCATTGCACCCTGCATCCAGACTATTCTTTTCAACGTTTTTCTTGATATATGCTGTCTGAGCGATAATCGGTAATTTGTTGTTGAATTTCCGAATTTCTTTGGTTGCAGTAAAACCGTCCATCTCCGGAAGCATCAAATCCATCAAAATAACATTGATGGATTCATCATTTTTACACATTTCAACAGCCTCAACGCCTGTCTTAGCCCATAAGATGTTAGCTTTTGTATATCGAAGTGCTGCTTCAAAGAAGAACTTTACAACATCAGTATCTTCAACAATTAGTACTTTCTTGTCCTGCCAATTATACATGTGACTACTAGATTTATCTATGACGACCCTTTAATCCCCCTCAAATATAGCACTTATTTGTAAAGGGGAATCATGTTTACTTAGAATCTTCTTCTTCTTTTAGCTTAAGAATATCATTATCATCATTATTCTCAGCGCTGATTAATGCATCTTTTTTCGACTTTAAAGGATTGGCGTTAAGCTCTGCAAAACTCAGTCTGTTTTTATAAGCATCAATACCCAGATAAAGTGACTGACGAAATGAGTTTTCAGATGCTTCGTTCAATCCCGCAATTTCAAAAGCGGTACCATGCGAAGGAGAAGTCCGAATAACCGGCAGTCCGGCGGTAAAGTTTATACCATCGCTAAAAGAAAGTGCTTTAAACGGAGCCAGTCCCTGATCATGAAACATGGCCAGTATTGCATCAAATTTTTTGAAATTATTTGATCCGAAAAATCCATCAGCCGGGTATGGCCCTATGGCAATGATACCATCGTTCTTGGCCATTTCGATAGCCGGAATAATGATTTCCTCCTCCTCCTTGCCCAATAAGCCATTATCCCCTGCATGCGGATTTAATCCAAACACCGCAATTTTAGGTTTACGAATATTAAAATCCTCAATCAGTGATTGATTGAGAGACTTTAACTTTTGAAAGATCCGATCCTTGGTGATGTACTCAGGTACCTTTACAATAGGGACATGTCCTGCCACTACACCAACCTTCATTACATCACTTATCATTAACATGAGAGATTTGCTCCCGGAGAATTTGCTCTCAAGATATTCTGTGTGACCAGGGAAACCAAATTCTTCCGATTGGATATTGTGCTTGTTGATCGGTGCAGTAACTAGAACATCAATTACACCGCTCTTTAGGTCATTAACGGCACGTTCCAATGCTTCATAGGCAGCTTGACCGGCAATCTCAGTGGATTTTCCCAACTCTACCCTAACACCATCGTGGTTACAATTAATAATATTGGCTCTCTTATGATTAACTTCCGAAGCTTTGCTAATGATATTCAGGCTGAAGTTTTCAATATTTAGTGCCTTTCGGTGATAGGCAGCAATTTTAGGAGATCCATAAACGATCGGTGTGCACATTTCATAAATCCGATTGTCCATTAAAGTTTTTAAGATCACTTCATATCCAACACCGTTAACATCGCCCTGTGTAATCCCGACTATTATTTTTCCTTGATCCATTCTTTCTATTTATTTCGAACCAACCGTGTATTTGGTCAAAGTTCGTATTGCAAAAATAGCAAGTTTTTTAAACCCGTCTTCGGAAAAAGTTTGCTATGTTTTTACAATTGCGGGATGTACTCAATTTATATGTGGAAATAATACTGTTTATTATGTTTGGCTCAGTTAATCGGCGACTTATCTCTTCGAATGGATTCGTCAATGGTGATGCCCATTTTTTGCATGAGGAAGGTGGCATTTAGATTTCTGCTGATTCCATCTTTCAGTTTATAATCAAAGACAAGATCGTCATCCGACATTTCTACTTCAAAGCGTTTATTAATTACACTATCCGGGAATTCTTCCATGAGTGTACCAAGCGATACATCATGAGTTGCGATGATGCCGGTTGTTTTCATGTTGATGAGCTGTTTTACCAGAGCTTTTGATCCGCTGGCCTTATCTTTTGAATTGGTTCCTTTCAATACTTCATCAAGAATAATAAATAACCTGGAACCTTCTTTCAGCTTATCAATCATTTTTTTGAGCCTGCTTAATTCAGCAAAGAAGTAGGATTCATTCTTCTGTAGCGAATCAGTGGTGCGCATGCTTGTGAAAACTTCACCCGGTGGAAAGGAAAAACGATTGGCGCAAACTGTTGCACCTGCCATACCCAGTACCATATTGGTTCCGATGGTACGAAGAAAAGTACTTTTCCCGGCCATGTTAGCTCCCGTAATAATGACAAACGAAGGTTCCTTCGTTATCTCAAAGTCGTTGTTTATTCGCTGTTTGGCATGAAGCAAAGGATGACCCGTTCCCAGTACTTTAATTCCTCTTAATTCGGGATCTACGTCAGGATATATGTATGCAGGATTGTTGTAAGCGTAATTACCAAGACTTGAGAGTGCATCAAATTCACTAAGGATCTCAATCCAGCGTTCAAATGATTTTTTATTATCAAGCCGCCATCGCTCTAACTTGAACATATAATGCAAATCCCACAATAAGAGGCCATCCAGAATTACACCAACCAGCATGTTGTTACGATTGTCAAGCCCCTTTATAATCCGGGACAAATGATCGACTGTTTTACTTGCCGATATTTTCTCTGATTTCAGTTCATACTGAAATGTTCCCAAACGTTGCGATCTGAAATCTGCAGTCTCGATCATGTCCAGAAGTGCTGCATATTTGCTAAGTAATTGCCAGGTACGGCTAACATGTTTTTGTTCCCTGTTAATCACTTTAAGATATCTGCCTATTATTCCAAAGGGCAGGCCCAGATAAAGAATGAACATCGATCCGCTTATATAATCCAGAATTAACAGGATAAGCATGAATAATGAAATTACCGGTACAATGAAAATAATCAGAGACAGCATCTTTTTATTCAAAAAGTAGGAATCTTTTCGAATCCATTCCATGATCTTTGATTTATCTCCAGCACCTTCAGCTTCCAGTTTGCCTCTTGCTTCAAATTGCTGTCGCCATTCAAGCATGGGAGTCAACTCTACCGTTGCCAGTTGGCGGGATGTAATTTCCCCGGGATCCAGTTCCGATTCAGAAAGAAATCGGGCAAGTTGATTCTTTCCGCCATGGGTGCAGGTTCTGTTCAGATACTGGAATAAACTTCCGATCCCAAAAATATCCAGATCATATTGATGATAATGATCCTGAACGAGAAATTCTTCACCATCTTCAAATTCCTCATACTCCCAGTTTAAGGCCTTTATTTCCTGCTCATTAATCCTAATCATCTCCCTATGAAAAGCAAGCTGATGACTAAACCTTGCACTTTCCTTGATCAACCAAACGAAGAGGTATCCTATTAAAAAAAAGGCTGTTACAGATGCAATCCAGCTAATTCCTGCTAAAAAGTAGATGGCTAAAACTCCTCCCAGAAATGAGACACCGCGGAATACTGCGTTGAATGTAAGCTGTTGTTTAATGTGATCTGCAGAATTGCCGTGTTTATTTCGATTTTCCTGATAGGTCTTTTTTATCTCCTCACTCATAGGACAGTCTTTGATTTGCTCCATCAAAAATGGGAAAACAAGAGATTAATTGTGCAGAAGATCAAATATATTTTCTAATGGATTATAAAAGATTGATGGACATGTAAGGCGAGAATGAATTTATCACAATGCAGACAAGGGAAGCCAGAGGTGTATTATTCTTTCCACTACCAGATTGTCTGGCATTCTAAATTAAATTCAATAAATTTATAGTATCAAAGGTATGGTATGAGACTTTCCAAATTTTATTTTTTTTACGCATTCATTCTTTTTTTTGGGCCTGTTATTAGTATAGGCCAGGCATCATTGATTGATTCTCTTCGTAATGAATTGAGTAAGAAGGCAGGATCCGAAAACTATAAAATCTGTTTGGAGCTGTCCGAGTTTTATATGGAACTTCATTTGGACTCTGCTTTTAAATATGCAGAATTGGCCCTGATAGAAGGAGAATTTTTAAATAAGGATACTATCATAGCAATAGCGTTGGAAAAAATGGCTTTAAGCCATTTCTATAATAATAGGAAAGAACAAGCCATACCTCTGTTCAGAAGAGAGTCTGAGATTTGGACACGCCTTGGACATTCGATCAATCAAAGTCGGGCCATTATCGATATTGGATTATCGTACAGTCAGATGGGAAAGTTGGATTCTGCCCTGAGTTACTACAAGGTAGCTCTGGAAATATATAGAAGGACAAATGATATTTGGGGACAGGTTATGGCATTAAACAAAATAGCGATTACCCAGCAAAGATTCGGTAATTATAAGCTTGCCCTTGAGTATAATATGACTGCTCTGGAATTGTCAGAACTTAATGATCTCAAGGATAAGGAAGGGGGAACATGCAATGATATAGGGATACTTTACAGGAAGATATCGCAACCTCAAATGGCTCTGACGTATTTCAATCGGGCAATAGGCATTTTTATAGAATTAAACGATCATGGAAAACTAGGATCGTTGTATAATAATGTTGGAACGGTTTATTACATGGAGGGTAAAAAGGACAGCGCTTTGGTCTACTTTGAGAAGTCATTGGAAAGTAATCTTCAGCAGAAGAACTGGGTTTTCGTATCGCAAATTCTGTCAAATATAAGTCAAACCTTTTCTGAGCTTGGGAATACCACACAAGCACTTAATTATGCCAATCGGGCATTGGACATCAATAAACAATATGGTTTTCATACACATTTAATTTCCACATATTATGCCCTGGGATTGCTGTATACCGAAAATAGGGAGTTTGAAAATGCAGAAGAATATTATAATCTGAGTCTGGACCTGGCAAAAGAATTGAAGATACGGAGCAAAATTCCAAACACTTATTTTGCATTGCATAAACTTTTTGTAGCAAAGGATGATTACAAAAGTGCACTGAAGTATTATCAACTTTATAGCAATATAAGTGATTCATTATTAACTGAAAAAAGCAAAAATGAGATCGCTGAGATAAATACCCGTTATGAAACTGAAAAGACCAGGAAGGAGAATGAGACCTTAAAATTGAAACAGGAGAAGGATCGTAGCAGTAGATTGTTTCTGATGGTTGTTGCGGCTTTTTTAATTATCACAGTAGTTTTATTGGTAATTCTAATCGTATTCAGAACAAAAGTGTCAGGCAGAAACAGAGAGTTTTATGAGAAGGAAAAGAAGCTAAATGCTGTCTTAGTGGAATCAGCCGAAGAAGAAAAGAATCATTTCGAAGAAATAATATTTGCTGAAAAGAAGATCAACGAGCTTCAAAAGGAGAAAATCATTGGAAAGAATCGTGAGTTGACCACATTGCTTATAAGTGTGAGCAGTCGGAATAAGATTCTTGAGGAGATGAAAACCCGAATTGATGACATAAGGAGTAAAGGATCATATGATTTGTATGATCTTGATTTATTACAGAATATAATCAATGGAAAACAGACCATTGAAGAGGATTGGAGGATTTTCAGCGCTCAGATTGAAGAGGTATATCCGGGATTCTTCAACAAATTGCAGATGCGTTGCCCGGAGCTGACTCAGTACGATTTGAAACTTTGTTCCTACCTATTAATTGATTTAAGTACGAAAGAAATTGCTGAGATGATGTATGTTTCAGATGCAGCTATTGTGAAGCAAAGGCAAAGAGTGAGGAAAAAACTGGACATCGAAAATAATGATGAGTTCCTGCTTTTTCTCCGTCAGATTTGAATGCATTTCCACCTTACTTTCTTGAATGTCCACTTAAGACACAACGAAAATGCACTCAATAGCATTCTTCAGCTAAGGTTAATTACATTAATATCAGCTAATTAATATCTCCCTGTGGCTATTTAGCCAAAGCTATCCCTGGAAACTTTTTTCCTCGAATGTCCACCATTTGTCTGGTGCGTTTTTTTTAAGACGTCTTTTCTCAGCGTAACTTGAATATCAAAAACAGATCAATGGAACAGAAACATTTTGATATTTCACTGAGCGGTGATAGCAAACCAGGCCTGGCCATTACGATTCTTAAGGCAGCAGAGTTGTGTAAAGTGAGTGGTTATGCCATTGCTATAGGAAATCGGTGTTATAAAATCGAGGCTGAAGGAGAGGAGAATCAGCTAAAGCAATTCCTTGGTATTTGTCAGGCGTACCAGAAAGACAATAAACAAATCCAATTCGAAGAGAAGGACCTAAAGGGATTCCGTGAATTTTCCATCGCTCCCTGTGATTGGTATGGAAAGAAGTTAAATCTATAAAAATATGATTATGAAACATTCAATGACAGTATTATGCTTTATACTAATCTCATTTGGAAATATCAAAGCTCAATCGCTTCAACTTGAATGGGTTGCTCAAATGGGTGGTGATTCGGCTCAGCTGGCCAGAGGTATTGCACTGGACAACTTTGCCAACGTATATACTTATGGAGAATTCAGGGATACCTGTGATTTTGATCCAGGAACCGGAACCTATAATATCACTGCGCATGGATATCTGGATGGTTTTATTAGCAAATGTGATTCAGCAGGATCTTTTTTATGGGCGAAACATATTGGAGGTCCTAATGATACGGTCTATGTCAATGATGGAGTATGTGATGATCAGGGAAATATCTATATCACCGGTACATTTAAAGGGATGATTGATTTTAATCCAGATTCGTCCACAATGATTTTGGCATCTCAAGGTGTTTATGATGGATTCATTTTAAAACTCGATATAAATGGTAATTTAGTATGGGTGAGACAAATAGGAGGAGCTTCGTCGCCAGATGAGATTCATTGTTATTCCATGGCAATTGATTTAAGCGGAGATCTTTTTATCACTGGGGAATTTAGAGGATCTGTTGATTTCAACCCTGCACAATCATCAGATACCTTATCTACCTCATTCATTCATACTTTTGTTTTGAAGTTAAATTCAAATGGGATTTATATCTGGGCTTTACAAACTCAGAACTACACCAATAGAGGATATGCGATTGCCTGTGATGGTCTGGGAAATATTTATGTTGGCGGTAGCTGTGGAAACTATCCTGTTGATTTTGATCCCGGACCGGGAACCTATAATATCTATGGTGCTGACTCATATATTTTAAAACTTACCGGGGCTGGTCTATTTGTTTGGGTAAGAAAATATTCTATAAATTCTGAATATGGCTTTATGTACTTGAATTCAGTATGTGTGGACTCAGAAGGCTCCGTATATGTATCAGGTGGCTTTGAAGATTTTAATCTTGATTTTGATCCTGGGTCAGGTGTTAGTTATTTGTCGTCCAAGACCGTAAGTTATTCATATGACCATATGGATTTCTTTCTCACCAAATTGGATGAAAATGGTGATTTTTTATGGGTCAGGAGTATTGGAGGTCAATATGTAGACCTTAATACGGATATGGTTCTTGATCACAACGACAATATAATTTCGACTGGAACACATTTTTTGAGTGTTGATCTTAACACCAGTAATAGTACTCAGTATTCCGGGTGGTTGGGATGGACTGACATGTTTGTAGTTAAGCACTCGAGTAGTGGTACTTTCAAATGGGGATTTAGTCTTGGTGGACTGTATAGGGACAAATCTAATGGTGTTGCAGTTGATAATGAAAATAGTGTTTACTTAAGTGGATGGTTTAAAAATATTGTTGACTTCGATCCGGGTGGTGGCGTTTATAATCTCACGGCTGATGCCGCCGATGCCTTCACAATGAAAGTTAAGCAGCAAATCGTATCGCAGGCTCTTTCTTCAGATGTAGTTGTTAGTACCAGTGGGAATCAGTCATATTATCATGTTCAGCATCCATACAGTACCTGGGGCGTAGTTGGAGTAAGAACAGATAACTATACAAATGATGTCCGGCACATAGATATGTATGCGTCTGATAACTATTATCAGCAGCTTACACAATCAAATCAAAATTACGAGGTTGATTATGTCGTTTTTGATGGCCATCATCTTTCGTTAGATCCTGCTGTTGAAACTTATAGCCTGGCGTCAACTGGATTTTCTGTTGAATTTGAGGGATATACTGAAACCTTATCTATAAATTCTACCACAACTCATAATTGGCCAGCAGGTGATGTTGTAGAAATATGGGATGTGAATCTTTCACCGGGCAGTTATACATTTTCAATGACTTATAATTCTGGAACAGCTGATCTTAATATGGCACTATTTTCATCGACAGACGGTAATTTTCACAAACAAAGAACAGGATATATAGCGCAATCTAATACCCCGGGCGCCGGTACAGAATCATTTTCTGTGAATATCACACAATCAGATATTTATGGTTTTGTCATTTGGTCGAGAGATAACAATAGTGCTAGTATTGACATAGATATATCCAGTTCATTGGCAGGTATCTGGACAGGAGGAACTTCATCCAATTGGAATATTAACTCCAACTGGAGTGATAATCTTGTTCCAACATCAAGTACAGATGTGATCATAGCTCCGGGGACTCTTTATAGTCCCAATACCAGCTGGGCAACAGCCAATGCAAAAAGCATTTCTCTCCTTGCCGGCGCAACCCTTACAATTGGTTTGTACGATCTGATCGTTCAGGAAGACAGCTATATCTATGGCACACTCAACCTGAATAACAGCAATGCTGATTTGTACAGTTATGGAGATATTCATTGGGAACCCGGGTCTCAATGTACCATGGTTTCGGGATCTGAGCTCAGGATCTATGGTGATTGGTACTTCAATGCTGGCAATAATGTGCAAATGGATAACGGAACTGTTATCTTCTTGGGTAGTAGCAACACTTTTATCAGAGTAAACGAACCAGATTGTAATTTCTATGACATAGATTGTGTGAAAACAGGAGGTGCTTATTCGTATGTAAGTTCACTTTCATCTGAGGATCTTCATATTCATGGTGATTTGACTATTCTTGCAGGTTCAAAATTTAAATCTTCGTCATTCGAAACGGTGATCCTGAATGGTTCATTAGTGAACAATGGAGGGAACCTGCAATGTAGCCATGGAACCTTTGAATTCAATGGAGCACTTTCAGATTTTTTAAGACCTAACGTGGGTGATTACTTCAATAACCTCATTATAAATGTTACAGGTGCTGTAGATGTTTGGGATAGTTATTCGGATTCGCTTGTGGTGCGTCGTGATTTAATCATTGCAGATGGAACATTGGATTGTAATAATAGTACAATCGTTGTTGGGAATGATTGGGTTAATATGGTAGGACAAGCTGGATTTCTTGAAAAAACAGGAACAGTGATCTTTAACTGTGAAATTAGCAACCAAAACTGTTACGGTGAGGAATTCTATGATGTCATTCAAACCAATGATGGAGGAGTTCTTAACTTTTATGGTCCGACAGTGATAGCCAATGACTTTTATTGTAAAGGTCTGACGAATAATTATGATACCATTGGTGTAGAAACATTGATATTGACTTCTACAGGACATTATACAGGAATGTTGGAAAGCTTAAGTAATATTGATAATCTGGATATGGGAAATATACCTTCATTTGGTACAATCGAATCATCAGGAGGTCACATAATTGCAGGAGATATAGTTGAGAATGGTTTGTTTGGAAGTTACATCCTGAGTGATTCATCAGCAATACTTGATATATCTCAGGGAACAAGTACAGGTCAGTATGTCGACCTGAACGGACATCTTATAATAAGTGATGGAACCATGATTGTAAGAGGTGGCGCAGATGACAGCTATTGGCCTTTTGCTGACTATGCCAGTATTTCAATGACAGATGGTACACTTGACTTTACGGACGTTGGTATTCGAATTCATAATTCACCTACCTGGTCCTTAAGCATATCAATTCTAGGCGGTACCATCAGAACCGATCATGATTTTCGGGTGTTTGATTCATTCAATCCAGTTGGAGGTGAGCTGGAATTTTATGGTGTGGGTAATGATCAACTTATTATTAATCATGCTACTTCGGCACTCTACAACCTTCGGATAAATAAAAGTTCCGGTCAGGTATTTTGTAATTCATCATCCATCCATGTAAACAATAATATCCATATAATAGATGGAACTCTGAATTCTCCGGATGATACCCTGTATGTCGGGGGGCATTGGTATAATCAGGTTGGATCGGCCGGATTTTATGAATCCAGCAATTGGGTTTGTTTTAATGGTAGCACTGCCTCCTCCATTCTCACCAATGAAACCTTCGCAGGCCTGATCATCGATAAAAGTTCTTCCAGCTCTTCTTTCAACATCACGCAGGCATCACCTATGCTGGTAACTGTACTTGATGATGCGCATTTTGTGAATGGTAGCTACAAACTGAATTCTGCAACAGATATGGACATTCAGGGAGATATGATTGTCGAAGCAGGGGCTGGATTTCATGCTTTTAATACAGCCTCTGCTACTAGTATTTCCCTCGCGGGAGATTTTACAGATTATAACATGTCAATCTCCTTTAATAGTGGATATTATGTTGATTCAAGCAACACCCTTATCATAAATGGCCTGCAGAATCAATCTATAAATACTCATGCGCCAGTAGCTGAGTTTGGCAACCTTATAGTAGATAAAGTATTTTCTCACAATACATATATGGATGATGATATCAGGATAAAGGGTGACTTGTCTGTTCTTGGGGGTAATGTTATTCATCCACTTATATCTGGTGCTGGTCCTGATACCTATTTGGAAGGTGATATGTTTATCGGCGCTTTTGCCGGATGGATCAGTCAATATGGTAATTTTCATTTCGTTGGAGATCAGATCCAGAATTATGAATGTCTTAGCATCTACGGGCATTTGGGTAATATCTTTATTGATGCGCCATCTTATTTAAAGGGTCTTTCA
>Ga0233443_1001440_pt1 | contig 20919 bp, 24 predicted proteins | sample SI_123_September_2_FD_182784 | JGI IMG/M metagenome (GOLD analysis project Ga0233443, IMG submission 182784) | Seawater microbial communities from Saanich Inlet, British Columbia, Canada - SI_123_September2016_200_MG | ecosystem: Environmental > Aquatic > Marine > Inlet | place: Canada: British... | reverse complement strand
CGCCGCGCACCGCCCGTGCTCCTTATTCCGACGATGCCCGCCGCTCCACGCTGCCGGATCGCCACAGCCCCGATACGATTCCAGGCTTCACGCCGGAGCCGATGATCCGGCCGGAGCCGTCGCTGCGCCCCGAGCCTGCCCTGCGCTCCGAACCGCGCGCGATCCCCCGTAGCGAACGCGCCGAGCCGCTGCCGCCCCGGATGCCGCGGTCGAGCGATGCGGGCCCGAAAGCCCCTCCGCCGCCGCCGCGCCCACCGGCGCGTCCAGCCGATTCGCTTTCGTCAGCGGATCAGAATCTTGCGGATATGGCGCAGCGGCTTGAAGCCGCCTTGCGTCGCCCTGGAGGCGAGATGCGTCTCGACGCGCCGATCGGCCCCGTTGAACGACCCGGCGCACCGCCGGTTGCACCCGAGTCGATGGGGAATCGGCCAGTCCCGCGTTCCGAAGGCACTCCGCGTCCGGCAGCGCCGCCACCGCCTCCGCCCCCACCACCGCCGCCCGCTCCAAAGGCCGCGTTCGAGAATCTCGAAGACGAGATGGCCAACCTGCTCGGCCGTCCGAAGCCTCCCGCGTGAGATCGTCGAAACCACCGCGTAGAGTTCTATTTTTTGTCAGTCTCCTCGTCGCCGCCGGATCTCTTATCGATCCGGCGAGCGCGCAGGATATCAGCATCAATCTGGGCCAGGGCAACGGCGGGGTCACCGAGCGCGCGATCCAGCTGATTGCGCTGCTGACGGTGCTGTCGATCGCACCGTCGATCCTGATCATGATGACATCCTTCACGCGGATCGTGGTGGTGCTGTCGCTGCTGCGCACCGCACTCGGCACTGCAACCGCGCCACCGAACTCAGTCATTATCGCACTGGCGCTGTTCCTCACCGGCTTCGTGATGGGTCCGGTGCTGCAGAAGTCCTACGATGACGGCATCAAGCCGCTGGTCGCGAACCAGATCACCGTGGAGCAGGCATTCGAGCGCGGAACTGGCCCGCTGCGCGGGTTCATGCAGAAGAACGTCCGCGAGAAGGACCTCAAGCTGTTCATGGATCTGTCCGGCGAGCCGCCTGCCGCGTCGCCCGAACAGATGTCGCTTCGCATCCTCATTCCCGCCTTCATGATTTCCGAATTGAAGCGGGCGTTCGAGATCGGCTTCCTGCTGTTCCTGCCGTTTCTCGTCATCGACCTCGTTGTGGCGTCGGTCCTGATGTCGATGGGCATGATGATGCTGCCACCGGTTGTGGTGTCGCTGCCGTTCAAACTGATCTTCTTCGTGCTGGTGGACGGCTGGTCGCTGGTGGCAGGCAGCCTCGTGCAAAGCTACGGCGGCGGATGACCGCGCGTATCAGCGCGCGGCTTTGACCTTCTTCACTCCGATGATCTCCGGCAACGAGCCGGTCGGGTTCGGATCGGTCTTGATTTCCGGCGGAAGCTTCGCGCGCGCCATCGCATCGGGAAAACGGATGCGCATCTCACGCAGGAAACCGTCGAGCGTGTCGATAGTCGCCGCCATTTTCGCGATCCGGGCAAAATCGGCGCTGTTTGCCCTCGCCGGCTTGGCGGCGAGATCGAAGGCTGCGCGGTCGTTGCCGCCGTCCATCTTCGGATTGTACTTCTCGCGGAAACGCGCAAGGCCGATGGCGTCTTCCGCCAGCGCGTAACCGATGGCCGCGCGGATGACGTCGCTCTTCTCCGTTGCGCTCAGCGGCTGGAAATCGCGCCAGCGATCGCCGTAAAGCAATTCGATCTGCTCGGCTGACTCGCGCCAGCGCCGCGATGCCCAGTAAATGTCGGAACGCAGCCGGATCGCCTCGCGGCCGCTGACATTCGAGATGATGTCGAGCGCCAGATCATGACGGCCGATATCGGTCTGCGCGCGGGCTTCCAGCAAAAGACGCTGCTGGCGGATTTCGCCGGCCAGATCCGCGATCCGCGTGGTGCGTAGCGCCGCGATAGCGCGCTCCGGCTTGCGGTTCATCAGGTAGACCATTGCCAGTCTTGATGCGACCTGCGCCCGGGCGGAGCCCTCCAGCCGGTGATCGATCTGGTATTGCAGCAGTTGGCTGGCCTGATCGAGCAGATCGACCCCGACGAGACGATCAGCCAGACGCCGGATCATTTCGTCGCCGCGGCGGCCAATCGGCGTCAGATCGCGGAACTCGTAAAACATCGCCAGCGCTTCGACCGGCTGAAGGTCGTCGCCCTTGGTGCCGTTGTAGATCTGTTCAAACAGCACCGACGCCTCGTCCTGCAACTTGCGCGATGCTTCGGAGTTCGGCTCCAGCTGGATCGCACGGAACGCCGCCGCGAAGGTTTCCGGATAACGCGCTTTCGCGGCATAGAGCCGGGTCAACATGCTGAGCGTCTTGACCTCGGTGGAATCGCCGCGCCATGTCGCCGCAAGAACTTCGAGATCACGCTGCGCGTCGTCGTCGGTGATCTCCTCGCGCTTCTGGCGCAGGGCAATCTCGCGAACCTTGGCTTCGGAGGCGGCCGGGCGATCTTCCGATCCGGCGGCGGCCGCGAACGCGGCCAGTGCGTCCTGATCGCGGCCCAGCGCTTCGGCCAGGCGTCCGCGCAGAACAGCTATCGACGCGGCCTGATTGGGACCGGCGCCAAGAACTTCGAGATCGTCGCTGCGCACCGTCGCGCCCGGATAATCCCTCACCTCCAGCGATGCCCGAAATGCCTCAGCGACAACAATGCGCTGCAGATCGACCGGCAGGGCCGTAATCGCGAATTCGACGTTCTTGAATTTCTCGCGCGCGTCCGCCCACTTCTGCAGCCGTGCCAATGCGAGCGCTTTCCAAAGCTGGGAATCGATATTGACGGCAACGGCGGGATTGGCGAGATCGGCGAGCGCAAGCTCGGAGCGGCCAGCCAGGGTGCTGGCGACCGCATGAACCGTCAATGCCGCAGCGTCCTCCTCGCCGGGTTTGACCTCGGCAAGGGCCAGATCGAGAATCCCCTTCGCCTCGACGTTCATGCCGCGCGCCAGATAAAATCGCGCAAGATCGACATGCGCAGGCATGCGCGCAGACCCCGTCGCCATCGAAGCGGCGGTCAGCAGCTTGTTGCGGGTGGGAATGAACTCCGCATTCTGAAAGGTGCGCCATTCGGTGACATCGAACACCGGACGAACGACCGACGTCGCGCGATCCGGCGCAGTCATTGCCGTCGACAGCGTCAGGCCGCCGGGCCGGGATAGGATCAGCGTGTCGGACGAAATGCCCGCGGTCAGATCGTCCGACTTTTGCTGGACGACGACGCCGTGAATGGATTCGAGCAGCGCGAATTCTACAAAATCCTGGCGCTTCATGAAACCGCGCGCCGGTCCACCGGCCGTCATTACCAGCAGAACATCGCCGGCATCGGGATCGCTGAAGCGGTGAACCTGTCCAGGCTTCGCGAGGCTGACGCCGACACTCGCGCGACTGGGATCGGCCATGTTGCGCGTGGCGCTCAACGGTTGCGGCGGCGATTGCGCCTTGTCGGCAAGGATAAGGGTCCAGGCCCGCTCGTCACCGACCACGGTGGCAAGCTGCGGACGGTTCAGCCGGATCTGAAGGGCACGGCCTTTCGGCAGATCGACCGGGATCGCGTCGGCGACGATCCATGAGCCTTCACGCTTGATCGCGCGGGCGTCGATCGGCTGATCGGTGTCGAACACCAGCCAGATCGAATCGGAGCGGCGAAACACTGCCGCGGGCGTCGGGCTGGTGAACGGAAATGTCAGGCGGAAGTCGTCGCTGGTGAGCCGTGCGTCCACGGTCACGCCTGCTGCGGGCGTCATCGCAGGACGATCCGGCTGAGGTGCCTTGGCTGGTACCGACGGCGGCGATGCCGCAGGCATTTTCGCTGGCGCATCCACAGCGGCGGCCACGACCGGCGCGGTCGCGGAAGGCGCGGTGATCTCAGGCTTGGGGGGAGTCGCTTCCGCCTTCACGTCAGCAACAGGCGGCTTGTTATCGGAAGGCTTGTTGTCCGAGAGCTTGGCGTCTGATGTTTTGGCCTCAGGCGGAGCAATCTCGGAAGATTTGGCGTCAGGAGATTTGGCCTCTGGAGATTTCACCTCGGATTGCACCGTGTCGGCCGGCTTCGCCATCTGCTGCGCGATCTGCTGGGACGTCGGCGGTACGATTTCGACGGCCTTGTCGGCAGGCGTCGACAGAGCCTTCGGAAGCGACCTGGCCGCTTTCGATTTCTGCCCCTGCTCGAACGCAACGTCGACGACGTAATTCTTCTCCTCGCGGAACGCGTGGACATCGGCCTCGCCGATCAGCGCAATGTCGACCCGCGATGTCTCGCCGTCGATCTTCTGAGTGATCGACTGGATGTTCGCAGGCATCGCGATCTTGGCATCCGCAAGATCGAACGTTAGTTGCGAGGTGAACGCCAGCGAAAACTTGTCTGCCCCCAGTGACGATGACACGCTGACGCCGTCCGGGATTTCAAAAACGAACCGGACGAAAGTCGGCTGCACGGAGGCCCGCACCCGGACCGGCGGCCGCTTCTTGGCTTCATCCGCCATCTTCTGAATGCGCAGTGCCCGCTCGGCGGCAATCGCGCGATCCGACAATTCCTTGACGACCTCGGCCGGCAGCGCTGGCGGAAGCCCCGTCCACTTCTCCGGCAGCAAATCGATGAACACGCGCTCGCCCGCCGTCATCACATTGACGCGGACCTTCTGCGTCAGGGCCATGCGGATCGCGGTGCCATCGGGATCGCGGCGAACCGATCCGACATAGGCCGGGACCGAATCGGCGAGCAGATCAATCGGAACAGCGACCGGCTTCCTGAACTGGATTACCAGGATGGCTCCGGCGACGGTGACCTCGGTCGGGATATCTTCCTGAAACTGCAGGACCATCCGCGCATATCCGGACTGCGCCGTCAGCGTGGCTTCGCCCCTGACCGGTTCAGCGCGCGCAAATTGAGTCCCGATAAAAAGACAGGATAACGCGACAGCCAGCGCAAGCGCCGGCGGCTGCAGGCCGTGGCAGAGCCTGTCCGCAAAAGACCGGGCCGTCGCCCCGGACTTCCGGGCGGCCTTGAACGTGCGGGCGGCCTTGCAGGACATTCCCAAATCTTTCTCGTCAGAGTCTTTTCTCGCCGGCTCTCTGTTGTTCCGGACCTGTGGTTCAGACGCGCAATTTGAATCTAGAATTCGCCTGTTAAGGAGTTGTTAATCACCCGCCTCAATTGCGGACCTGCACCTGCGGCCTGCCCTCGATCTTCGGCAGATCGCTGGCAGACGAGGATCTGTCTCCGGTGGAGCGGCGCGCCATCTCGACCGTCAATCGCTCGGCTGCTTCCGGCTGCATCTGTCCCATGATGTCCGACATCTTGCGGGGCGCGATCTGCGAAGCGATTTCGAACAGCACCGACAATTCAAGCCGATCGAAGACTTTCGCGGCGTCCTTCGGCTTCATGGATTCGTACATCGTCACGAGTCCCTTGAAGCGCGCGGCCTCCTGTTCCTGCTTCTGCTGCCCGGCGACGGACACCCGCGCTTCGGTCGCCTTCATTTCCTCGATCTTGCCCTCGATCCGCTTTTCAGCCGACTTCATCAGGCTTTCACGGATGTCGATTTCGCGCGCGCGGGTTTCGATCTCCTGACGCCGCGCCTGGAGACTTTCGAGCACCGCGCGTTCCGACGCCGTGATCGGACGGTTGGGATCGGGATAAACCACGTTCTCGGGCGGCGGCGGCAAAACTTCTGGAGCCGCCACAACCGGCTTCTCCTCTTTCTTGGCTGCGACCGAGCCGGTGATATCCGCTGGATCGACCTTCTTGCCCGACGGAAAGTTGAACGTCTCCTGCGCCCAGGACTTGGATTTCGGCGCATCGTCGTTGAGAATATATCCGCCTTCGAGAAGAAGGCCCGACACCTTGAGCACGACCAGACAGCAGGTCGCGATCAGGAGTATCGGGATGAGCCGGATATCGCGAAGAATGGCTTTCATGCGGCGAGACCGGTCGCCCTTCGCCGCTCGGAGAAGGCCTGCGCGGCGGCAAGCAGCGCCTTGGCGTTCGACAAGTTCTGCGCCGATATGTTCTGCGCGGGAGCTACCGGCTCCGCTACATCGGCAGTGGCTTGCGCTTCGGCGCCGGCAGGCCGGGCTGCGAGCGCGATCTGGGTCAGGCGATTGAGGATCGCATCACCAGCTGTCACCTGCTTTGCGAGTTTCGCAGACAATGCCGCGCCGGCCGTAAGCTGCGCGCCGAGATTCTCGTCGCATTCCCGCACGGTCACCTTCAGGCCTCCGATAGCGCGTTCGGCGATTTCCGTCGCCGTGATCAATTCGGCGATCATGGCGCGCATCGAATGCTCGTCGGCCTTGAGCCGCTTGAGACGGCGATTCAGCAGCATGCAGTAACCGATCGTGAGCAGAAGCAGAACTGCAACCAGGCTCTCGATCACAAGTCCAAATGAATGACTCATTGTGCCTCCATCAGTTTGGTTTGCTCGTCTTGCTTCTCGAACATCGCGTAAGACGTGTGAGGTTTACGCAGCGGCCGGGTGACGCGAATGGCGACCCGGTCGCCGACCCTCCCCATCCGCCCCTCGCTGAGCGCCACGTCGCCGCATCGCACGGTGACCAGCGCATCGGGCCGCACATTGAGCGGCAAGGTGTCGCCGACCTTCAACGTCATCAATTGCTTGAGCGGAATGTGGGCTTCGTAGAGCACCGCATCGACCGCGATTTCGGCCTGCGCGATCTCGGTCGCGAGATGACCTTCCCAGATCGGATCGCGGCCGAACTTTTCACCCATGAACATCTGCAACAGCACGTCGCGGATCGGCTCGATGGTGGCGTAAGGCAGCAGAAGTTCGATGTTGCCGCCGCGATCTTCCATGTCTATCCGCAGGCGGACGAGAATGGCGGCGTTTGCGGGACGGCTGATAGCAGCAAAGCGCGGATTGGTTTCAAGCCGGTCGATGGTGAAGGTCACCGGCGACAGCGGCCGGAAGGCCTGCTCCGCATCGGCGAGCACAACCTCAACGAGGCGCTTGACGAGATTGGTTTCAATCGTGGTGTAGGGCCGGCCTTCGATACGCAGCGATGGCTGCCCGCGGCGGCCGCCGAGCAGAACGTCGATGATCGAATAGATCAGGCTCGAATCGACGGTAAACAGGCCGAAGTTTTCCCACTCCTCGGCCTTGAACACCGACAGCACGCAGGGCAGCGGAATCGAATTGAGATAGTCGCCGAAGCGCACCGAGGTGATGCGATCCAGCGAGACTTCGACGTTGTCGGAGGTGAAATTGCGCAGGCTCGTCGTCATCAGCCGCACCAGGCGGTCGAAGACGATTTCGAGCATCGGAAGGCGCTCATACGACACCATCGCCGAGTCGATGATGGCGCGGATGCCGGAGTTCTCGTCGATATTGAGCTCGCCGTCGCTGAAGCCGAGCAGATTATCAATTTCTTCCTGCGACAGGACGCGCTCGCCGCCGGCCTTGCCGATTTCGAGACTGCGGCTGCCGTCATCGACCATCGCGGCCCACTGCTCGGCCATGGTCTCGGTCAGCGTATTGGCTTCCGCCTCAGCCGCAGCGGCGGCCGGATCTTCTGAATCGAGCGCGCCTTCCCATTCGGCGGCTAGCGCATCCTGATCGACGTCATTATCACCCGGAGACATTGCTTCAATTTCCGTCTGTCACTGAATGATGATTTCCTTGAACAGCACAGCGTTCACCTGACTGGGTGAAATCGCGGCGTTGACACGGCGCGTCAGCTCTTCCTTCAGACGGAATAGCCCGACCGAGCCGTTGAGATCGGCCGGACGCAGCTCGCGCAGGTAGGTCTGAAACAGATCGGTCACCCGCGGCATCGTCGGCGCGATCTGTGCCATCAGCGGCTGATCCTTGACCTCGAGCACGACCTTGACTTTGAGGTATTGGACCCGCTCGCCCGGCATATTCACAAGGTTGACCAGCACCTCGGGCACATCGAGGAACACCGGCGGCTTCGGCGGCGGCGCGGCGACCTGCACTTCCTTCGCGGGCCCGCGCATGAAGAAGAACCAGCCGCCCCCGGCCAGCAGCAGCACGAGTACTGCGGCGCCACCCATTATAATGAGTTTGCGTTTACCCTTCGGAGCAGCGGCTTCCGCGCCCTCCTCGACCTGATCGTCGTCTGCCATTGCCCCCGCCCGCAATCCTGGGATGGGCTCGATGCTGCCGAACTGGCTTTAACTGACGCGATACAAAGGCCGCCGGCGCGCGAGCGCCCTCTCCGTCCACCGTAAGGACGCAATGGTTAACGAAATCTTTCTTTTGTCCTTCAACTGGGAAATTTTTGCCGGGGCAACATGGTCAACAAGAGGTTATTGCCGACGCCGGGCGCCCCCAGAAAATCAATAAATAATTGAAATTTCTAATTTTTTCAAGTTGGCACGGCTCTCGCATTGTAGATGGCGGACCGCAGCTTGGGAGAGCTTCAACGGTTCGCACGATCCGCGTCAGGCCTTGGGAGAGGCAGGCCGCGGTTCAACAAGGGGAGATTGGCCGATGGAGAATACGCTTCTCGTCGCATTATCGCGGCAGATGTCGCTTGAGCGGCAGATCGACGTCATCGCCAACAACGTGGCGAACGTTAACACCAATGGTTTCAAGGCCAACAAGTCGCTGTTCGAGGAATACCTGAACACCGGCGCCCACGAAGACAATTTCTCGGTTAGCGATCGCCGCGTCAGCTTCGTCCAGGACCGCGCCGCCTATCACGACTTCACGCAGGGTCCAGCGGCGAAGACCGGCAGCCCGCTCGACGTCTCCATCGACGGCAAGGGCTTCATCGCGGTCCAGACTCCGGCCGGCGAACGCTATACCCGCGACGGCTCGTTCCAGATCAACGCCCAGGGCCAGCTCGTGACCACCGGCGGCAATCTCGTGCTCGGCACCAATGGCCCGATCGTGTTTCAGCCGACCGACAAGGAGATTGTGATTTCGAGCGAAGGCACGATCACGGTGCGAGAAGGCATCGTGACCCAGTTCGACTCCATCCGCGGCAAGCTGAAGCTCGTGAAGTTCGACAATCCGCAACAGCTGGTGAAGGAAGGCTCGAATCTCTACTCCGCGCCCGCCGGCAACACCGCCCAGCCTGACCTCGCCTCGCGCTTCAATCAGGGCTTCGTTGAAAAGTCCAACGTCAACGCGATCACCGAGATGACCCGCATGATGGAAGTCATGCGTACCTACCAGTCGGTCGCCTCGCTGATGCAGCAGCAGAACGACCTTCGCAAAAACGCAATCCAGACGCTCGCCGAAGTTCCGGCATAAGGAAACAATTCCATGCGCGCACTCTACACAGCAGCGACCGGGATGGCGGCCCAGGAACTCAACGTTCAGGTCATCTCGAACAACATCGCGAACCTGCGCACCACCGGCTACAAGAAGCAGCGGGCGCAGTTTCAGGATCTTATTTACGAACACGTCAAGCGCGTCGGCGCGCAGGCGTCCGATCAGGGCACCGTCCTTCCGGTCGGCATCGATATCGGTGGCGGTGTCAAAACCGTCGGCACGCCGCGCCTGATGACGCAGGGCACGCTGCTGCCCACCGGCGGCGACCTCGATATCGCTATCCGCGGCGAAGGTTATTTCAAGATCCAGATGACCGACGGCACTTACACCTACACGCGCGACGGCTCCTTCACGACCGACGGTCAGGGCCGCGTGGTGACGGCGCAGGGCAATCCCGTGCAGCCGACGATCACCATCCCGCAGAACTCATCCGGCCTCACCGTCAACCAGCAGGGCCAGGTCTCGGTCACCACGCCAGGGACAACTACGCCAACCGTCGTCGGGCAGATCAGCCTGACGCGGTTCATCAACAAGGCGGGCCTGCAGTCGATCGGCGACAACCTGTTCACCGATACGCCCGCTTCCGGCCCGCCGCAGGATGGCCTCGCCAATGCGGACGGCTTCGGCGACATGCAGCAGCGCAATCTTGAACAGGCCAACGTCGAGGTCGTTTCCGAAATCTCGGACCTGATCGCCGCGCAGCGCGCCTATGAAATGAATGCCAAGGTTGTCAGCGCTGCCGATCAGATGATGCAGGCCACCACCGGCATGTTCCGCTGAGGGAGAGAATGATGTTGCGCTCTACACTGATCGCCGCCGCCCTGCTCGCCCTGACGTCCGACGTGTCATTGGCACAATCGGAACGGGACTCGCTCGCCGCTCCAGTCTTGCGCGCGAACGTCACCGTCAGCAGCGACGTAGTCCGGATCGGCGACGTGGTGGAAAATGCCGGGACTGCCGCACAGATCGCCATCTTCCGTGCACCCGATCTCGGCTCCACCGGATCGCTGCCAACGCAGCAACTGCTTTCGGTGCTGCGCACCCATGAGGTGATTGGCGTCCAGACCCATGATATCCGCGAAGTCATGGTGACACGGTCCTCACGCACCCTGGTTTCGAAAGAGATCGAGCTTCAGATCGCGCGCGTGCTTGAGCGCCGCAATGGCCTCGGCGACGCCGCCAATATCTCGGTCACCTTTGAGCGCGATCTGCGCGAACTTCAGCTCGATGCCGCGCATACCGGCGACATGCGCGCCACGACCGTGCGGTTCGACCCGCGCAATGGCCGCTTCGACATCACTTTTGAAATTCCCAACGACGTCACCTACACGCCGACCAAACTACGCTTCATCGGCACCGCGGTGGAAACCGTCGAAGCGGCTGTGCTGACCCGCTCCGTCGAACGCAACGACATTATCAAGTCATCCGATGTCGTGATCGAGCGGCGGCCGAAGACAGAAGTCGGAAATGACGTCGCCAGCCGCGACCGTTCGCTCGGCATGCAGGCCCGCAAGCAGATGCGCGCCGGACAGGCGCTGAAAATGACCGACCTTGCAAAGCCTGACATGGTCGCACGCGACCAGGGCGTGACGCTGATCTACGAAACGCCGGGCCTTTATCTCACCGGCCGCGGCAAGGCGCTCGACAGTGGCACCGAGGGTGACGTCGTCAACGTCGTCAACCTGCAGTCGAAACGCACCGTCCAGGGCGTCGTGACCGGCCCCGGGCAAGTCTCGATCATGGTCCCAACGGCCCGTCTCACGACCGCCGCCCTCTCGACCAGCCCATCGCCAGCCGCGTCCGCCCCTGAATCCAGAAAAGCCGAGTAACAGTCATGTCAAAGTCCAATGCGTTCAATCGCCTCATAGTCGCCAGCAGCCTGCTGGCACTCGGTACCCTGGCTAGCGGCTGTTCGTCCCTCGATCGTCTCGCGGCGATCGGTGAAAAGCCTAAACTCTCGGCGATCGACAATCCGACGACGCAGGCGGGCTACAAGCCGGTGTCGATGCCGATGCCCGCGCCGCAACCGGCGTCGTTCAATCCGAACTCGCTGTGGCGAAACGGTTCGCGCGCCTTCTTCAAGGATCAGCGCGCGCATCAGATCGGCGACATCCTCACGGTGCAGGTCAACATCACCGACAAGGCCAACATCGCCAACGAAACCCAGCGCAGCCGCACCAACAGCGAGAACTCCGGCGTCACCAGCTTCTTCGGCATCAACAAGATCCCCGGCACCAACGCTGCGATCCCTCCCGGCCGCATGCTCACGGCGGACTCCACCTCGTCCAGCGACGGCAAGGGATCGGTCAACCGGCAGGAAGCGTTGCAGACCAACGTCGCCGCCGTGGTCACGCAATTGCTGCCGAACGGCAACCTCGTCGTCGAAGGCAAGCAGGAAATTCGCGTCAACTTCGAAGTCCGCGAGCTTGTCGTCGCGGGTATCGTCCGGCCGGAAGACATCCAGAGCGACAACACCATCGACTCCAGCAAGATCGCGCAGGCCCGCATCGCCTACGGCGGCCGCGGCCAGATCACCGACGTGCAGCAGGCCCGCTACGGCCAGCAGGCATTCGATATCCTGCTGCCGTTCTAAACACGACGCTGATGCGTGATCTTGAATCGTTTTCGGAAGGAGATCACGCCCCCGAGTAAACGAGACGGCTCCCACCGTCTTTCTCCCAGCTCCCACACCAGGCGGCGAACCTAGGCGCAGCATGGTGTTCACGACACGGCCTCTGTCAGCTCCCCTGACAGAGGCCGTGATCGTTTGGGCCGTGATCGTTTGAGGTTACGACGGCGTCATTCGCCGTGTTCAGCCACCCGCGGAAGTGATAATTTTCCCCGATGCGCAACTGCGAAGCGTTCAGCGCGCGGACAATCCCGCTGCCCGGCCGCCCCTGAATAGCGTGATGCCACATTGCAGCAATCGCAGCCTCGGGCGGCCGGCCAGTGAAGGAGGATGCTATGTACGCAGCCATTCGTCAGGGAAAGGCAAAAGCCGGCATGGCCGAGGAACTGACGCGCAGGATCAAGGAAGGCGCGATCCCGATCATCAGCGATGTCGAAGGTTTCATAGCCTATTATGTGATCTATGCGCCGGACGACACTGTGACCGCGATCAGCATCTTCAACAATTTCGCGGGCGCGGAAGAGTCGAACAAACGCGGGCTTGCGTGGATCGAGCGGGATCTCGCGCCGCTGCTCACCGGACCGGCCACTGCGGTCGCCGGGCCGGTTATTGTTCATACCCTCGCATAGCGCGAAAGTTCATCGTGCGTTCGTTCCAGCGCGTAAGCAGTTTTCTGCGCCGGGATTCGCTGCTCGTACTCGGTGAACGGCGGTTCATAAAAATGTCTGTGCTGCGCGTGGAACGTTTGGTTGCCCCTCCTGTTCTACTATCGCTTTATCAAAGGAGAGACAGAAATGAAGAAGTTTGGTTTTGTTATTGCGGCTGTTACTGCACTTACCATTGCGGTGCCTTCGATGGCCAGCGCGCAGACCGTCGTCATCAAGTCCGGTGAACGCGGAATGCATCGTGGCAATCATCACAGCGAATATCGCGGCGCTCGCGCCTATATGCCACGCCATCACGGCTGGCAGCGGGGCCACGGCCACAACAAGAAGGCGATCGTCATCAAGCGCGGCCACCATCATCACTGACCGATCGGCATGGAATGGCCCCTGAAGGGGTCATTTCTCCGACCGCGGAATTTGACGGGAGTTACCTCAGGAGGCGGGAATGACAGATCGTCTTGCGGTAAAGGGCCAACAGGATCGCTGTCATATCGCGATGAACGCAGACGATGAGGTCCGCTACTGGACCAAGCACCTCGGTGTCACCAGGGAAGAATTGGAGAAGGCCATCGACAAGGTCGGAAACTCCGCCGCCGCTGTTCGCAAAGAACTCGGCGCATCGAACTCCGGGAAGCCGGGCAATGACAGGACGGGCGCAGTCAAGGCAGGGCCAGACGGGCCGAGCACTCACAAGCCGGCCGACTAAACCGCGCTGCGTGCGCAGATAAGCGCCCTCGGATCACTCAATAACAACGTATAGTCGGCGTCGCGGTCCGTTACACGGACACGGGGCGCGTCAAGCCTTCACGTCGGACGACGCGCGAACCGCATATCGTCGCACGCGATGAGACGCCGGCCCGGATTCCGTAAACGAGCCCAATGAGACACCGTCACAAGGCCAAATCCTGGCCTTGCGATCGCCCACGCGAGAGTTCGGCGACCGCTATCCTTTGACTGAACCGGGTAACCATTTGATCACCCTGAGAAGCGAACGAGACCCGCCATCGTTGGTTAGGTAACAATCATTGACCTATCTAAAGAGATACAGAATTTAGCCCGGGGCCTCGTCCCATGTTCCTTGATCAGCTATCCGTCCTCGTAGCCATCGGCTTTTCGGGGGCATCGCTCGGCATTACGTTCCTCATGATGTGGGCGATCGGACGATCCGAGATCCATCTGTTGATCTGGTCGATCGGGCTTGCACTCATCGTCGCAGGTGTCGTCGTCTTTGGCGCCGTCATTGAGAGATACAATTCAGGACTGCTGCTGACATCCTTCTTGCTCCTGATCGCGGGATTTGGATTGCTTCACGCGGGCTGCGCCAGGTTTTGCACGGGCCGGACCAACTGGACTTCAACAACTGTATCTGTCGCTCTTGCTTCCATCCCGACATCGATAGCCTTTGCGCTGGGTTACTCCGGGATCGGAACGATGATCGGCAATGTCGCGATTGGGGCACTTCTTATACTGATTGCGCGTCACTATTGGCTGGCGCGCACTGAATCCCGGCTTCTGATGACGGCGAACACCATATGCTGTGTCGCCACAGCGGCATCCTTCATCGCATGCGGTTACGCACTCGCCGAGCAGGGCCAGATCGTCCTGACGGCCCGGCCAGCCAACTGGGCGGAGGAGATCAACTCCATCATGGCAATCGCCGGATTGACCGGTATCGGGGGGCTCTCCCTCACCCTCAACCAGATGCGCATCGCCAACAGGCACAAATCGGATGCCATGAGAGACGCCCTGACCGGTCTTCTCAACCGGCGCGCATTGTTCGACACCCGGATGGGGATCGCGTCAGCCGGGACGGCGGTCGTGATGATGGATCTGGATTACTTCAAGACGATCAATGACCGCTTCGGACACGATTCCGGCGACCGGATGCTGATGGCCTTTGCTGACGTTATACACTCCAACATTCGCTCGAATGATCTGGCTGCGCGCATGGGGGGCGAAGAGTTTTGCATCATCATGCCGGACTCCAGTCCGAAAACTTCGGCCGCTGTTGCAGACCGCATCAGGCGGCAAATTGAAGCAACGATCGTTCAAACGGAGAATGGACCCGTTCAGGCAACGGTCAGTGCAGGAATCGCCATCCGTTCGGCGGAGCCGGAGACGCTCCAGTCGCTGCTGAGCAGGGCAGATACCGCACTTTATGAAGCCAAGGCTTCCGGCCGCAACCGCGTCCAAATCTCCGATTTCAGCCTTGCTGCATAATCGGGTGAACTCCGTGGGCTGAACCGCGAAAATTCCGGCTCAGCGACGCGGCCCATAGTTTCGCACACAGGTTGCATTCAAACCCGACGCCGAGGCCATGCACTGCCGGTAGCCGCTATATTTGCAATCGCCGGGACCTGGCGAACTCTTCAGACAATACTTGTAACCTCTTGCATCGGCCTGACCGGCGAATGCGAACGAGGTTGTCGCGAGCACCATAACGATCAAAATTATCTTCACGATGATCCTCCCTTGTGCTTGCGCTAATTCGCGAAGGCCCCTCCTGTTCCGAAACGGAACGAAAAAGCCCGATGGTCTTTCAACCACCGGGCTGGAATCGATGAAGCAGTTGCGACGCAAATTGCTTTATTCGTCGCGGTAAACCTTCTCGCGCTTCTCGTGGCGTTCCTGCGCCTCGACCGACAGCGTCGCGATCGGGCGCGCTTCCAGCCGCTTCAGCGAGATCGGCTCGCCGGTTTCTTCGCAATACCCGTAGGTATTGTCCTCGATCCGCTGCAGGGCGGCATCGATCTTGGAAATGAGCTTGCGTTGACGGTCGCGCGCGCGAAGTTCGATGGCGCGATCGGTCTCTGATGAAGCGCGGTCGGCAAGATCAGGATGATTGACGTTTTCTTCCTGAAGCTGCTGAAGCGTGGTCTTCGATTCCCGGAGGATCTCTTCCTTCCAGTCGAGCAGTTTCCGGCGGAAATACTCCCGCTGACGCTCGTTCATGAAAGGCTCTTTTTCAGAGGGCCTGTAGTTCTTCAACTTTTCCAAGTGCGGTCCATGTCGGCGTACAAGGCGGACGGAATATGCCCGTTCGCGCCGCAGCTTATATAGCGGCGGCCTATGACAGACAATATCGCCGGTGGGCCGGAACCCCCGGGAATCCCCGGTAATAAGCCTTCCACAGGGAACCCAGCCCGATCTGGCCGGGCGCGGCAGCGCGATTACCCGCCGGCGGACTGACCAGCCTTGGCGAGTTCGACTTCCACCCGCAGCTCGATTTCGGACAGGACCTGGTCGAGCCCGGGGTCGCCGGAGGTGACCTTCAGGTCCGCCGCTGCGGTGCGCAGGCGGGCGACGGTGGTTGAATCGAACGCCCCCGCCAGCAGCCCGATCTTGAGGTCGTCGAGCACATCGAGCGCGGTCCGGCCGCGGGCGACCGAGCGGCGGCGGCGTTCCGTAGAGTCTTCGACACCCTGCATCGCCAGCAGCGCATCGATTCCGCTGGTGGCGCGCGGCGCTGCAGCAGACCGGGTCTCCGCTGGCGTGCCGATGTCGCCAAGGGAAAAGGCCGTCGAGCTCGAGCGCCGCGCGCTTGCCGCCGGCGACGCCAGATTGGCTCCATTCGGTCCGTAAATTCGCATCGTGCTATCTCGCAACGGGTTGGGACCGCTGGCGTGACGCCCTGACTGGTCCACGCCTCAAAGTGGCTGTTTATGGTTAATGAGAGGTAAACAACCCGGCAATTTGTGCCGGATACGGCAAGTTCGGCGCTCCGGCGGAACCGCCCCGACGCCAGAACTAAGAAAACATCATAATATATACAGACGCTTATCTGATTTTCCCCCTTGGCACGGCCCTCGCATAGTTAATGGCGGACCAGTCCCGTGGGGAGCACGGAGCAGTCCGCAAAGACCTCAGCGGGGAGCAGAGGATGTTTCGGACTTTTCAGGCAGCCTGCATGGCCATCGCCCTGCTGACCGCCTCTATCAGCGCCTCGGGCGCGCCAGCCCATGCGACGTCGCGGATCAAGGATCTCGCGAACATCGAAGGCGTGCGCCAGAACCAGTTGATCGGGTACGGCCTCGTGGTCGGCCTCAACGGCACCGGCGACACCCTCAACAACATCCCCTTCACCAAGCAATCGTTGCAGGCGATGCTCGAGCGCATGGGCGTCAACATCCGCGGCTCCACCATCCGCACCGGCAACGTCGCCGCCGTCATGGTCACCGGCAACCTTCCCGCTTTCGGCACCCAGGGCACCCGCATGGACGTCACCGTGTCGGCGCTCGGTGACTCCAAGAGCCTCCAGGGCGGCACCCTTCTCGTCACCCCCCTGCTCGGCGCCGACGGCAACGTCTACGCTGTCGCGCAGGGCTCGCTCGCGATCGGCGGCTTCTCAGCCGAGGGCGCGGCCGCCAGCGTCACCAAGGGCGTCCCGACAGTCGGCCGGATCGCCAACGGCGCGATCATCGAGCGCGAAATCGAGTTCGCGCTGAACCGCCTGCCCAACGTCCGCCTTGCCCTGCGCAACGGCGACTTCACCACCGCCAAGCGCATTGCCGCCGCGGTCAACGACTACCTCGGCACCAAGACCGCCGAGCCGGTTGATCCCTCCACCGTGCAGCTCAGCATTCCGGCCGAGTTCAAGGGCAACGTGGTCGCGCTGCTGACCGAGATCGAACAGTTGCAGGTCGAGCCGGATCTCGGCGCCAAAATCATTATCGACGAACGCTCCGGCATCATCGTGATGGGCCGCGACGTGCGGGTCGCGACTGTCGCGGTCGCACAGGGCAATCTCACCGTCTCGATTTCGGAAAGCCCGCAGGTCAGCCAGCCCGCGCCGTTCTCACGCGGACGCACCGTGGTCACACCGAACACCCGCGTCGGCGTTCAGGAGGACGGCAAGAAACTCGCAGTCGTCAAGGACGGCGTCTCGCTGCAACAACTGGTCGATGGCCTCAACGGGCTCGGCATCGGCCCGCGCGACCTGATAGGTATCCTGCAAGCCATCAAGGCCTCGGGCGCGATCCAGGCCGACATCGAGGTGATGTGATGAGCATCACCCCGACCACCACGCGGGCTCCGACGACCTTCACCGGTGGACGCCCCGATCTACTGCTGCAAGACGCGCTGACGAAAGTCTCGCCGCAGGCGCAGGCGAAAGCCATGGGCCAGGCGCAGGATTTCGAGGCGGTGTTTCTCAATTCGATGTTCACGCAGATGATGAGCGGCATCAAGGGCGATGGCCCCTACGGCAACACGCCGGGTACTGGCATCTGGCGCTCGATGATGACCGAGCAGTATTCGAAATCGTTCGCGCAGTCCGGCGGCGTCGGAATCTCCAGCGACGTTTATCGCACTCTCATTCTTCAACAGGCCAATCGCGCAAGCTAAGCGCATCGGAAGAGACACCTCATGAGCCCTCAACAGCAAAGCTCCAGCGCGCCCGCATCTCCAGCCCAGGCATCGACGCCGGTCGAGGCCCGCAAGCTAGCCGAGGGATTGATGCAGATCATGAGTTCGCTGCTTGGGATCGTGGAGCGCGAGACCGAACTTGTCCGCGCCGGCAATGTCCGCGAAGCGATGGCGCTCGAAACCGAAAAGGGCGAGATGTCGCGCCAGTATGTCGACGCAATTTCAAAACTGACGCACAGCCGCGACTACCTCAAGCAATCCACTCCTGAATTGCTCACTGCGCTGCATCGTCATCACGACACGTTCCGTGCGATGTTGCAGGTCAATCTCACAGTGCTTGCGACGGCCCACGCGATCTCCGAGGGGATCGTCCGCGGCGTCAACGGCGAAATGCAGCGGAAAAATCTTCCGAACGGTTATACTGCGGGCGGACAACGCGCGATGCCGGGTCCGCGTCACGTCACACCACTGTCCGTCAGCCGCTCTCTCTGACTTCCTCTCGCGATCGATCCCCGCGCGGCTGATGGCACGACCATGGGCCGCGCCGATCTCGCGTTGCGTATGTGGCAGCGCGAAATGCAGACGTTTTGAATAAAATCACCGCAGAAACATAAGGATCGACTTTAGAGAGTTCCTCCATATTTGGAGCCGGAGGGTTGGGTTTGACTCAAGGGGAAGCCAGAGGCTGCCATGAGTACGGATTTCAACATCAAGCCGGTGGGGGCATCGGTTGTCGCGACATATGCCGAACCTGCGTCTGGCGCAGCGCGGACGGCTGTCCCGACGCAGCTTCCTCCTGACAAGACCGTCACAGCGCCTGACGCTTCCGTTCAGGCGCGCATCAATCCCCAGGCGGAAACCGATCGGCTCTCAAAGCAGGTGATTATCGATCGCGCCGCGGCTGAAATCGTCTATCGAACCGTCGACAGCGCGACCAGCCTGGTGATCCGCCAGTATCCGGACGAAGCGAGGCTGCGCGCACGCGCCTATCTGCGGGCGATGGATATCGCCCGGGAAGACAACATGCGCCGGAATACCGATCTCAGAATCTGAGATTTGGCCGGGGCTCGCGCCACAGCGAACAGCTAAAATCAGTTCTGCTTGGCGTAAGCCGTCTCGAGGGACTGAGTGCCGTTGGTGGTCATGACCGTCTTGATCTGCGCCGTACCTTGCTTCGTCAGCGTGAACTTCGAATCGCCGATCTTGAACGAGTTGTCCCTGATCAGCACGTCCTGATACTTCACCGTCGCGCCACTCTGATACCGCGCCTTGGCGCGGAAGCCGACGACGTTGGAAACCTGGATGCTGAACGAGTCGTTGTTGGCGTATTTGCCGGTCCAGTTACCCTCGTAACTGGCGGCATCAACGGGCACGTAAGGCCCCTTGGAATAGTTGACGTTCGAGCCAACCGCCACGTAGTTCGCCGATATGATACCGAGGAGATCTGCCACGAGGGTGTCCGTGTCGTTATGCCCGGCCCGACAATCCGGCCGCCAGATTGCAGTTGATGTCGATCAGCGACTTCAGCTTTTCGGGCTGCGGATTGAGCTGCAATTCTGCGGTCTGTGTCAGGACGAAGGTACCGATATTGGCAACGCTCTGACGCACCTCGAGGGTCTGCGGGTTGTCGTCGCTGGTTACCGCGCTCAGAAGAATCGACCAGAGCTTGCGGTTGAAGAGCAGCGCCTCAGCGAAGTCCGTGTCGGGATGATCCCAATTCAACATCACATGTTGAAGCTTGTTCGCAGCCTTGAGAAGAGCTTGGGCCTCGATTTCGCGAGGGGACGCTGTCGTACGAGCAGTCTTAGCGTAAGCCTGAGCGGCTGTAGACATTCATCACCTCGATAGCAGATCGTCTTCGCGACTTATTAGTTTCCTGATTTCTCTTAGAGCTTTGTAAAGATAACCGCTTAAAATAAGATTACTTGCGGCTTCTATGTGGCTGCGAAAGCTCGGCACGGCCTCCAGCAGTTCTTTCACGAAGCCGAGATAGAGCTCCTGATACTTCGGAATGTCATCTTCAAGATACATCTGCTGAACACAGAGATAGATTCGCTTGACCGGCGTGTTCGCGGTCTCCGCAGTCAGAATGTCTTTTTCGCGCAAGATCGGCACCTCACCGTCGATCAGAAACGTCGCGCGCGTTTCCGAATTGGTGATGACGCTCTGGCCAATAACGATGCGCTCAAACGGCTTGAGCTCGACTCTGAGGGGCACGTTCTGTCTCCCTTATGCTGCGTAGCTCCTGTCAGACCGCTGCCTGTCAATCCTTGAGAAATAGCGGTAATTTGCGGCACAAAAAAGCGGCGAGGATGCTCCCTCGCCGTCTTCCTGTTCTAAGCCTTAGCCTTCTCTTAAGTCCGGAGAAGCTGAAGCACGCTCTGCTGCGACTGGTTGGCCAGCGCGAGTGCGGACACCGCGATCGACTGGCGGGTCGACAGCGCCTGGCTGTTGGCCGCTTCCTCGTTGGTGTCGGCGATCGTCAGGTTCGTCGAACCTGTCTGCAGCACGTTGATCAAATTCTTCGAGAAGTCCTGGCGGATCTGCACGATCGACAGGTTCGAACCGAGTGTCGATGCCTGCGAGCGCAGGAAGCTGCTCGCATAGTTGAGCGCGTCGAGCACCTTGTTGGTCGCGACGTTGTCGATGAAGTCGCTGCCGGCGGACAGCGCGCCAAGACCCAGGCCGGCCGGATCGAGATTGACGCCGGTGATGTTCAGCGTCGACTTGCCGGTTTCGTTGAACACCAGCTTGAGCTGGTCGCCGTTGAGCAGATTGACGCCGTTGAACGACGCATCCTGCGAGGTCGTTTTAATCTGGTTGATGATGTTGTTGTACTGCGACACCAGGTTCGCGCGGGTCGCCTGCGAATTGGCTTCCGCCACCGGAGCGGAAACGATCACGCCGGCGAACATCTCTCCCGCGGCTGTCGCCGTGCCGCCGATCGTGCCGATCGTCGA
>Ga0233443_1001436_pt1:7500-20940 | contig 20940 bp, 15 predicted proteins | sample SI_123_September_2_FD_182784 | JGI IMG/M metagenome (GOLD analysis project Ga0233443, IMG submission 182784) | Seawater microbial communities from Saanich Inlet, British Columbia, Canada - SI_123_September2016_200_MG | ecosystem: Environmental > Aquatic > Marine > Inlet | place... | reverse complement strand
GCAGATGGTAATGTCAGTTATACCTCCAACGGTATTATTACAAGCAGTGATCATATTAATCTACAGATGAACAGTAATCAGGGGTTTTGGACGGATGTTGACTATGAGGTGTCATATAGAGGCAGTCGTGGTTCTGCAAAAAGTGTTGTAATGCAGGATAAAATGCACAGCAAATATAAAGATGTGAGTTATACGACCTGTGCAAAAAAGGATACTGCTTGGGAATTAAAAGCAAAAACCTTAAAAATTGATCAGCAAGAAGGTGTGGGTACAGCGAAACATGCGTGGATTAATTTTAGAGATGTGCCTTTTATTTATACACCCATCATTAGTTTTCCAATAGATCATCGTCGAAAATCTGGTTTTTTAGTACCTAAATTTAGTTATAAAAGTGACTCAGGTGTTGATGTTTCGGTTCCTTATTATCTCAATCTTGCACCGAATTATGACTGGGTATTAACGCCTCGTTATATGAGTCAGCGTGGCTTAATGGTAGAAAATGAATTCCGTTATTTAGCATTACAACAGACGGGTACAGTTCATTTTAACTATATTCCAAAGGATAAAAAAGTTGATGATGATCGTTCCTATTTGTCGTATCAAAATAAAGGCACTTTGGGGTCTAAAATAACCACGTCTATTAATTATAACTTGGTATCAGATGATCAGTATTTTGAGGATTTTGGTAATCGAATTAATTTAACCAGCATCCAACATTTACAACAAAAGGTTGATTTACAATACAGTGAAAGTGATTGGTTTTTAAGAGGACGTTTAGAAAATTTTCAGACCATTGATTCAACGATTGCAAAAAACAGTCGACCTTATCGACGATTACCTCAATTATTTTTTAATTATAAAAATGTTAAAGCTGACTCCATATTAACCTATCAGTTAATTTCTGAAGCCGTTAATTTTGATCATGATAGCAATGTCAAAGGTTTGAGATTTAATGTTAAACCCACCATTGGAGCACAGTTAAGGTCTCTTTACGGGTTTTTTATACCCAAATTAAGTTTGCAATACACTCATTACACTTTGCAAACACCTCAAAATAGCTTGCAGCAAGAAGAGATTGATCGGACAGTTCCCATTGTTAGTTTAGATTCAGGACTGATTTTTGATCGATACTTTAGTTGGCAAAAACAACGTATGTTACAAACATTAGAGCCACGAATATTCTTATTGTATGTTCCCGAGAAAAGACAATCAGATATTCCTGTCTTCGATACCTCTGAATTTGATTTTAGTTTTGCGCAACTTTTTAGGGAAAACCGATTTAATGGCGTTGATAGAATTGGGGATGCAAAACAAGTCAGTGTGGCACTGACCAGCCGTTTTATATTGGAAGATACAGGTAGAGAGTTTCTTCGAGTCAGTGTTGGTGAAACATTTTTTCAGCAGGACCGTCAAGTGACATTATCGGGTAATTCCATTGCAACTAACAGTTCTTCATCGACCATTGTCGAGCTGGATAGTTGGTTGAGTAAGAAAATGAATATTAATTCAACTTTACAGTATAATCGGGAGCAGCAAATTACTGAAAAAGGCACTGTTCAATTTAGATACAGTTCCCATAAAAACAAAATTTTTAATATGGCCTATCGTTATCGTAAAAATGAATTGATGCAAACTGATCTATCAATGATTTGGCCATTAACTCATCACTGGAATTCAATTTTAAAATGGAATTATTCACTCAAAGAAAATGAAAGTATTGAGTCCATGGCTGGGCTTGAATATAATCACTGTTGCTGGCGTGTCAGATTAGTTGCTAATGAAATATTAAAAGACGATGTTGAAAACCAGGGCAATAAAAAAGACCTTAATTTCTTCATGCAAATACAGCTAAAAGGCATGGGATATTTGGGTGATGCGATTGACACATTGTTAAAGAGAAGTATTGCAGGGTTTTAGGAATGGTAATTAATCCGTGTTAGAGTATTTATTCGTGTAACTTTTTAGAGAACTTTATGATTAAAAATTTAAGTATTTTTTTATTAACGGTACTGGTCAGTATTGAGTGTTTTGCTAATGCTAAAACCAAAGAACTGGATAGAATTGTAGCCATTGTAAACTCAGATATCATTATTAAAAGTGAGTTAGATACTAAACTGGATGGGCTACTGAAAAAGTATATTAAAAGTGGTCAGGAAAGTCGTTTGCCACCACGAAGTGTTTTAGAAAAACAAGTATTGGATAAAATGCTGATTAAACAAATGAAGCTGCAATATGCCAAGCGTAGTGGCGTCAGTGTTGATCGTATCTCCTTGAATAAAACCATTTTGGGTATTGCCAAAAACAATGGTTTGACGATAGAGCAATTTAGAGAAGTGCTTGAAAGAGACAGTGTCAGTTATTCAGAATTTCGTCAGGAATTACGAGAAGAAATTATCATACAGCGTTTTGAAGCAAGATATATTGAAAGCAAAGTAACTATCACGGATCGTGAAATAGATAACTATTTAACTCAACAAATACCACTCAATCAAAATGTAGAATATTTGGTTGAGCACATTCTGATCGCTTTTCCAGAAGGCGTATCTGCTACAGTAATAGAGAAATTAAAGTTAAAAACTGAAAAAATACTTCAGAAAATTAACCAGGGCGCCAATTTTCAAAAAATGGCAATTTCTTATTCAAACAGTTCTCAAGCTTTAGATGGCGGTAGTTTGGGGTGGCGTCGAGCGGCACAATTACCTTCGATTTTTATTGAAAAAATAGTGAAAATGAAAAAAGGTTCTGTGGCTCCAGTGATTAAGAACAGCAGTGGTTTTCACCTCATTAAACTGGTTAATATTCGTGGACAGAAAATTAGAATTATCAAGCAAACAAAAGCGCGGCACATATTGATTAGAATGGATGAATTGGTATCCAATGATGAGGCAAAAAATCGTTTGAATCAGTTGGTTGAAAGAATAGAGGCTGGCGAAAGTTTTGCCACCATCGCACGTTCAAACTCTGATGATAAAGGCAGTGCCGCCAAAGGGGGAAGTCTGGGCTGGGTTTCTCCTGGTGATTTGGTGAAAAGATTTGAAAATGAAATGAATCCTTTGCCCGTTAAAAAAATCAGCGAACCTTTTAAAACACGATTTGGCTGGCATATTGTTGAAGTTTTAGAGCGTCGTGAGCATGATGATACTCAGGACTACTTAAGAAATCGTGCCAGAAGAGCCTTAAAAAAAGCCAAGGGAGAAGAAGAAATACAACTACTCATTCGGCAATTAAAAGATGAAGGTTATATCAAAATAATGTTGCAAGAAGAAAGTTGATGTTGGCTATAAAAACTAAAGGTTATTGCCATTAATACTTCACAAAACTATATTTCATTTACTCCTGGTGAACCAGCGGGTATTGGGCCTGATTTAGCCGTCATGTTGGCACATTCAACGCAAGACTTCCCTCTCGTTGTGATTGCTGATCCTGATTTGCTCGAGCAACGGGCAATTGAATTAGGCTCACCGATTAAAATTAATTTATTACAGAACCTAGAAAAATGTCTGATTGAACAACCTGGACTGTTAAATGTCATGCCTGTTAAGTTGAATGACGCTGCCGTTTGCGGTGAACTCAATGCCAATAACAGTCAATATGTGTTACAAACACTAAAGCTTGCTGTTAATTTATGTCAATCGGGTCAATGTGGTGCATTAGTAACAGGGCCAGTACATAAAGGTATCATTAATGATGCCAATATTCATTTTACGGGACATACCGAATTTTTAGCTGATTTAACTCAGTCCTACCCTGTTATGATGTTGGCAACTAAAGTATTGAGAGTGGCTTTGGCGACAACTCATTTGCCTCTATTGAAAGTTGCTGAGGCAATTACTCAGGAAAAACTAATCATGGTTGTTAATATTTTGCATCATGATTTAAGGTGCTTATTTAATATCGAACAGCCCAAAATTTATGTCAGTGGTTTAAATCCTCATGCGGGTGAAAATGGTCATTTGGGAAAAGAAGAGCTAGAAATCATTACTCCTGCATTGGATATTTTGCGAGAAAAGGGTATTGATGTGATTGGTCCATTATCTGCGGACACCATCTTTGTCCCAGAAATATTGGATGATGCTGATGTCATATTAACCATGTATCATGATCAAGGCTTGCCTGTACTAAAATATAGTGGTTTTGGAGAGGCTGTTAATATTACTTTAGGGTTACCTATTATCAGAACTTCTGTCGACCACGGAACCGCTTTGCCTTTAGCTGGGACAGGAAAAATTAAAATTAACAGTTTATTGCTTGCATTGAAGTCTGCCAATGAAATGATGATGCATCGACAAAATACTGAAATGATCTAAATCTGAATTTTAGCACATGTTTTTTCTTACTGAGCCACATCCTTGTAGTTATTTACCCAATAGAATATCCAGCACACAATTTGTTGAGCCAGCTGTGACGACTATGCCATTGTATAGCCAGTTGATTGATCATGGTTTTAGGCGCAGTGGAGAATATGTTTATACGCCTGCGTGCCAGTCTTGTCAGTCCTGTATCGCCATTCGTTTAGCTGTTGAGAAATTCAGGCCAAATCGAAGTCAAAAAAGAACAATTAAAAAGAATGATCATCTTGAAATGACAGTGGTTAAACCTGAATTTAAGCAGGAATATTATACATTATACATTAAATATACTCAGGCAAGACATACGGATGGAGGCATGGATAAGGCAACAGAAGAAGAGTTCATGAAATCGATGGTCAGTCGTTGGTGTAAAACTTGGTTTGTTGAAATTCGTGATAATCAGCAGTTGTTAGCGGTGGCAGTTATTGATGAATTGTCATTTGGTTTGTCAGCTGTTTATACCTTTTTTGATCCAGATTTACGTCAAAACCATCTGGGTGTTTATGGTGTTCTCTGGAGCATTGAGTGGGTTAAAAAGTTAAATTTACCCTATTATTATTTAGGCTATTGGGTTGGTGGGTGTGAAAAAATGTCTTATAAAAATAATTATACTCCATTAGAAGCTTATATTAATCATGAGTGGATTACCTTTGATTCTTCGTTAGCATTGGAAGAGTATATTCAGGTTTAAATGATGAAAATAATTCAAAAAATTATATTTTTAAGTTTTATCATTGGTTTTCCTGTTGTTTGTCATTCCAATATTAATGTCTTTGCATGTCAACCCGAATGGGGTTGGTTGGCGGATAAAATTGGAGGTGAGCATGTCACTACTTATAATGCGACCAATGGCGAGCAAAACCAGCATCAAATTAATATTTTTCCTGAAATGCTTAAGCAGTTAAGAGGTGCAAGAGTCATCATTTGTACTGGTGCGGGTATAGAGCAACGCTGGTTTCCAGTCATTACTAAAAAATTGGATAACCCACTGATAGTAAAAGGTCAGCCAGGTCATATTATTATTTCAGACTTTGTTGGAAAGACGATAAAGCAAGATAAATTTCATCCTAAAGGTAATCCTCACTTTCATCTTGATCCAGCAGTTGTTTTACAAGTAGCGGGTGTGATTGCTCAGCGATTTAGTAAAATTAATCCTTCAAATCGTCGTTTTTACAGAAAAAAACTGACAAAGTTTAAGCGGGAATGGGGCGCTTTGATGACAGAAGTTAAGTCTGCGGGTGCATTACTGAGTGGAATGAATGTAATTCAATATCATCCGAGTTGGACATACTTTTTAAATTGGTTGGGAATGAAAAGTGTCGGCACTATTTTGCCTGATAAAAACCATCATGCGACGACAAGATCACTTGGGAAATTAGCCGCTAAATTAAAAAAACAACCTGCAACAATGGTTATTTATGCAAAAGATTACAAAGAAAATAGGGTGATTAAGTGGTTTTCAAAAAAAATTAAGCAGCCAGATTGTGAATTATTATTAAGCTTGAATGAAGAAAAAAAACTGCTTGGTTTGGGAGATTTATATCGCCATAATGTCAAATTAATGGTTGATATTGTTCGTATCGAACAGGCAAAAGAATTAAAGAAAAAGGCATTAGAAAAAAAACGTTTGGAAAAAGAGCGTGCTGAAAAAGAATTATTAGGCTTAAAAAAATTAGAAGAATTGAAAAAATCAAAAAAACCTAAAAAAAATAAAAAGTGAATGGTTTTTTAATTGTTATATAAATCAATTTCTTAGATTGATATAAAAGAAATAAAGTTGAAATATTTTTCGTAACAGTATATAAATGTATAAATGTTATGTTTGCATAAAATATTCCTATAGGAGACTGTATGTTTGGAAAGAAAAATAAAAATCAGGAAAAACCAATAAAAAATACAGAAAGTAAAACAGTTGAGAGTGAAACTGAAAAGAATGCCGCTGGAGCAGAATACTTTGAAAAAATAACCCAAAGTTTTGAAGTCAGTGCGCGACGATGGGAATTGGTTGTGTTTCCAGCCTTATTTGCTTTTGTTGTATTGGCATCCTATGGTTTTTATTTGATTTTTAGTTTGACCAAAGATATTTCCTTTATCGCCAAAAGTGTTGATAGAAATATGACGGTGATTGCTCAACGAATGGATAGCATGGCGGGCAATGTTGATAATATGTCAATTCATGTTGAGCATATGTCAGTTAACATGCGAAATATGACAAAAAATATCACCACTGTTTCAACGACTATGGAAAGAATGGAGCCTATGTTGAGAAACATGGATTCAATGAACCGTTCTTTACAGGCAATGACTGCGACTACATCGTATATGCAACGTGATATGGGTAATATGAATAGAAGTATTTCTCGACCAATCTCATTTATGAATAACTTTATTCCTTGGTAATTTGTCTTTAAATTTAACGGATTGTTTGGCTGTATCATTAAGCTTTTTGACAAATAATATGTCTATATCGTGCATACGTCATATACGTTTTGTCAAATCTAAAGCGATTCTCAATTTTCCAGCATTTCTTCAATTGTTTTTTCTTCTTGTGTTGATTTAGGAATAAAGTCTAAAAAACACCGAATACCTGTTTCGCAACAGCTTAATTGGTGACCAGATTTTTTTAATTCAAGTGCAAATTGTGCAAAGCCACAGCCTGTATCAATGATGTTTCGTTGTTTTTGGTTTATTTCAGGAATAAATCGAGAAAAGTCACTGGATATGAATTTAAGTCTTAATTTACCTTTGGGATTGTTGTATATATTTTTCTTTAAGCGGCGAACTAAATGTTTGTCACTAAAATTTTTATTGAAATGATCTTGAGTGATTGATGATTTATCCATTTAAGAATAATAGGTGGGCTAATAGAAATGAAGGGGGGAAGAAAGAATGGCTCCTCGGGACGGGCTCGAACCGCCGACCTAGTGATTAACAGTCACCCGCTACTACCAACTGAGCTACCGAGGAATAATGCCGAAATCGAATGTTACTGGAAATTATAGTCTATGGTCAAGTATATTGAATTATTTTTTTCATATTTTATTATTTTTAAGTTAAAGACAAATAAGATCGCTTCCTGATGGTTTGGTCTTTGAAAAGCGTGGTCTTCCTGTATTAGATAAAATAACAGCAGAGGGTGAAATATTTGCTTGCGGGTCACAAAATGTCACCGTTGTATTGCTACCAGGGGACATGCCGATTGATCGATAAATAACTCTTTTTCTGGATGCGCTGGAGGTAATGTTGATGTTTGCAGATAAATGAACTCGTTTTAAAATGATGTCTTTATCATCTAACTTTTTATTGCTGTTGCTATCAATATAAATTAACCAGCCATGATTCCAAATAGAATTATTAGCACAGCTATTTCCAAAACTTTTTGAAAGGGGGCACATGATGATTTTTTGTCGATTCTTAATGGCTTCGGATCGTGCCAGTTGTAAAGAATGAGAAAAACTATCGACAGCGGTATCAATTTTACTTTGTTGGTATAGATGGTTTAAGGGTGATACTGACATGCTTGCGGTGGTGGTAATAATGCTCATGGTGACCAAAAGTTCGATTAATGAGAAACCAGGTTGACGGACTTTATTGACTTTGTTTTTGAATAACATGGTTGAATTCCTTTAAAAATTAATCATTAGTTGATGAATAAAGATTACAGGAATCATTAATGGCAATCTGTCGCAATAAGATTGGCTTTTTGTAGGAAAATTCTTACAAAGAAAAATTATTCTAATTTTTTACTAAAGAAATTGACGGATTGTCCGTTAAGACTTTCATAGCATATGACATAATAGCCCTCCTAAGTGATGGGCTTTTTTTTGTGCTGAATTTATTGAGTGTTTGAGCCACGGATAGACACAGACTATTGAATGAATATCCGTGTTTATGTGGTTAAGAAAGAACGCTGTTGATACGTTGCATTGCTTTTTCTAAATTTTCCATACTGGTTGCAATGGATAATCTCATGTAACCAGGCGCTCCAAATGCAGAGCCAGGAACCAATGCAACATTGGCCTCGGTTAAAAGATATTCTGCAAATTCTATGTCATTAGAAATATTATCCAATTGATCAATGGCGGGCTGAATGTGAGGAAACAAATAAAAAGTGCCATCAGAGGGTAGGCAGTCAACACCCTTCATCGAATTTAAACTCGATAAAACAAAATCATGTCTGATTTTAAATTCACTGACCATTGTTTTGATACAGTCATGATTACCCTTTAAAGCAATCAGAGCGGCGGCTTGAGAAACAGAGCTGGGGTTAGAGGTGCTTTGGGACTGGATTTTTTTCATGGCTTTAATCAGCCATTCAGGACCTCCTGCATAACCAATCCTCCAGCCAGTCATTGAATACGCTTTGGAGACACCATTGAGAACCACTGTCCTGTCATATAATTCAGGGCATGCATTTAAAATATTGACAAAATCAGTACCTTTCCACAGCGTGTGTTCATACATGTCATCCGTGGCAATAATCACATTAGGGTATTTTAACAAAACTTTACCAATGGCTGCCAGCTCTTCAGTAGAATAAGCTTTTCCAGAGGGATTGGAAGGACTATTAATAACGAATAATCGAGTTTTGGGTGTGATGGCTTGTTTTAGTTGTGATGCTGTCATTTTAAATTCTTGGTCTTTCTCAGTTTGTACGATAACAGGTTTGGCATCCGCTAAAATCACCATGTCAGGATATGAAACCCAATAAGGCGCAGGAATAATGACTTCATCTCCAGGGTTTAATAAGGCTTGAGCCATGTTAAAAAAACTTTGCTTACCGCCACTGGAAACTAAAATTTGACTGGCAGCATAGTCGAAACCATTGTCTTGTTTGAATTTGTTAATAATGGCAGTTTTTAATGCGGGTGTTCCATCAACGGCAGTGTACTTGGTCTGTCCGTCATTGATGGCTTGAATTGCACCTTGTTTGATATGTTCAGGCGTGTCGAAATCTGGTTCTCCAACGCCCAGTCCAATAACGTCCTTACCTGCAGCTCTTAACTCAGCCGCTTTGGCACTGACGGCTAAGGTGGGTGATGGCTTGATATTTTGTACACGTTGTGAGAGTTTATTGGTCATGTCATTGCCTTATTGTGGAAGAATGTGTTTTTATACCGCAAGGGCATAAGTTTCGTTTGAGTAGACAAGCTACTCAACTCAGCTTTATATAAATTATATATAGAATTGCTTATAAAAATACAATAATAATAAAATTTTAGGGAAGTTATTTAATGGACATCCTATACCAGTCATCAATCAAGTTTCAGAGAATTCAATAATGCAAGAAAAAAAGTTCCAACTTCAATCGGATTATAATCCTGCTGGTGATCAACCATCAGCCATTGCAAAATTAGTTGAAGGTCTGGAATGCGGTGAAGCAGGTTTAACTTTATTGGGTGTAACAGGTTCAGGTAAAACTTTTACCATGGCAAATGTCATTCAAGAGTTACAGCGTCCTGCCTTAATTCTGGCTCACAATAAAACCTTGGCAGCACAACTTTATGGTGAAATGAAAGCATTTTTTCCCGAAAACTCGGTAGAATATTTCGTCTCATATTATGATTATTATCAGCCTGAAGCTTACGTTCCATCTTCCGATGTTTTTATTGAAAAAGATGCATCCATCAATGAACACATCGAACAAATGAGGCTATCTGCTACCAAAGCTTTATTAGAACGGTCTGACTCAATTATTGTTTCTTCTGTATCGTGTATTTATGGTTTGGGTGATCCTGAAGCCTATCTCAGTATGGTATTGCATTTGAGTCGTGGCGAAGGTATTAAACAACGTGAATTACTCAAACGACTGGCAGAACTTCAATACACTCGTAATGACATGGAATTACAGCGAGCCACATTTCGTGTGAGGGGGGATGTGATCGATATTTATCCCGCTGAATCAGATAAAGATGCCGTAAGAATCGAATTGTTTGATGATGAAATAGAAATGATTGCAATTTTTGACCCATTGACGGGTGAAATAATCAAAAAAATTCCTCGTTATACCATCTATCCCAAAAGTCATTATGTCACTCCAAGAGAGCGTTTATTAAAAGCCATTGATAAAATTAAAATAGAGTTGAAAGATCGACTTGAGTTGTTATATCAACAAAATAAATTAGTCGAAGCACAGCGACTGGAGCAACGAACTCAATATGATATTGAAATGATTTTAGAGTTAGGTTATTGCTCAGGTATTGAAAATTACTCTCGATATTTATCGGGTCGGGAACAAGGCGATGCACCGCCCACTTTATTTGACTATTTACCCGATAATGCTTTGTTATTTATCGATGAAAGCCATGTGACCGTGCCACAAATTGGTGGTATGTATAAAGGTGATCGCTCACGTAAAACCACACTGGTTGATTATGGTTTTAGGTTGCCCTCTGCTTTAGATAATCGCCCCATGATGTTTGAAGAATTTGAAGTAAAATCTCCCCAGACTATTTATATTTCAGCCACCCCAAGTGACTACGAACATGAACATTCTGGTGAAGTGATTGAGCAAGTGGTGCGCCCAACAGGTTTAGTTGATCCTGAAATAGACATTCGACCTGTCAGTAGTCAGGTGGATGATTTGCTATCAGAAATTCATATCCGATCGGTTAAACAGGAAAGAGTTCTTGTTACCACCTTAACCAAGCGTATGGCAGAGGACTTAACCGATTATTTGGCCGATCACCAAGTGCGTGTGCGTTATATGCATTCTGATATTGATACGGTAGAACGAGTAGAAATTCTTCGTGATTTACGTCTGGGACATTTTGACGTATTGGTGGGAATTAACCTGCTCAGAGAAGGTCTGGATATTCCCGAAGTCTCTTTGGTGGCAATTTTAGATGCAGATAAAGAAGGTTTTTTACGCTCTGAACGTTCATTAATTCAGACCATTGGGCGTGCCGCCAGAAATGTGGAAGGCAGAGCTATTTTATATGCCGACAAAATAACAGGATCGATGCAACGAGCAATGGATGAAACCACTCGTCGTCGAGATAAACAACTGGCTCACAATAAACAGCATAATATTGTTCCAAAAGGTATTAAAAAAGCAGTGCAGGATGTCATGGAAGGGGCCTATGGCAAGTCATCAAATTCCAGTGCTTCTGTGATGACCTTGCATGAAGAGCAGGCGGCTTATAATGATTTGACTCCTGCTCAATTAAATAAAAAAATAATCGCGATGGAAAAACAAATGTTTCAATATTCCAAAGACCTAGAGTTTGAATTAGCGGCAAAATGTCGGGATGAAATTAAGGCAATTAAGGAAGCCTATTTTAAATAATGTATCGTAATGTAACAATTTATATTTGTCGTTGTTATTTGGGTTTTCACTTTCAAGCGAAATTTGTCCACTTTCTAATCCTAAAACACTTTTTCCAATACCTGCCAATCCAACGCCATTACCAATCCGGCCTTTTCTTTTGCCATTGCTTTTTTTGGTTGATAAAATCAAAAAACTGGATTATGGGTTTATCCCATTCAATGATAAAATAAATGGAACGGTAAAAATGCGAGAACCTGTCTTCATTCATTACCGATTAAAAACTTATAAACGACCAGAAGCCATAAATAATGCGGAATAACAGCCATTCTTACTCAACCAATAAACACTCAGAAGAACAACTTTTTCATGATGACTGGGCCAAAAACTAGAATATTAGTATTTTCTAAAGTTAAAGCCAATGACTTTTTCATGGCTGACTAATTAGTAAATTAAACTGATTAATTTAGGCCAAAATGATATTGGCAATTATTTCCAGGATATATTCCTCCTAAAATTGCTTGTTTATCTGCTCCTGTAACACTTCTTAAATTACTTGTGCATCCAGATATAGTTTGCTTGGCTAACCAGGCAAATGCCATTGCTTCAACCCACTTGGGATGAACTTCTTGATTTTCTGTCGATTCAACTATATAACCATTGCTGTATTTATTGACTAATGTCATTAAGTGCTTGTTGTATATTCCTCCTCCGCAAATAAAGGCGCTGTCAATTCCACAGTCAAATTGGGCGATTTGATCGGTTATTGAAATAGCGGTCAATTCACATAATGTTGCCTGAATTGTGTTTTCATTTAAGCGGGTAGGGAGTTTTGATAAATATTGTTCAAGCCATTGGAGATTGAAATATTCAAAACCTGTGCTTTTGGGTGGGATTTGATTAAAGTATGTGTCTGATAATAATAGGTTTAGTAATGTTTGATCTGGTGCTGTACTTGATGCCCAAATGCCATCGATATCCATTGGTTTGTTTTGGTATTTATGAATCCATTGATCCATTAAGGTATTGCCAGGACCAGTATCAAACCCAGTAACCTCTCCATTTTTGGGTAGGTATGTTAAGTTTGCAATGCCGCCAATATTAACAATTACTCTATTTTCTTTCGGATTAGAAAATACCGCCTGGTGAAAAGCGGGTACTAATGGTGCGCCTTGACCTCTTAATGCAATGTCTCGTCGACGAAAGTCTGCAATTGTTGTGATGCCTGTTTCTTCGGAAATAATATTGGGATCTGCAATTTGTAGCGTAAATGGGTGTTTTATATTGGGACGATGAATCAGTGTTTGGCCATGAGAGCCAATGGCTAAAATGTTTTTTTTATCAATATTTGATTTTGCAATCAATTGATTGGCGCAATCTGCAAACAAAGTTCCTAATTGCTGATCAAGCTCTCCAAATAAATTAAGGTTAATCGTCTGCGTGTTGCGTAAAGATAATAATGTTGACTGTATTTTTTCAGGTAAGTTGATGCTGGCATGTGAAACGAGTGATATACGATGTTCATCAAATTGACATAAAGCACCGTCAATAGCATCCATACTGGTGCCAGACATTAATCCAATACAATATTCTGACATGGTTATTTTAGTGCAACCGTTATTTTTTTATACATTTCAAGTTGAGCCAATAAGTTTTTTGTTTGATTTTTAAAGGCGGTCATATAATGTTTTCTAATGGATCGTGTTTTAGGTAATTTGATGGTTAGAGGGTTTCTATGTCGATTATTGACACGAAATTCATAATGTAGGTGAGGACCTGTTGCTAAGCCTGTTTTACCGACATATCCAATGGTGTCACCTTGTT
>Ga0233443_1001436_pt1:0-2500 | contig 20940 bp, 15 predicted proteins | sample SI_123_September_2_FD_182784 | JGI IMG/M metagenome (GOLD analysis project Ga0233443, IMG submission 182784) | Seawater microbial communities from Saanich Inlet, British Columbia, Canada - SI_123_September2016_200_MG | ecosystem: Environmental > Aquatic > Marine > Inlet | place: Canada... | reverse complement strand
CTGCGAAAAGCCTCGGGGAGCTGACAAACAAGCTTTGATCCGGGGGTGTCCGAATGGGGAAACCTGGCCGTAAAGGTCATCTTTATCTGAATATATAGGATAAAGAAGCGAACCTGGGGAACTGAAACATCTAAGTACCCAGAGGAAAAGAAATCAACCGAGATTCCCTGAGTAGCGGCGAGCGAAAGGGGATCAGCCCAGAGTCCATCAATTATGAAAGTCTAGTAGAATGATCTGGAAAGGTCAGCGATAGAGGTGATAGCCCTGTATACGAAAGACTTGAGTGAGGGGATTCGAAGAGTAGGGCGGGACACGTGATATCCTGCTTGAACATGGGGGGACCATCCTCCAAGGCTAAATACTCGTTGTCGACCGATAGTGAACCAGTACCGTGAGGGAAAGGCGAAAAGAACCCCGGAGAGGGGAGTGAAATAGAACCTGAAACCGCATGCATACAAGCAGTGGGAGCACAGTTTACTGTGTGACTGCGTACCTTTTGTATAATGGGTCAGCGACTTACTTTTAGTGGCAAGCTTAACCGTATAGGGTAGGCGTAGGGAAACCGAGTCTTAATAGGGCGTCATAGTCGCTAGGAGTAGACCCGAAACCGGGCGATCTATCCATGGCCAGGGTGAAGGCAGGGTAACACCTGCTGGAGGCCCGAACCCACTTATGTTGAAAAATGAGGGGATGAGCTGTGGATCGGAGTGAAAGGCTAATCAAGCCCGGAGATAGCTGGTTCTCCTCGAAAGCTATTTAGGTAGCGCCTTATGTATCACCCTCGGGGGTAGAGCACTGTTTCGGCTAGGGGGCCATCCCGGCTTACCAAACCGATGCAAACTCCGAATACCGAGGAGTGCAATCATAGGAGACACACGGCGGGTGCTAACGTCCGTCGTGGAGAGGGAAACAACCCAGACCGCCAGCTAAGGTCCCAAAATCACAGCTCAGTGGGAAACGATGTGGGAAGGCTTAGACAGCTAGGAGGTTGGCTTAGAAGCAGCCATCCTTTAAAGAAAGCGTAATAGCTCACTAGTCGAGTCGGCCTGCGCGGAAGATTCAACGGGGCTCAAGCTGTGTACCGAAGCTGCGGATGCGTGTTTACACGCATGGTAGAGGAGCGTTCTGTAGGCTGTTGAAGGATAATTGTAAAATTATCTGGAGGTATCAGAAGTGCGAATGCTGACATGAGTAACGATAATGCGGGTGAAAAACCCGCACGCCGAAAACCCAAGGTTTCCTGCGCAACGTTAATCGGCGCAGGGTGAGTCGGATCCTAAGGCGAGGCAGAGATGCGTAGTCGATGGCAAACAGGTTAATATTCCTGTACTTTTTATTATTGCGATGGGGGGACGGAGAAGGCTAGATCAGCCAGGTGTTGGATGTCCTGGTTTAAGCAAGTAGGGAGAGTGTTTAGGTAAATCCGGACACTTAATTCTGAGATGTGATGACGAGTTTCTTTTCGGAGAAATGAAGTGATTGATGCCATGCTTCCAGGAAAAGCCTCTAAGCTTCAGATAATAAAAATCCGTACCCCAAACCGACACAGGTGGGAGAGGAGAGAATCCTAAGGCGCTTGAGAGAACTCTGGTGAAGGAACTAGGCAAAATAGCACCGTAACTTCGGGAGAAGGTGTGCCCTCTATGGTGATTGGATTTACTCCATAAGCTGAAGAGGGTTGCAATGACCAGGTGGCTGCGACTGTTTACTAAAAACACAGCACTCTGCTAACTCGAAAGAGGATGTATAGGGTGTGACGCCTGCCCGGTGCCGGAAGGTTAATTGATGGGGTTAGCGCTTGCGCGAAGCTCTTGATCGAAGCCCCGGTAAACGGCGGCCGTAACTATAACGGTCCTAAGGTAGCGAAATTCCTTGTCGGGTAAGTTCCGACCTGCACGAATGGCGTAACGATGGCCACACTGTCTCCACCAGGGACTCAGTGAAATTGAAATCGCTGTGAAGATGCAGCGTACCCGCGGCTAGACGGAAAGACCCCGTGAACCTTTACTACAGCTTTGCACTGGACTTTGAATCTATTTGTGTAGGATAGGTGGGAGGCGTTGAAGCGTATACGCTAGTATATGTGGAGCCAACCTTGAAATACCACCCTGATATATTTGAGGTTCTAACCTGGATCCGTTATCCGGATTGGGGACAGTGTATGGTGGGTAGTTTGACTGGGGCGGTCTCCTCCCAAAGAGTAACGGAGGAGCGCGAAGGTACCCTCAGCACGGTCGGAAATCGTGCAATGAGTGCAAAGGCATAAGGGTGCTTAACTGTGAGACAGACACGTCGAACAGGTACGAAAGTAGGTCTTAGTGATCCGGTGGTTCTTTATGGAAGGGCCATCGCTCAACGGATAAAAGGTACTCCGGGGATAACAGGCTGATTCCTCCCAAGAGTTCATATCGACGGGGGAGTTTGGCACCTCGATGTCGGCTCATCACATCCTGGGGCTGTAGTCGGTCCCAAGGGTATGGCTGTTCGCCATTTAAAGTGG
>Ga0233443_1001434_pt1 | contig 20967 bp, 17 predicted proteins | sample SI_123_September_2_FD_182784 | JGI IMG/M metagenome (GOLD analysis project Ga0233443, IMG submission 182784) | Seawater microbial communities from Saanich Inlet, British Columbia, Canada - SI_123_September2016_200_MG | ecosystem: Environmental > Aquatic > Marine > Inlet | place: Canada: British... | reverse complement strand
CTTCGATGGCATGCCGGAATTGAAACGCGGCACGTTGCCTTTGACGTGCGCCTTGATTTCGCCTGCCATTCCCGCGGCGTACTCCTTCGACGTCAGTTTCTCGACTGGAATATCGAGAAAATCGGGATCGCCCAGGAAACGATCCTTGTCGGCGGTCGCGCGCTTCATCGCCTCGCAGACCACACGCAGATATTCGGCGCTGTTGTGCCCGAGCGCCGAGAGGTCAAAATGCTCAAGCACGTTGAGCATCTCGAGCAGCATGACGCCGCCGCCGGGAGGATTGTTGGTCGTCACTTCATAGCCGCGATACTGCCCGCGCAGCGGCTCGCACCATCGCGGCTGATAATTTGCAAGATCATCCGCGGTGATGAGACCGCCATTGGCCTTCATATCGGCGGCGATGCGCTGCGCCAGTTCGCCGCGATAGAAGACGTCGGAGCCGCCCTCGGCGATCATGTGCAGCGTCTGCGCGTAATCCGGATTGTGGACGACATCGCCGACGCGCTTGTAGGTTCCGTCCTCGCGGCAATAGAGCTTGCGGCCGGAAGCCGTAAACGAGAGCCGATCGATTCCCGAGGCGCGATCCATGATGCCGGGATCGGACCAGAAAAATTCAACGTGGGGGCGCACCATCCAGCCGCGCTCAGCCCATGCAATCGCCGGCGCGACGATGTCCCGCCACGGCAACACGCCGAATCTGGAATGCGCCTCGTAATACGCCTTCAGCGCTGCAGGCACGCAGATCGACTGATAGCCGAGATCGTTGACCTTGCCGCGCAGGATGAAGCCATAGCCGTCGCGCGCTTCACCCTCGATCAGATCGGCCCACATGTCGGGGCGCGCAGCGGCCGGCGCCGGTGCGTGGAAATCGAGATACTGGTGGAAGCCCTGTCCGGGGAAATAGATGCCGGCGCTGCCGAAACCGGCGATGCCGGTCATCAACGGATCGACCACGCCCTGAACCAGCGCGCAGGCAATCGCAGCGTCGATGGCGTTTCCGCCCGCCTGCAGGATGTCCGCACCGGCCTCCGCCGCTTCGGCCTGCGCCGCGACGATCATCGCCTTCCCTTTCGGCATGCTTTCTCCCATGAGATGTCTTGTGGTTACGCCGCTGCAAAGGCGGACCGGGCCGCCGCACTGCGCAGGCTGATAGGCCTGATTTGACAGATCGCATTCATGCCTGTCCAATACCAATCAAGCTGCTATTGATGCTTTTTATGGTAACAAAGGAAGGCCGCCGTCGCGGCCGTTGCGCGATGGTCCGTCCCCTGCTTCCAGCCAAAATCCCTTACTTTCTTGCGGTCGGTGAAACGCTGAACTTCCGCAAGGCCGCCGAGAAGCTCGGGATCGCCCAGCCGGCGCTCAGCCGCAGCATTCGGGATTTTGAGCACCAGTTAGGCTTTACGCTCTTCGAGCGATCGACCCGACGCGTCGTGCTGACGCCTGCCGGAGAGGTGCTCTATCGCGAAAGCGCTGACGCGATGCAGCGCCTGGCCCGCGCCACAGTGCATGCGGAACGCGTTGCCCAGGGCCTGAGCGGCACGGTCAGCGTCGGTTACTCGACCTTTGCCGCGACCGGCCCGATGTCCGATATCATCATCGAATTCCGCAAACGCCACCCACAGGCACAGGTCGGCCTGCGCCTGCTCGCGTCATCTGAACAGGCTGCGGCATTCGACGAGGGAGCGCTCGATCTCGGGTTCATGATGTCGAATGTCGTCGTGCCGCCACAGCAGACAATTCCGATCTCGCGCGAACGGCTGGTCGCGCTGGTCCCGACAAGCCATGCCTGGGCGGCAAACCGCGCGATCTCGCTGCGAGCCCTGTCCACCGCTCCGCTGGTGATCGGCAGCGTCCGGCGGTGGCGCGGTTTCCGTGCGCTCATCAACGGGCTGATGGCGGACCGCGGGCTCTCCCTGACAATTGCAGAGGAAGCCGACGACGTGCCCGTGCTGCTGCAACTGGTGCGATCGGGATTCGGCTGCACGATTCTCGATGCATCTTTTATCCCGACCCTGCCTCCGGGGATCGCGGCGCTGGAGATCGAAGACGCGACCGCGACCCTCGATATCTCGCTGGTGTGGCGCGAGGATCATCTGTCGCCGCTGGCGGCACGTTTCATCGATGTCGCGAAAGCATCCATGGCGTCGCGGCAGGAGGCGCCGCGACGGCGCACGCGCCAGAGCAGAAAATAATCGCAGCGCGCGATCAGCCCTTGCCGGCCATGTAAGCCGGCAGCCAGTTCTCAAAGCCCGCCTTGAGCGACACCACCGAAACCGGTGCCTCGCCTTCGACGGCGATGTCATGGCCGCCGGTCTTGCCGATCACATGGCACGGCACGCCGACCGCCTTCAGCTTGCTCAGCACCGTCAGCAACTGCTCTTCCTGTACGGTGATGACGTAGCGCGCCTGATCTTCGCCGAACCACCACGCATGCGGCACGGTCTCTTCCGGCGGCGCATCGAGGATGGCGCCGATGCCGCTGGCCATCGCCATTTCGGTCAACGCCACCAGCAAGCCGCCATCCGCAACATCGTGAACAGCGGTTGCGGTGCCGCCCCTGATCATGCCGCGCACCACGTCGCCGTTGCGCTTCTCGATATTGAGATCGACCGGCGGCGGTGCACCCTCTTCCTTGCCGCAGATGTCGCGCAGATAGACCGACTGGCCGAGCCAGCCCTGCGTATCGCCGATCAGCAGGATGGCCTCATTCTCGGCCTTGAACGCCAGCGTCGCCGACTTGGTGAAGTCATCCAGCAACCCGACGCCGCCGATCGACGGCGTCGGCAGGATGCCGCGGCCGTTGGTTTCGTTGTAGAGCGAGACGTTGCCGGACACGACCGGGAAATCCAGCGTGCGGCAGGCTTCCGCGATGCCCTTCAGGCAACCAACGAACTGGCCCATGATCTCGGGCCGCTCAGGATTGCCGAAATTGAGATTGTCGGTGATCGCGAGCGGACGCCCGCCCACCGCTGTGATGTTGCGCCAGGCTTCCGCCACCGCCTGCTTGCCGCCCTCGAACGGATCGGCCTCGCAATAGCGCGGCGTCACATCGCAGGTCAGCGCAAGCCCCTTCGGTCCGTCCTGCACGCGCACCACCGCGGCATCGCCGCCGGGGCGCTGCATCGTGTTTCCGCCGATCACGTGATCGTACTGCTCCCACACCCAGCGCTTCGAGCACAGTTCGGGGGTCGCAATCAGCTTGGACAGCGCGTCTGAAATCGAAACCGGCGGCTTGACGTCGCGCGCGTGAATGACGGGCAATTGCGGCGACGGCACATGCGGACGATCGTAGAGCGGCGCTTCCGATTCCAGTTCCTTGATCGGCAGATCGGCCATCACGTCGCCGCCATGCTTGACGACGAAACGCTGGGTCGGCGTGGTGTAGCCGACGATGGCGAAGTCCAGTCCCCACTTCTTGAAGATCGCTTCGGCCTGCTTTTCCTTTTCGGGCTTCAGCACCATGAGCATGCGCTCTTGCGACTCCGAAAGCATCATCTCATAGGCGCTCATGCCGGTTTCACGCGTCGGCACCGCGTTGAGATCAAGTTCGACACCGAGGTCGCCCTTCGCGCCCATCTCGACCGCGGAGCAGGTGAGACCCGCCGCGCCCATGTCCTGAATCGCGATGACGCAATCCGCTTCCATGATCTCGAGGCACGCCTCGAGCAGCAGCTTTTCGGCGAACGGATCGCCGACCTGCACGGTCGGGCGCTTCTCCGCGCTATCGTCGTCGAACTCGGCGGACGCCATGGTGGCACCATGAATGCCGTCGCGGCCGGTCTTGGAGCCGAGATAGACGATCGGCATGTTCACGCCGGACGCCGCCGCGTAGAAAATCTTGTCGGCCTCCGCGAGGCCCACCGCCATCGCGTTGACGAGAATGTTGCCGTCATAGCGGGTGTGGAAACGCGTCTGCCCGCCGACCGTCGGCACGCCGAACGAGTTGCCGTAACCGCCGACGCCCGCGACGACGCCCGATACGAGATGGCGTGTCTTCGGATGGCTCGGGTCGCCGAAGCTCAGTGCATTGAGGCACGCGATCGGCCGCGCACCCATGGTGAACACGTCGCGCAGGATGCCGCCGACGCCGGTGGTCGCGCCCTGATACGGCTCGATGTAGCTGGGGTGGTTGTGGCTCTCCATCTTGAAGACAACCGCGAGGCCATCGCCGATGTCGATGACGCCCGCGTTCTCGCCCGGGCCCTGAATGACCCACGGCGCCTTGGTCGGCAGGCCGCGCAGATGGATGCGCGAGGACTTGTAGGAACAGTGCTCGTTCCACATCGCCGAGAAGATGCCGAGTTCCGTGAACGTCGGCACCCGGCCGATCAGCTTCAGGATTCGCTCGTATTCGTCCGGCTTGAGACCGTGGCTGGCGACGAGATCGGGGGTGATCTGGGGTTCGTTCCTGATCGTCAAGGTGACGTCGCTCCGGGTCAAATGCTTCGGCGTCCCTCCGGGTAACCAGAGGGGTCGGATAAGGCGGAATAGGCGTGATTCCGGGCCTCTTTGTGCACGGCAGCCCGGCCTGCGGCAAGCATCAGATAGGGAGAAATCCCGGCTAAAAAACCCCCGGTTGCGGGCCTGCCCCATGAGGTTCTAAGAGAGGCTCCACAGGGCCTGGTGGCCGCTTCTGAAGGATCCCGCGGCATCTTGGACGACATTGTGCAGAAAACCCCACGCCCCCGTCCCGACCTCCTGATCGCCACTGAGGGCGAGTTCGCCGGATGGCGGACCTGGAGCCGCGACAGCTTCGAGTCCAACAACGGGCCGTTCTGGCACCGCTTCGAGGACGACGGGACCGTCCGCTGCGCGTTTCGCGTCGAGAAGAAACACCTCAACGGCATGCGCAATGTCCATGGCGGCTGCTACATGACGTTCGCCGACTATTGCCTGTTTGCCTTCGCTGCCCGCGAGCTTGAAGCTCCGGCGGTGACGGTGGCGTTCGCGTGTGAGTTTCTGGACGCCGCCAAGGAAGGCGACCTGATCGAAGCCGTCGGCGGCATCACCCGCGCGGGCGGCTCGCTGATCTTCCTGCGCGGCACACTCGTCACCGGCGACCGGCCGCTGTTCACGTTCTCCGGCACAATCAAACGGATGAAGAAGAAGGCGTAAGGCGATAAGAGCGCGGAATTAAGCCGCGCTCTTCAGATGCGCCACCAGGCCAGCGAACAGACCGCGGCCGTCGGTGTTGCCCATGATGTCTTCGACGTGGTTTTCCGGATGCGGCATCATGCCGAGCACGTTGCCCTTGTCGCTGACAATGCCGGCGATAGACGCCGCAGCGCCGTTGATGTTGTGGGTGTCGCCGACTTCGCCTGAAGCGCTGCAATAGCGGTAGAGCACCCGGCCCTCGCCTTCGAGACGACGGATGGTATCTTCATCGGCGGCGTAGTTGCCTTCGCCATGCGCCACCGGCACGCGGATCACCTGCCCGGCATTGTAACCGCGTGTAAACGGCGTATCGGAACGTTCGACGCGCAGATGCACGTCGCGGCAGATGAACTTGAGCTGCGCGTTGCGCATCAGGACGCCCGGCAGCAGGCCCGACTCGCAGAGAATCTGGAAACCGTTGCAAACGCCGAGCACGAGGCCGCCATTGGCCGCATAGGCGCGGACGGCGTCCATGATCGGCGCACGCGCCGCGATAGCTCCGCAGCGCAGGTAATCGCCGTAGGAGAATCCGCCGGGGACCACCACCAGATCGGTGCCCTTCGGCAAAGCGGTGTCGGCATGCCAGACCATCGCGGAGTCGTTGCCGGACGCGAGCTTGAGCGCGCGCGCCATGTCGCGTTCGCGATTGATGCCGGGAAAGACGAGAACGGCTGATTTCATCGGTCGCCTAGCCCGAGATCTCGACGCGATAATTCTCGATCACCGTATTCGCGAGCAGCTTGTCAGCCGCTTCCCTGAGCGCGGCTTCGGCCTTCGCCTTGTCCGCGCCGGCGACTTCGATGTCGAACACCTTGCCCTGCCGCACGCTGGCGATGCCATCGACGCCGAGCGATTTCAGCGCCCCTTCGATGGCCTTGCCCTGCGGATCGAGAATGCCGTTCTTCAATGTGACGGTAACGCGCGCCTTCATATCGCTTCCAGTTTTCTGAAACGTCACCCTGAGGCGCGAGGGCAAAGCCCGAGCCTCGAAGGGCGACGTTTTTTAGAGGCCATCCTTCGAGGCTCGCCGCAAAAGCGGCTCGCACCTCAGGATGACGGAATCAGCTCTTCACAAGCACCGGGCCGGAGCCCGCGGGACGATCATTCTCGATCAGGATGCCGAGACGCTTGGCGACTTCGGTGTAGGCCTCAAGCAGCCCACCGAGATCGCGGCGGAAACGGTCCTTGTCCATCTTCTCGTTCGACTTGATGTCCCACAGCCGGCACGAGTCCGGGGAGATTTCGTCGGCGACGATGATGCGCATCATGTCGTTCTCGAACAGCCGTCCGCATTCCATCTTGAAATCCACAAGACGGATGCCGACGCCGAGGAAAAGCCCGGTCAGGAAGTCGTTGACGCGGATGGCGAGCGCCATCATGTCGTCGATTTCCTGCGGCGTGGCCCAACCGAACGCGGTGATATGCTCTTCGGACACCATCGGATCGCCGAGCTGATCGTTCTTGTAATAGAACTCGATGATCGAGCGCGGCAGCTGCGTGCCTTCCTCGATGCCGAGGCGCTGCGACAATGAACCAGCTGCGACGTTGCGCACCACAACCTCGAGCGGCACGATCTCGACCTCACGGATCAACTGCTCGCGCATGTTGAGCCGCTTGATAAAATGGGTCGGCACGCCGATGTCGTTCAGATGCTGGAAGACGTACTCCGAGATCCGGTTGTTGAGGACACCCTTGCCCTCAATGATCTGGTGTTTCTTGGCATTGAACGCAGTGGCGTCGTCCTTGAAATGCTGAATCAGGGTTCCAGGCTCAGGCCCTTCGTAAAGGGTCTTGCCTTTGCCTTCGTAAATGCGACGCCGACGGCTCATAGGGATGTACCGTGTTCTGTTGAAGTCCATGAATGGAGTGCTCCGGGTGATTTACGCGACCCACGGCGGAGCTGCCGTGAAGTCCGGAATCGTGAAACAAACCGCGAACCGGACTCATCGGCAACCTAACCGATTGATGTGACGGATACAACGCAACGAAAGGCGTTTTACCCGCTTCCTGCGACTTCTCGGACGTTGCTTTGAGGGGGGCCGAACCCATATATGCTGGGTCCCGCCGCCAATCTCCTCGCGGCATCAAATTCAGCTTACGGAACAGATATATGTCCACTTTCGACAAGCGCCAGGAAGGCTTCGAGAAGAAGTTCGCCCTCGACGAGGAACAAAAGTTCAAGGCGGAAGCCCGCCGGAACAAGTTGCTGGGCCTGTGGGCCGCCGAAAAGCTGGGCAAGACCGGTGACGACGCCGCAGCCTACTCCAAGGAGGTCGTGGCGGCCGATTTCGAGGAGGCCGGCGATACCGACGTGCTTCGCAAGGTCGCAGCCGACCTCGCCAGCAAGGGCGTGTCGGAGGCCGACGTCCGCAAGAAGATGGACGAACTGGTGGCGGTCGCCGTCGCCCAGATCAAGGCCGGTCAGTAATTCTAGCGAGTTGAAACGAAAACGCCGCGCGATCCGATCGCGCGGCGTTTTGTTTTGCAGAGCTGATTACTTCAGCGCGTCCTGAACCTTCGCAATGCCTGCGAGGACACAGACTTCGTCCTTGTCGCCGCCGGGCGCGCCGGACGCGCCCACCGCTCCGATCGTTTCATTGCCCACCTTGATTGGCGCAGCGCCGCCGGCCCCAACAACGCCGGGAATTTGAAGCAGGTACGCAGTTTCCGGTTTCGCCGTCAGTTTCTGGAATTCCAGCGAAGTCTGGCCGCGCGTGCGTGAAGTGTAGGCCTTCAGGCGGCTGAATTCCATGGTGTGAGGATTGGTGCCGTCCCCTCGTACTTGTGCAGCCACATTGCCGGCCTTGTCCACCACCGTGACGGACACCTTGTAGCCGTCCTTGGTGCACTGCTCCATCGTGCCCTGGATGATGGCCATGGCCATCGCCATCGAGACATTCTTCTCAACCTGCGGCGCCTGCGCGTGTGCCGGACCGGCAAGAATGATCGCAGCCGTCGTCAGTGCTGCGAGACCGAGTGAACGCATATTGAATCCTCCCTGATTTTATTGGTTCGTGACAATCATCGTGAGCAACAACATTGTCTAGCGCGCTTTAATCCCGCGGCAGAACAAGAATCGATGTTGCGGAAGCGAAGAGCGCTAGGCGCCCGCAAGCCGGTCAAGTTGCGCGGCAAGGTCGGTATCCACGTCCTCTGCATTGATCAGGCAAACGCGATATCCCCGCGCCGCGAGCCATTCGCTCCGTGCCGCGCGGTCCCGCGCAATCACGTCGGTCTCGTTGGCGTTGACGAGCTCAACGGCGATCCGTTTCGTGAATGAGACGAAATCCGGGATGTGCCGCCCCACCGGCGTCTGCCGCTTGAAGTGGGATGCGAAGCGGCGGTCCGTGGTCAGGGCCTGCCACAGGATGCGCTCGGCATCGGTCGGATTCCGCCGCAGCAGGCGCGCAAGTCCCCGCACCGTGCCGCTATCGGACGATGCGCGTCCGTCGGAGTGCTCGGCCAGCAGCGCGCGCAGCCGCGTCGCTTCATTGCCGTCGAGAACCCCGCCCTTTGCGGGGCCTTTGCGGCCTTCCGCGATGGCCATCACCACGCCGTGCAAGGTGTGCATGTCCTGCTTGGTCGGCTCCATCCGCGTGAAGATGTTACGCATGTTGACCAGCATGGTGTCGCGCTTTTCTGGCGGGCGCAGGAATTCGACCTTGTCGAGTTCGTTCACGAGGTTGTCGAAGAACGCCTGAATCTGATGGTTCGAGGCTCGCTCTGAACGCTCCGGCATATCGAACGGTAGCGTGTTGGCCGTGGCGAGCTTGAACCATTCGTAGCCCATCAGCAGAACGGCCTGAGCGAGGTTCAGCGAGGCAAAACCCGGATTGACCGGAAACGTGACAATGCGGTTGGCGAGCGCGACCTCGTCGTTCTGCAAGCCGTAACGCTCGCGCCCGAACATGATGGCCGCCGTGCCGCTCGCCATGGTTTCCCCGACGATCTGGCGGGCGGCCTCCTCCGGACCGACCACCGGCTTGGCCTGATCATGCGCCCGCGCCGTGGTCGCAAACAGCAGCGAGCAGTCGGCCACCGCCGCCTCGACGGTGTCGAACAGTTCGACTTTATCGAGAATGTGATCGGCGCCCGCGGCCGCGCGCTGGGCGGCCATGTTCGGCCAGCCGTCGCGCGGATTGACAATGCGCAGCCGCGTCAGCCCGAAATTGCCCATGGCGCGCGCGCACCTGCCGATGTTTTCGCCAAGCTGCGGCTCGACCAGAACCACCACGGGTCCGGCCAATTCCTTTCGCGTCTTGGTTTTGTCGGTGCCTGAACCGGTCATGACCTCTGCTTTTGATATTTTCGCTGCGCCCTGCCGTAACGCAGTTGAGGCTGAACAGGTCAAGACATTTTTCAGAATGGTGAAAATTCCGGCAGAGTTCACCGCAATGCGGCCATGCTGAAAATTGCGGGCTCGGCTTTGAATTTTCACCGCCGATTGGGGTAGCGTGCTGTCAGGGGTGACCCATGGCTCAGACGGATAACGACGCCGCCGCCGGCGGCCCTACCCCACAGCGGGCGGCTCCCCTGACATCTGGCCCGCCTCCGGAGCGCTCACCTGTGAGTGCCATGCTGCGCCAGCTGGCGATCCCAATCGCGTGCCTGATTGCCGCGGCGATCTTTGTGACACTGGCGACGCTGCGCTGGGACGCCTGGGTCGGCAACGCCGTGACCCAGACCACGAACGACGCTTACGTTCGCGCCCAGACGACGCAGCTCAGCAGCCGCGTCGCCGGCGAGGTGATCAAGGTCGCCGCGAGCGACTATCAGCGTGTCAAGGCCGGTGATCTGCTCGTCGAGATCGATCCGGCGGACTATGAAGCGCAGGTCGCGCAGGCCGAAGCCGCCGTGACAGGCGCACAGGCTGCCCTCGACAATCTCGCCAATCAGGTCGAGCTCCAATACGCCACCATCGCGCAATCCGAAGCCCAGCGCGCCTCAGCGGAAGCTTTCCAGGTCGAGGCACAACAGGAGCTGGATCGCCAGCAGTCGCTGATCCAGAGTTCGTCAGGCACTCGCCAGAGGCTGGAACAGGCGACCGCGGCGCTTGCCAAGGCGGAGGCGGATGTCCGCGCCAGCCGGGCGGCGATCGCCGCCCAGCGGCATCAGCTCGACGTTCTCGCCGGAACGAAAAAGCAGCGCGCCGCCGACGTTCTCGCCGCTCAGGCGGCGCTGAAGGCCGCGCGCCTGAAGCTCGGCTACACCCGGATCGTGGCGCCGTTCGACGGCGTGGTGGGGGCACGGCAGGTTCAGCCGGGAGACTACGTCAACATCGGCAGCAACCTGTTCAACATTGTTCCGCTCCCGAACGTCTACGTCATCGCGAACTACAAGGAGACGCAACTCACCCGCGTGAAGGCCGGCCAACCGGTCGAGATCACCATCGATACCTTCCCCGACGAGAAGCTGCGCGGCCACGTCGCGCGCATCTCCCCGGCGAGCGGATCGCAGTTCGCGTTGCTGCCACCCGACAACGCCACCGGCAATTTCACCAAGGTCGCGCAACGAATTCCGCTGCGGATCGAATTCGACAAGGGCCAGCCGCTGCTCGAACGTCTGTTGCCGGGCATGTCGGCGGTCACGCGGATCAATACCGAGGGCACGGTTGCCCCCTCGAATGCCGGAGCCAAAGCCGGTGACGGAAGCTAAAATCATCGCCAGCGGGCCGGTCTCGGTCGGCCAGGCCGTTCACTATCCGCTGCTCGCCGTGATCGCCGTGCTGCTCGGCTCGTCGATGGCGAATATCGACAGCCGGATGTTCTCGATCGGGCTGCCCGATCTCAAGGGAGCCTTTTCGCTCAGTTACGATGAAGGGGCGTGGCTGAGCACGGCGTCAACCGCGTCGCAGATTTTCATCGCGCCCGCGGTGGCGTGGCTGGCCACGGTGTTTGGCCTGCGCCGTATCCTCGGCATCCCGAGTCTCGTGTTCGCTCTGATCTCGCTGATTCTGCCATTTGTCCGCGATTACCAGACACTTCTTGCACTCACCATCCTCCACGGCCTGCTGCTCGGCACCTTCGTGCCGGCCACGCTATTGATCATTTTCCGCAACCTGCCGATGCAATGGTGGCTGGTGGCGATCGGGATCTACGCTCTGCGCGTCGGCTTTTCGCTCAACTTCGGTCCCGCGCTGGTGGGCTTCTATGTTGATCACCTCGGCTGGCAGTGGCTGTACTGGCAGGACGCGATCATTGCAGTGCTGATGGCGTTACTGGTTTACTTCGGTGCCCCGCGCGACCCGATCAACCGGAAGCTGCTCGAAACCGCGGACTGGGGCGGCATGCTGCTGCTCGGAACCGGCATTGCCATGGTCTATGCCGGCCTCGATCAGGGCAACCGGCTGGACTGGCTCAATTCCGGAACCGTTGTGGCGCTGCTCGGCTGCGGCGTTTTTTTGGTGGTGGCGTTTTTCATCAACGAAGCGCTGGTTCAGGATCCGTGGGCCCACGCGAACGTGCTGCTGTCGCGCAATATCGGCTTCGCTCTGGTCGTGATCCTGCTCTACACCCTGACCAGTCTTTCGAATTCGTCGCTGGTGCCGAATTTCCTCTCCACCGTGGCGCAGCTTCGGCCCGAGCAGACCGGCCGCCTGCTTCTGATCTACGGCGTTTTGCCCATGGCGGTGCTGTTCCCCCTCTCGATCTGGCTGCTGCGGCGATTCGACGTGAGGATCGTGCTGGTGATCGGTCTGATCACCTTCGCCGCTGCCGCCCTGCTCGGGATTCAGGTCACGCACGCCTGGCGATTAGCCGACTTCGTTCCCATCGTACTGCTGCAATCAGTCGGCCAGACATTCACGCTTTTCCCGATCATCATCATCGCGCTCTCCAATTCCGATCCGACCCGGGCGACGGCATTCGCCGCCTACATCCAGATCATGCGGCTGGGCGGCGCGGAGTTCGGTATCGCGCTGATGGGCACGTGGCTGCGGGTGCGCGAACAGATCCACTCCAACCTCCTCGGGCAGCACGTCACCCACGCCACGGATCAAGTGCAGCGCTTTCTCGCTCACCTGTCGGGCTATTTCGCCGGCCATGGCGCCGCAACGGCCCCCGCGCGCAGCGTCGGAACGCTGGCCGGCGTTGTTCAACGTGAGGCAAACGTGCTCGCCTATATCGACGCCTTCTGGCTGACCTTCGGATTCGCGATCGCTGGGCTGCTTGTCACCGCACTGATCACCAAGTCTCCGCCGGGACCCTTCACGCCGGGCGCAAGAGCCCAATAGCGTGCTCCGCTCCGCGACATCGGCCCGCCTTTCAAGCCAAAGTCCCAGGACTCGGATTCGGGCGATGAAGATAATTGAATCAAGCTATCACCATGCGGATTCAGGCTGCGAAGGCTTTGAATCACCTTCTGAAGGCTTTGATTCAACCCGTGAAGGAATTGATTCAAGAACCGAAGAGACTGATTCAAGTTCCAGCGCACCGCCCTGAAATTACCCTTATAAATCAATGCGGTTAGCGAATCGTTTGAATCTCATGCGACACGCGAGACAGTACTGCGGGAGAGTCGCCGTCCCCCGAATCGGGCAGCCCGGAAGTGCCGGGCACTTTCGCCTCTGAGCGGTTTCCGGCGAGCGGGCAGATGCCCAAGTATTTGTCGTGAAACGGCTCCAGATTTGTTCGTCAGAGCAAATCCAGGCGGGCATGCCAGAAAGTCTCAGGTGCGTTGCCTTCCAGCCCGCGAAGGCGGGTGCTATAGCCTCGCTACGGAACCGGTTGCGGTTTCTCTCGCCCTCTCCGCCCCCAATGTTAAGGCCCGATCCCCCATGGCAAAAATCAAGGTGACCAACCCCGTCGTCGAACTCGATGGCGACGAGATGACCCGGATCATCTGGCAGTACATCAAGGACAAGCTGATCAACCCGTTCCTTGATGTGAATCTCGAATACTACGACCTTGGGATGGAGTACCGCGACAAGACCAACGATCAGGTCACGATCGACGCGGCCAACGCGATCAAGAAGCACGGCGTCGGCGTCAAGTGCGCCACCATCACGCCGGACGAAGCGCGCGTGAAGGAATTCGGCCTCAAGGAAATGTGGAAATCGCCGAACGGCACCATCCGCAACATCCTCGGCGGCGTGATTTTCCGCGAACCGATCATCTGCAAGAACGTGCCGCGTCTGGTTCCCGGCTGGACCAAGCCGATCATCATTGGCCGCCACGCTTTCGGCGACCAGTATCGCGCAACCGACTTCAAGTTTCCCGGCAAGGGCACGCTGACGATGAAATTCGTCGGCGAAGACGGCACGGTCATCGAGAAGGAAGTGTTCAAGTCGCCAGACTCCGGCGTCGCCATGGGTATGTACAACCTCGACGATTCCATTCGCGATTTTGCACGCGCCTCGATGAACTACGGTCTGTCGCGCGGCTATCCGGTGTACCTGTCGACCAAGAACACCATCCTCAAGGTCTACGACGGACGCTTCAAGGATATCTTCCAGGAGATCTACGACACCGAGTTCAAGAAGGACTTCGAAGCCAAGGGCCTCACCTACGAACATCGTCTGATCGACGACATGGTCGCTTCGGCGCTGAAGTGGTCCGGTGGCTACGTCTGGGCCTGCAAGAACTACGACGGCGACGTGCAGTCCGACACCGTCGCGCAGGGCTACGGCTCGCTGGGCCTCATGACCTCTGTGCTGCTGACGCCGGACGGCAAGGTGGTGGAAGCCGAAGCCGCCCACGGCACCGTGACCCGCCACTACCGCGAGCACCAGAAGGGCAAGGAAACCTCGACCAACTCGATCGCGTCGATCTTCGCCTGGACGCAAGGCCTCGCCCACCGCGCCAAGCTCGACAATAACGCGGAACTGGCGAAATTCGCCAAGACGCTGGAGAAGGTCTGCGTCGATACCGTCGAAAGCGGTTTCATGACCAAGGATCTGGCGCTGCTGGTCGGCGCGGATCAGCGCTGGCTGTCCACCACCGGCTTCCTCGACAAGGTGGCGGAAAACCTCACCAAGGCGATGGCCGCCTGAGGCGCAGCAAGCTAAAATTCATACGTTCAACGGCGCAGACGATGTCTGCGCCGTTTGCTTGTGAACTTCAAAAAGAAACGGAACGCCGGGCATGACGCGAGACCAATTCAGCTTCTTCCATCCCTTCCGGATCCGCTATTCGGAGATCGACGGCCAGGGCGTGGTGTTCAACGCCCACTATCTGACCTTCTACGACACTACGATCACCGAATATTTCCGCGCGCTCGGCTACGACCAGTATGCGGATGCCAAGAAGACCGGCATGGACTTCCACGTCGTCAAGTCTGTCGTGGAATACAAGGCGCCGATCCGTTTCGATGCGGAGATCGAGGTCGGCGCCCGTGTCGCGCGGATCGGCAGTTCGAGCATGACCTTTGAGACGGCAATCTTCCTCAAGGACAGCACGCAGCTGATGGCGATAGGCGAAGTGGTCTGGGTCAACACCGATCAATCCACGCACCGGCCAGCGCCGATCACGGCTGAGATTCGCAACCTTATTGCGTCATGCGAAAAGCATCTCGCAGCGTGATTGCGGACCGCACCTCGCAAACATCAAAGGCGCGGATTTCTCCGCGCCTTTCTCATTTTGAGCTTGGGTCAACCGCCAATTTTTTGAGACCGGACAATCTACCGGCTGGCAACCGCGCCTAACGAATCGAACTTGTAGCTCAAGCGGCCGACAACGGTATCCAGCTTGGTCTTGTCGTCGACCGATGTGAGAGTTGTGTCCGCGCCGGTATTGTAGGCGGTGTAATTAGCTCGTCCGAGGTCGATGTGATTGTACTCGATGCCAAGGATGAGATTCTGCGTCAGCATGTATTCGAAGCCCGCGCCGACGATCACGCCGCTCCTGAACTTGCTGCCGGGATTCCATGCGGAAGGACCACCGGACGTTGACGCCGCAGACAATCCAACCTCGCCACCTGCCCAGCCCCCCTTGGCGTAGAACAAGACACGGTCCCAGGTGACGCCAAGGCGACCCGCGATCGTGAAGATATTGCTGATCTTTGCCGTCTCTGTATCGGTGTCAGGATAATAAGGACTGGCAATCGTCGTCTTGTGATTCAGCCCTGACCACGTGCCTTCGATGCCGGTCACGATCGATCCAAGCTGAAAATTGTATCCTGCCTGCACGCCCCCCAGCACGGACGTCTGTCTGGCGAAGGGGATGCCTCCCGTTCCACGGCGGATTATCCACCAGTCATCTCGCTGAAAAGCCCAGTTGGAGCCTGCCGAACTGCCCCCGACGTGACCGCCGATGTAAAGTCCGCTCCAGTTACGAGCAGGTTCAGGGGAGAAGCTACCCGTGGGTATCTTGCCCACAGGTAGCTTGTAGTTGATGCCCGCCCTGACGATGTTCGCGTTGAAGCTGACGGTTTCCGGCGTCGACGGCAAAATGTCGAACAACGCCGACTTACCGAGATCGACGTACAGATACTCGACCTTCGCGGACCAGTTCGGCGCGAACTTCGTTTCCACGCCGGCTCCCACCGTCCATCCCGGTCGAAGTTCGCTGCCGGATGCCGGCGTCAGAACATCCCAGCCACGCACCTCGCCAACCGCAAGACCGCCGGTCGCAAAGAGCAGCCAATTGCCCGCCGCTCCGACGGCGTAACCGACTCGCCCGCGCAAGGTGCCGAGCGAACTCAGCTTGGTGCCGCAAGCATGAGCATTGTTTGCCGATAATCCGCACTGATCGGAACGGCCGCTGATGTCAGCCCAGGAATAATCGCCCTCAAAGCCGTAAACCCAGCGCGCGATCTGCCAGTTGTAACCGATTGTGCCGCCAATCAGACCGCCATTGACCGCGTAGCTGCCGTCGCCAGGTGGAGGACCTCCTCCTCCTCCGCCGGGCACGAGCGGGCCACGACCGGGATCGGTCTGCTTGGAATTGCCCGTTCCGAAGCCGCCGCTCAGTCCGACGTAGCCGCCCGACCAATTGTCAGGCGCTGGAGGTGCTTTGGTAAAAATGCGCGGAGCAAGATCTGCGGCGACGATGGGGGAAAAAGGAGCGACGGACATCAGACCCGCCACCAAAAACATTCGCTTCAAAACAACCCCCAAGGCATGCTTGCCGAACTGCTCGACAATCCGGTTCCTTATACGGGGATTCCCCGCCAAGGCCGTTACATTCCCGCCACAGTTGAATGGAACTCAACATTTCCGCCTATGGTAGACCCGCACCACCGATCTGCGCGATCATGGCCTTGGCGATTTCCTGTTCTCCCATGATCACGGAGTTCGCGCCGTGATGCTTGAGATGCGCGATTTCCTCTTCCGAGTGTGCGCGCGCGATAATCGGCAGCGTTAAGCTGATTGCCCGAGCCTTGGCGACGATCTGCCCGCCTTCGAACGCATCGGGAATCGCGACGATAAGCCCGCGTGCCGCTTCCAGATTTGCCGCGACCAGCATTCCCGGCGCAGCCGCATTGCCCGTGATCTTCTCGATCCCGGCCTCAGTGAGCCTTTCGAGGCAGCCCGGATCATCCTCGATGACGAGAAATGGCACGCCTCCTTGCTGCAAGGACTTGCCGACGACACTTCCCACGCGCCCGTACCCGACCAGCACGACATGACCGGTGAGCGCCGACACCGGCAACTCTATGCGGGACGGCTTCTTCTTTGCCGCTTCCGCGACGGCCGCCGCAGCGGTATCCTGCGCGGACTGTGCTGCCGCCGCCGCATCTTCGGCTTCTTTCTTCTTCGCCTCATAGCGATCGAGCAGCGCGAAGAACAGCGGGTTCAGCATGATCGAAATGATCGCGCCGGCCAGAACCAGATCGCGGCCGCGATCCGGCAGCAGCGCAAGGCTGACGCCAAGACTGACGAGAATGAAAGAGAATTCGCCGATCTGGGCGAGACTCGCCGAAATCGTCAGCGCCGTCGATGTGGGATGTCCGAACATGCGCACGATGCCGAACGCCGCAACGGACTTTCCGAAGATAATAATGAAAACGGTCGCGAGCAGCGGCAGCGGTTCGCGCGTGATGATGGCCGGATCGACCAGCATGCCCACCGACACGAAGAACAGCACGGCAAACGCATCGCGCAGCGGCAGGGTTTCGTTCGCCGCGCGCTGGCTGAGTTCGGATTCGCTCAGGATCATGCCAGCGAAGAATGCGCCGAGCGCGAACGAGACATCGAACAGGATCGCCGCGCCAAAGGCGACGCCGAGCGAAATCGCAAACACCGCGAGCCGGAACAGTTCGCGCGAGCCGGTATGCGCAACGTAATGCAGGATCCACGGAATCACGCGGCGGCCGACCACCAGCATGAAGATGACGAATGCCGCGACCTTGCCGAGCGTAATGAGGACCGGCTGCGCCATTGCATAGGCGCTGAGACCGTTGGCGCCCTCGCCTTTCAGTATTCCCGCGAGCGCCGGCAGCAATACCAGCGTCAGCACCATGGCGAGGTCTTCGACGATCAGCCAGCCGACCGCGATCCGGCCGCGTTCGGTATCGACCAGCCGTCGCTCCTGCAATGCGCGCAGCAGCACGACCGTACTGGCAACCGACAGCGCGAGCCCGAATACCAGCCCGCCGCCGATCGGCCAGCCGAGCGTCCAGCCAAGGCCCATGCCGAGCAGCGTTGCCACGGCGATCTGCACCACCGCGCCGGGTACCGCGATGGCGCGCACCGACAGCAGGTCCTTCAGCGAGAAATGCAGGCCGACGCCGAACATCAGAAGGATGATGCCGATCTCGGCGAGTTCGTGGGCGATTTTCTGATCCGCCACATAACCGGGCGTGAACGGGCCCATGACGACGCCCGCGAGAAGATAGCCGACAAGGGGTGAGATACGGACCCGCTGGGCCAGCGCGCCGAGTATGAAAGCCAATACGAGGCCGACGACAACCGTTGAAATCAAAGGAGTATTGTGATGCATGCCGCATCTTGCTGCATGAAATAGATTGATGCAAGTGCATCCTTCGCTACTCATCGCCGCAGCAACCAAGCGATGTGAGGCCATTGAAAAACGAGGTGCGAGAGAAGATATCATGAACTGAGCGGACTTCGATTTGTCTCCCGTTTGATCCGTGTCAATTCCGGCATTCCGTCCGCGCTGTTGCGAGGGACTCGCCATGATCAGGGACATTCTTCTCAAGGTCGAGAGCGACAAGCCGCATGATCCCGCTCTTGATTATGCCGTCACAGTCGCCGAGGCATTCGACGCGCACCTTGCTTGCATTGCTTTCGGCGACCTGGTGAACATGCCGGGCTTCATGATGCCGGGCTTGCCCTCTGAAGCGCTCGCAGAAATATTGGCCGCCAGTGAAAAGTCTGCCCGCGCGGCGGTCGAACGATTTGAGATGGCGGCACAACGACGTCATATCTCGACCGAGCACCATCTTGTAACCCAAGGCGGTCTCAGTCCGGGCGAAGCCTTTGCGACGATGGCGCGGCGTTTCGATCTCAGCGTTCTTCAGCAGTCCGGGGCGAATGGCGCAAACAACGATCTTCTGATCGAAGCCGCCCTGTTCAGCTCCGGACGGCCTGTGATGATCGTGCCCTACATCCAGAAAGCCGGGCTGAAGCTCGGTCACGTGCTGTGCTGCTGGGATGGAGGCGCCGCAGCCGCCCGCGCCATCAACGATGCGCTACCGTTCCTGAGAAAGGCGGAAACCGTTGAAATTGTGGTCGTCGTCAACGAGAGAGCCAGATATCCGAAGCGCGCAATTCACGGCGCCGAGATCGCAGGACATCTTGAGCATCACGGCATCAAGGCCGAGGTCAAAACCATCTCGGAGTCCCAAATCGATGTCACCGATTCAATCCTGTCGTACGCAGCGGATTGCTCGGCAGACATGATCGTGATGGGCGGCTATGGGCATTCGCGTCTGCGCGAATTCGTGCTCGGCGGCGCGACGCGGGGCATCCTGTCCACGATGACCGTTCCGGTCTTCATGTCGCACTGAATTCCCGGGGATGCACGCGCACGACCGTGCAGAGAATCAACACCCTTGGCGGCTAGCCGCAAGGCACTTGCGACAAGCAGGCGCGTATCAGAGCGTGTCCTGTTCAGCGGACTACGTGTTTCTGCGCTAGGACCGACTTCCGGTGCGGCGCGAAGGCGCAGCAAACACCGCGCCTTCGTTTTGTCGTGTTTGGCAGCAGAGTGAGTCCTTCCTCAGGAATGCCTCATGCGCCGCCGCATCATTCTCGCCGTTCTTCTTCTCCTCGCCGCCATCTATCTCTTCAACGCAAGCTGGCTCACATTCACGCCGACGGGTAGGCCGTTCCTGCTCGCGCATCGCGGCGTCCACCAGACCTATCCCGCCTACACGCAAACCGCCGATGACTGCACGGCGACCATGATCCGGCCGCCCACGCACGATTTCATCGAAAACACCCTGCCCTCGATGAAGGCCGCCTTCGAGGCCGGAGCGGACATCGTCGAGTTCGATATTCATCCCACCACCGACGGCCACTTCGCCGTCTTTCACGACTGGACTCTCGATTGCCGCACCGACGGCAAGGGCGTCACCCGCGAACACAAGCTCGCGGATTTAAAGCGCCTCGATATCGGCTATGGTTACACCGCAGACGGCGGCAAGACCTTTCCCCTGCGCGGCAAAGGCGTAGGGCTGATGCCAACCCTCGACGAGGTGCTGACCGCGTTTCCTGACCGTCGCTTTCTGATCCACATCAAGAGCAACGATCCCGCTGAAGGCGACAAGCTCGCTGCGCGCCTGAAACAATTGCCGCCCGATCGCCTGAAGCTCCTCATGGTATATGGCGGCGATCATCCGATCACGGCGATGCGCCAGCAGCTGCCGCAGATTCCGACGATGTCGAACCAGCAGGAAATCCGGTGTCTCAAGCACTATCTCGCCATCGGCTGGGCGGGCTATGTCCCGTCATCCTGCGCGGGCACTCTCCTGCTGATACCGCAGAACTACGCGTGGCTGCTGTGGGGATGGCCGGACCGTTTCCTGGTACGGATGCGTGGCGCTTCCGCCGTCGTGATCCTCGCCGGCCCTTATCAGAAAGGTGACTCCTCCACCGGCATCGATACGCCGGAGGAGTTCAAGGCCACACCGCAGCGATCCGGTCTCGGTATCTGGACCAACCGCATCGAGAGCATCGCTGCGTCGCGCTAGGCGCCCATCGCGGCTTCGATGGCCTTCAAGGCTGCATCGGCCTTCGCGCCGTCGGGACCGCCGGCCTGCGCCATGTCGGGACGGCCGCCGCCGCCCTTGCCGCCCAAGGCTTCCGACGCGATCTTCACCAGATCAACCGCGCTGAAGCGCGAGGTCAGGTCAGCCGTGACCCCGACCACCGCGCCCGCCTTGCCGTCTTCGCCGACATTGATGATCGCGACAACGCCGGAGCCGATCTGCTTCTTGCCGTCGTCGGCAAGGCTCTTGAGATCTTTCATCTCGATACCGGAAACGCGCTTCGCCATCAGCTTGACGCCGCTAACTTCGATGAACGCATCCTCACCGCGATGAGAGCCGGATACGCTCGTGCCACCCATGGCGAGCTTCTTGCGTGCATCCGACAGCGCGTTTTCCAGCTTCTTGCGTTCTTCGACGAGTGCGGCGATACGCGCCGGCAAATCGTCCAGCGTGGTTTTCAGTTCCGCCGCTGCCGCCTTCGCGGTGTGAATGGTCGCGTTCACCGCGTGACGCGCATTGTTTCCGGTCAGCGCCTCGATGCGCCGGACGCCGGAGGCCACCGCGCTTTCGCCGCTGATGGAGATCAAACCAATGTCGCCGGTACGACGCACATGGGTGCCGCCGCACAGTTCGACCGACCAGCCGAGCGCATTGCCCTGCCCCGCGCCCATCGACACCACGCGGACCTCGTCGCCGTAT
>Ga0233443_1001430_pt1 | contig 20995 bp, 17 predicted proteins | sample SI_123_September_2_FD_182784 | JGI IMG/M metagenome (GOLD analysis project Ga0233443, IMG submission 182784) | Seawater microbial communities from Saanich Inlet, British Columbia, Canada - SI_123_September2016_200_MG | ecosystem: Environmental > Aquatic > Marine > Inlet | place: Canada: British... | reverse complement strand
GGCTTTTCGCAGGTTCCAATGGCATTCAAATATCAGGCTGTTGCACGCGACAATAGTGGCGCGGTAATCCAGAACCAGCAGGTTGGTGTTCAAATTATGCTTCTTGAAGGTAGTATAACCGGAATTGTGGTTTATGCCGAAACACATTCGGTTATAACCAATGATTATGGTTTAATCAACCTGGAGATCGGTAATGGAGTGGTTGCCTCAGGTAACTTTACCAACATTGACTGGACTTCAGCATCCTACTTTATTCAGGTTGCCATTGATCTGGCAGGTGGTGTTAACTACACAGTTGTAGGAACATCGCAGCTCTTGTCTGTTCCCTATGCATTGTATGCGGAAACGAGTGGTGATACCTACGAAGGAGTGCCTACTTACGATCAGGCAGCCATTGATACAATCGTGGCAGTAAACGGAGACCTGGTGTTCAATTCAACTTCAGGTTGTCTGAACTACTATTCAGGCTCAGCCTGGTTGGAGTTCTGTGGTGAAACACTTTGTTCACCATTCCCGACAACCGCTTCTGCTGGACCTGACACGGTATTGTTGAATAATACCCTTACTCTTTTAGGTAATGCTGCAATAAACGGAACCGGAACCTGGAATATTATAGCCGGTCCAGGTGGGGTTTTCAGCGATGTTGCTAATCCTAATTCAAGCTTTACCGGATATTATAATCAGAATTATATACTGGAGTGGTCAATTACCAATAGTTGTGGTGTTTCATCCGACTGGGTAGCTGTAAACTTCATCGATTGTGATGATAACAACCCATGTACTGAAGATTTCTACGATCCGATTTCCGGTTGTTATTACGATATGCTGCAACCAACACTGCCGGTGGCAGGGGCGGATATCGATCATTATTCAGGATTTGGTGACTCAGTTCAGCTAAGTGCAAACATCCCAGTTGTTGGAAACGGCGAGTGGATCTTATTGTCCGGAACCGGTGGAGCTTTTGCCAATCAATCCTCTGAGAGTACATGGTTTCATGGAGAAGCCAATACCAGCTATCAGGTTGCCTGGAAAATAAGCTATTGTGCATTTACCTTTCTGGATACTGTTATGGTGAACTTTTTCAATTGTGATGATGGTGATCCATGTACAGAAGATGTTTATGACTCTATCAATAATAGTTGTTTGAACCCGCCGGTACAGGTAACGCTGGCCAATGCAGGTGCTGATATCTATGAATACAACGATACGATTACAATCCTTGCTGCCAATGAGCCACAAGGTTCAGAGTATGGCTATTGGACTCTTGAATCTGATTCAACTGGCATCCTCGTGGATAGTACATTATTTAATAGTGAGTTTATTGGTGATGTTAGTACTGTTTATGAATTGGTATGGCACATTGATGATACAAACCTTTGCGGTAACTCAACGGATACGGTATTGGTTGAATTCTTTATTTGTGATGATGGAGATCTTTGTACAGAAAATATTTATGATAGCATCACAGGCCTTTGTTCATACCCATTAAAAGCAATTACTGATGCTGAAGTAGGAGACGACCTTAATGTTTACGGTGATACTGTAGTATTAAATGGTAATTTGCCGGATACAACCTTTGAAATAGGTACATGGATTGTTGCGGGAATTCTTCCTGCAGGAGGTACAGCCACCTTTAATGATATTCATGATCCGGAAGCTGTCCTTTATGGTGAGTTCGGATATGAGTACTTCCTGAAATGGACTATCGAGTCACCTTGTTCAGCCGCACCTAACTCTGCTACTTTATCTGTCCTTCTAACCGCTTGCGACGATAATGAAAATTGTACATTCGACTATATTGACTCTCTCAATATATGTCATCACGATACGTTGATACTGACTATTGCGGACATTGTTGAAAGCGATGTGGTTGTGGCCGGAGGTGAAGCCGTTCTTCATGCAAACCTGCCAGCCGATACCATAAACAGTATCGGAGAATGGAGTGTTATAAGTGGAACAGGTGGAAGTTTCAGCGCATTACATAGCGACACAACTCTGTTTACCGGAGTTCAGGGCGAGGCATATACCATTATCTGGAGCATTAGTAATGCCTGTCAAACATCGGTTGATACAGTTACTGTGCAGATGATTAATGCAGGGGATATTGTTTGTGGATATCCGTTTACAGATATTCGTGATCAGAAGATCTATTCAACCGTAGTTGTTGGCGATCAGTGCTGGATGGGAGAAAACCTGAATTATGGTTCAGTAATAAACACTTCAGTTGCGTCAACCAACGATGGTATTGGAGAAAAGTATTGCTACGATAACGATACCACCAACTGTGAATCATTGGGTGCCCTCTATTCATGGGATGAATTGATGAACTATGCTGTGAATCCATCTGATGAGCCAAATCAGGGATTATGTCCTGTTGGTTGGAGAGTACCAACTGAACTGGACTGGTCAGCGATGGAAAGTTATCTTGACACAACGGTTAACGGGCCACCGGATCCTGATGGATTCTTTGGAACAACCATTAAGGCTCAATTGGTTCCTGGTGGATCATCAGGTCTTGCAATGATCCTTGCCGGTTTCCACGACAGTTACTATTCCTACTTTGCAGGTAGTAGTTCACAAGGATTCTACTGGACATCTACTGAACTAAGTCTTGGATATCCAAAATATCGCAAACTGAAAGGTTCTAAGAACGGTATATTCCGTGGCGAATTAAGTAAGCAGTATTATAAGGTATCTGTACGTTGTGTTAAGAGTGACGTTGAGCCTTGTAATCCGGGGCCAGAGATTGCCGATGCAGGTTACGATCTGCTGAACGTGATGGGAACATCCATTGCACTTTCCGCGAACACCCCAACTACTGGTGACGGCCTCTGGACAGCAAACAACGCAGGAAACTTTAGTAATGATACTTTACCAAACGCACTTTTCACCGGAACACCAGGTGTTATGTACACACTATTCTGGACCATCAGTAATGCTTGTGGTTCCAACTCCGATAGTATACAGGTAAGCTTCTTCGATTCTGCAAGCTACGTATGTGGTCAGCCAATCATCGATGCAAGAGATATGCAATCATATACCACGATTGACATAAATGGCCAGTGCTGGTTCAATGAGAACCTTAACTTCGGTCAAATGGTTATTGGTACATTGCCGCAATCTGATAATGATACCATCGAAAAGTATTGCTATGATAATGATTCTGCAAAATGTATTGAGGCTGGCGGATTGTATCAGTGGAATGAGTTGATGAACTACAATGGTAATCCAAATGGAGTTTGTCCTGATGGTTGGAACGTTGCAACTGATGAAGACTGGTACATGCTTGAAAGTTATCTTGACTCAAGTATTACAAGTGCTTCACTGGCCGGATTCCGCGGTGATTCAATTGGAAACCTTCTTAAAGTAGGTGGTAGTTCAGGATTTGAAATGCAGTTGGCCGGACAGTTGTCAGGTAACCTGTTTGATTTCCACGGATTAATCGGAAGATACTGGACAGGAACAGCGAATAATACCAATACAGCATATGAGCGCTGGTTACAGCCAACAGCCATTCCATTTGGAAGCGGTGTTGCCCGAAATACACCGACAAAAACTGATGGTCTGTCTGTAAGATGTATCAAAGGTGTTGGAAATCCATGTAGTTCACCTACAAGCTCAGATGCCGGATCTGATCAGCAGGTACAGGGTTCAACATCCACAACATTGGGAGCGACTCCTGCGATTGATGGTGTTGGAGCATGGACTATTGTATCAGGAAACAACGGATCTATCGTTACATCCGGATCACCAACCTCAGTATTTAATGGACTGTTCGGAGTGATCTATGAATTGGAATGGACTGTTACAGGTGCTTGTGGAGTTGCAAGTGATCAGGTAATAATCGAGTTCCAGGATACAGTTCAGGCCCTTACTGCCTGTGGAGATAATTTCACAGATACCAGGGATGACAGGATATACGGAACAGTTCAAATAGGAACTCAGTGTTGGATGACATCTAATATGAATTATGGAAGCATGGTAGATGGAACTACGCTTCAGACGGATAACTCAACGGTAGAAAAGTATTGCTTCAATAACGATTCATCCAGCTGTTTAATCAACGGTGGATTATACAATTGGAATGAAGCGATGATGTATGCAAATCAGGAAGGTGCACCGGGTGTCTGTCCTACAGGATGGCACATTCCAACTGATCACGATTGGTTCAAACTGGAGAGTACTTTGGATCCAAGCATTACAGATCCAGCTGCATTAGGATGGCGGGGGCAAACAGCCGGATTGGCCATGGTTAACGGAATCCTCAACCTGACTCTTTCGGGTGCATGGACTCCATCGGCTGTGAGTGGAATAGGTTTCGGTGGAAATTACTGGACCTCTACTTCTGACTTAAGCGCTAATCCTTATTATAGATATGTTGAAACCAATAAAGATAGTGTCTTAAGAGAACCTAATATTGCATCATTTGGATTTTCCATAAGATGTATCAAAGATGATTCTACCTACTGTTACCCATATCCAACTAATGCAGATGCAGGTCTTGACCAGCTAAATGTGACAACCTTTTCTGTTACAATGGATGCGAATACACCTGAATTTGGAACGGGCTCGTGGAGTATCTTAAGTGGTGTTGGCGGAAGCTTCTCAGCACTTAATAATCCTACCGCAACCTTTACCGGAAATGCCGGAGAAACTTATATACTGCAGTGGGCTATCGCTACTGATTGTGATACATCACTTTCACAACTAAATGTGTCAATCGTTGGCCAGGGACAATTTGTTTGTGGAGATACACTGCTTGACCTGCGAGATGGACAAAACTATCCAACTCTCATAATAGGTGATCAGTGTTGGTTTGGAGAGAGTCTGAACTATGGCGTTATGGCCAATGCAGCCAATCCTGTATCACAGGATTCAGTAGCACAGAAATATTGTTATAGCGATAATCCAAATATGTGTAATCTGTTTGGAGGATTGTATCCATGGAATGAATTAATGGATTATGAGGATTTCGAAGGATACAAGGGATTATGTCCGGAAGGATGGCATGTACCTACTAACCAGGATTGGAATATTCTTGGCTTGAGTCTGGATACAAGTGCTACCGGTACATCAGATACTACCTTAGAATGGATAGGAACCGATTTGGGAACTAAACTGAAGGCTGGAGGATCATCAGGTATGGACTTACAACTTTCCGGTTACAGATACCCTGCAGGAGCATGGGAAGGTGGTTACTGGACAGGACGCTATTGGAGTTCCACAAAGAGAACAGCTAATTCAGTTTATCAGAGACTGGTACAATTTGATACACCACAGGTACAAAGATTAGCAGATGATATTGAATTTGCTCAGGCTGTACGTTGCATAAAAGATGATGGAAACACTCCTTGTTACCCTCCAGTTTCAACGGCTGCTGCCGGTGATGATCAAAATGTAATAGATCAGGTATCCACAACACTTGGAGCAGATGTTCCACAGTATGGAACAGGAGTATGGAGTTATGTTTCAGGTCCAACGGATTATGTAATTGCAAATAGTACCAGTGCAAATTCCGGATTCTCAGGTACCCTTGGTAATACGTATGTGTTGCAGTGGACTGTAACTAACAACTGCGGAGTCAATAGCGATTTGGTTGAGATTACATTCTCATCATCGGTTGCCTTTACCTGTGGTACAGCATTTAGCGATGTTAGGGATGGTAAGACTTATAACACAGTACAGGTTGGAACTAAGTGCTGGATGGCAGAGAACCTGAACTATGGTACATTTATAAATACATCAGATTCTTCTCAATCTGACAATAGCATTGCAGAGAAGTTCTGCTATGGTAATTCCACTTCAAACTGTAATACACACGGTGGTATGTACAGCTGGGATGAAGCAATGTCTTATAGCACTGCCGACAGTGCTCAGGGAATTTGTCCTGACGGATGGCACATACCTTCTGATACAGAATGGTCTGAAATGGAGGTGACATTGGATCCTTCGGTAGTGGCCAACGGATATCAAACCTTCAGAGGTGATTCAATCGGCACTTTGTTAATACAGGGTGGAAATTCAGGAATGAATGTGCTTTTCAGTGGTTACTACGCAGGTAGTTTCTATGGACTTAATGCAACTCCTGAATCGGTTAACATTTGGACCTCTACCCAGACTGCTGGAAATGCGGCTTACAAGAGGTTCCTGGAAAGCACCAATGCAGGTGTTTACAGAGAAGATGACTTTAAAGCATTCGCATTCTATCTGCGATGCATCAAAGATTGATATAATTTTTAATTGATGAATAGAACGGCCTCATACAGAAATGTGTGGGGCTGTTTGTTATTAATAACAATTGAAAGAAAATGCTCTCTTTGCCTCTGGATATTAGGGATATACGATCAGGATTTGTGAATCTTGAAAAACATTAGTTACTTTAAGCCAATCAAATAAGCCGGAACAAAGATCTTGAGCAAAATATCAACAAACGAAGTAATTGAGTTTTTTAAAGCAGCCACGGATGTATATGCTGAGGCAGCGGTAAATGTGGGCCTTTGGGAATCTGAAAGAATTTTAGCTGAAAAATATTTTAAAAAAAAGGATTCCCTGCTTGATGTGGGATGCGGTGCCGGAAGAACCACTTTTGGCCTGATGAAGCATGGTTATAACTCAATTCTGGGGATAGATGTCACACCTTCAATGATAGATGCTGCGAATAGTATCAATAAGGAAAGGAATCTGAACGCTCAGTTTGAAGTGGCTGATGCCACCAATCTGCAGTATGAGAATGAATCTTATTCAAATGCAATATTTACTTTTAATGGCTTGATGCAGATTCCGGGCATTGAAAACCGGATTCAGGCTATGATGGAAATATCCAGAGTATTAAAACCGGGTGGCCATTTTATTTTTACTTCGCACGATCGCGACATGGAATTCAAATTTCAGAATTACTGGAGTGCAGAAAAGAATAGTTGGATTTCCGGCAAGCATGATCCAACTCTCCATGAATATGGCGATCGATTGGTAAGAACCAGACACGAAAAAGCCGGTATCTATATACATCATCCCGATAGGAAAGAAATCCTTGACTGTGTTGATCGATCAGGATTTGTATTGGTTGAGGATGTTTTTAGAAATGAACTTGTTGAAGAATCCAAAGTGATTAAGGATTTTTCCGGGGAATGCCGATTCTGGGTACTTCGAAAAAATGGTGAATAACTTATATTGCCAGAGATCTGTAAGTAAATGTGATCTACCCTTCCTGTTTAATGGTTCATCATATATATTAAGTTCAATATTCCTAATTCAATTATCAATACAAAATTTGTGGATGATGATTGCTTTCCTAAACAGAGCTTAACCTGATCTAACAAATATCTCCAACTACTCTTTTTGTCCAAAAAGAAAAAGGCAATAAAAAAATGCAAAGAAGGTAACTCCTGGTTGAGTTTCAAGGGTGTCCTCATTAAACATGGAGATAAGACCAATAATGAGTACCATCATAAACAGGAAATTTCTAAACTTCTTTTCCAGATGAACAGGATAGAACAATGCCCACAGAATCAATAGAAATCCAATAAACCCAAATGCGATTATAAATGTTACCAACTGATTATGTGCCCGAAGCCTTTTGTGTTGAGTTAACTGTGTATCCATCTCGATGTATTGCTGCTTAAATGCATGCTGTAAATCTCCGGTTCCAACACCCAGCATTGGATTCTTCTCAATAATACCATAAGCAGCCCGCAGATATTCCATGCGTTGTGATACGGAATGCCCTGATGGATTTCCCCCTCTCAGATAGAGGTCAATTTCCCAGATAGTCTCATAAATCCTTGGATAAAGGCTGAATTTATTATTGAATAGATGATTGGCTTTTCCACTTTCAATGGCTTTGATATCCAATGAACCAAGTGCCGCAATACCGGCCGAATCTTTTGTCAGGTTCAGAGATGTAAGGTATCTCATAAGTGTGAATCGAAGAAAATGCTCCTGCTTATCCTTCTTGTCATAATTAAGCTCGCTCCGCTTATTCCATTCACGACGCATCTCATCCTGACAAATGTAAAGTCCGACCCAATGCCCGTTTTCAACTTGAATATTCTTAGAATTGTGTACGTAAGGATTACCATTTATTGTGCTGGCAGGCAGTTCGTTGTAATTAATCTGATCGAATTCACGGAAGTCATTCACTTTGGCTGCAACATAGCTTGCAACCAGAATCGGGATCCCAATAAATATCAGGATGGTTGCATACCGCAGGGCAGGTTTTCTAATCTTATAAGCCTGGAAAGCAACAAAGATTGATGAGCAGATTACCAATACAGTTACACCGGTCAGAGCCTGTAACAAAATAAGAAAAACAATTAGCCATATAATTATCAAACCATAAATGAGTCTTTCAATCTGTCTGATTTTCCTGTATTCAGTAAAGAGATAATAAGCAAGGGCGAAAATTGAGATATTGATGAGCAGAGAGAACCTGATGTGAGAAAGGAATATTGAAATCTCACGAATGTCATGGATTTCGTAGTTACCTATACCCATGAGAATACCTGTACTGATTAGAGTACTCGAGACAACAGCCGCTGTAAACCAGAGCATCACTGTTTTAATCTGATGTCTAGTTAAGCGTTGGGAAGTTCCAATAATAATTGGCAGGAGCAATAAAGGTAATTTAATTCTGAGATCATCAAGTCCGTTGTATCCTTTCCCGGTAAATCCTTCCGGCCAGCTTGTGTACGCAAGAGCCAGAATATGAACAAGATATAAAACAAGAAAGATCAATACCGATTTTTCCCGGCGCAATCTGTCATACTTTTCCCGGAACTTGCCTTCTATAATCCAGTTGATGGCAAGAATAAACTGAGATACACTCAATCCAAAAACGGAGAGAGGCAGATTAATCGCAAGAAGGATTAGTCCGATATAGTAAATATGAAAATGTGATATTTTCTTTAGTGAAATCATGCCATTTTTTTATGCAGGGACAAAAATAGTAAAGTTGAACAAATAATAGATCAACAAAAAGCGTCTTTCAATTTTGCTTTAAAGTTGATTTTTAGTACATTTATTATGCGAACAAATAACATTCTCAGAATTCACAACTAAGGAGATTATGGAGAATTTACTTTTAAAATATTTTCAGCAAAGAATGGAACGGGAACAGCCGGTAATGGAAGTTAATGAACCCGGACCGGTTATCACTATCTCACGGGAATATGGTTGTCTGGGAAAGATCGTCGCCAAAAAGCTAACACAAAGGATTAACTCCGTTTACAATACCGACTGGAAATGGTTGAGTAAGGAGATTTTCGAAAAACTTGCTGATGATTTAAAACTTAATCCTTCGGTTATTGAAGAGATTAATAATTTTCATGATAGAGGGGTAAGTGACTACCTTGCTTTGTTACTCTCAAAAAGCTATTATCCAGGGGAAAGGAAGATTAAAAATACACTCCACGATATTATCCTTTCGTTGGCCAATGAAGGTAAGGTTGTGATGGTTGGGAGAGCGGGATATTATATTACAAATCATATACAGAATTCATATCATATCCGGCTGCATGCACCACTTGACTGGCGAGTTGAGCACATCAGCAAAAAAAGGGGTATATCCTATCAGGACAGCATGAAATTCGTTGAGGATATGGACGAGAAAAGATTGCGTTTCATGGAATACTTTCATGAGGAAAGGAAGGAGAATAAACCTTTCAATCAGGAAATAAACTGTGCCTATAAAAGTGTTGATGCGATTGTTGAAGAACTAATTACCGACATCGGTCGACGCTTGTTCTAGTTACTCAATTGTGAATTTTTCCGGATGCCTGGCAACGACACCTTCATAATATGACTTAATTTTTAATATATCGGCTTTGTAGTCGCCCGTAGGCACAAATCTGGCTTTAAATCCTACTTCCTTTTTGGCATAATCCATATAGGTAATATAGATGGGAATCTCTGCACGTAAAGCAATCAGATAAAATCCCCGTTTCCAGTTTTTAACCAAACTTCGTGTACCCTCAGGTGCAATGGCCAGGTGTATCTTATCACTCTCCGCAATTAACCTGATAACCTTATCGTACATCGATCCGCCCTTGTCTCTTTCAACCGGAAGTGCTCCCATCCATCTTAAAATACCTTTGATGGGCCAGAAAAACATTTCTGCCTTAATAAGTACCTTGGCACTTCCACCAATGGTTCTGTAAAAAAGCCAGGCATGTTTAAAATCCCACATACTTGTGTGAGGTGCACCTATCAGAATACATTTTTTATCCTCGGGAACTGAACCGACTGCTTTCCATCCACTTAATCGAAAGAGAATTTTGCTAATAAATGTGATCATATCCTAAAATTATGGGAACAAAAGTACTTAGTTTTTTTCAATTGATTTTTCGAATCAAAAACTTCTAACTTTTCCGGCAGAAAGGCGTATGATTTAACATTGAAAAGTTGATGAATGAAAGGTTTCCCAACCAAACAGGAAAACGAACAGATTGAAGTTCAGCTGCTGCTGGAGGCAATTTATCAGAAGCATGGTTATGACTTCAGAAATTATAGCCGTGCTCATATAATGCGCCGGTTGAGCCACAGGTTAAAGGTCTCAGGATTCAAAACCTATCTTGAAATGATAGAAGCGGTTTTGTACAATCCTAGCTATTTTGATCACCTGCTCGCCGATCTCTCCATTAATGTTACCGAGATGTTTCGTGATCCCGGGTTCTATAAGTTGCTGAGAGAAAAAGTAGTACCGGTTCTGAGGACCTATCCCTATCTTAAAATATGGCATGCCGGATGTGCAAGCGGTGAAGAGGTTTATTCCATGGCTATTCTGCTTAAGGAGGAAGGCCTGTTTGATCGTACACAAATTTATGCCACAGATTTTAATCAGAATGTACTTCAGAGAGCAAAGGATGGTATATATGCTTCTAAATTCATGAAGGAATATGAGCGTAATTATGAGGATGCCGGTGGAGGTAAATCATTGAACGATTACTTTACAACTAAATATGATTCTTCCATTGTGGATCAGTCATTGAAAAAGAACATTGTATTTTCCGATCACAATCTTGTTTTGGATGGTGTTTTTGGTGAGATGAATCTGATAATGTGTCGAAATGTACTGATCTATTTTGATAAGCAGCTACAAAATCGTGTGGTTAAACTTTTCCTTGATAGCCTTTCAAATGGAGGAACCTTATGTCTCGGTTCCAAGGAGAGCCTGAAGTTTACACATTATGCAAACTTTTTTGAAACGTTCGATGAGAAACAAAGAATCTACAGGAAAAACTATCAGGCCTAAGTATCAGGCTGTGGTAATAGGAGTTTCGTCCGGAGGTATAAATGCTTTGTCCGTCATTTGTAAATCACTTCCGGTTTCGTTCAGGTTACCCATTATTGTTGTACAGCACATGAGTGCACGCTATGAGAACTATTTGACAGTAATTCTTCAAAAACAGACAAAACTGAAGGTTAAGGAGGTTGATGAAAAGGAAGTAGTGAGAAAAGGAATTATTTATATTGCTCCGCCTAACTATCATTTGTTGCTTGAGGGAGATAAGACCTTTTCACTATCGGTGGATGAACATGTTTGTTTTTCCAGGCCATCGGTTGATGTTCTGTTTGAGACAGCTGCATCTGTATACCGGGACAAGTTAATTGGAATCATACTCACCGGTGCAAATAAAGATGGAGCAGAAGGCCTTCGTTCAATTAAGGAAAGTGGAGGTTTGACCATTGTGCAGAATCCTAAGACCGCCGATGTGGCAAATATGCCCACCGCAGCTATTGAAAGAGCACACCCTGATTATATTCTTAATATTGATGAGATTGGGCCACTGCTTTCCAAGATCAATTCTTATTGAATTTTCCAACTTTTTTGATTCCTTCGTGTTACAATTTACAGATTACATTTTGTAAACATTTGATTCATGAGAATAATAAAAACCATGAAGATGGCTGAGATGATTCATCTCAATCATTTGTTACTTGGAGTTGTTGACAGGTTTGGAATTAAATTGGGCTTTGGAGAGAAAACAGTTTCTGAAGTTTGTGATGAATTTCAGGTTAACCTCGATTTTTTTCTGGAAATCTGTAACGCATATATCGATGAGCACTATTTTCCAAAGGTTCAGCTTCAGGCTTTTCCTGTCGGAAGTATCATAGCTTATCTGAAAAAGACGCATCAGTACTATCTCGAAAAGATCTTACCGGACATCAACTGCTCCATTGAAAAGCTTGAGGAAGCAACTTTTAAGAGTAAACCTAATATCATGGTAGTTAAAGATTTCTTTCAAAAGTACAAGGAAGAAGTTACAGCTCACATTATGCGTGAAGAGGAAAAAGTTTTCCCTTATGTACTTAAAATAGAGAAGGCACATTCCAAACTGGAGCTTAGTGCTGAGCTGAAGGATGAACTGGACACATATTCCATCAACAATTACTATGATGATCACGATGATGTGGAAGAGAAATTATATGATTTAAAAAACATCATTATCAAGTACCTGCCCCAACCTGAGGAGCTTGAATTTATTCATAGGTTGGTTGAACAATTGTTTGGTTTAGAGAAGGATTTGAACGACCACTCCCGAATTGAGGATAAAGTACTGGTCCCAAAGGTGGCTGTTATGGAGCGTGAGTTACTGGCTGTTTATCAATCACAAAACAGTCGCTGAACATGGCAGATCCAAAGATCATAGTTGCCACTGAATCAACAATTATCTGTAGAGGTGTCCGCGCTGTTCTTGATAAAAGCTGGCGATTTGACTATCGGGAATGTGATGACCTTCGGCGATTAAAGAGACTGGTTCAATCCATTGATGCCAGTGCAATAATCGTTGCTTCTACTCTTTTTGAAGACGATCTTCAGATTCTTCAGTTTGCTGATTATCTCGAGAATGAATCGAACAGATTCATCTCACAGGTGAAACTTTCTGATCCGGAAGATGTGTTGGCCGAAACACTTGCTTCAATGCTTGATCCCGGCCAGCTATCTACAAAAGACTCGGATAATCAGGATTTAAGTGTACGTGAAAAATCAATACTTAGGGAGATCGCACTTGGCAAAACCAGTCGTCAGATTGCCGATGAGCTGTTCATTAGTGCTCACACAGTAGTAACACATCGAAAAAACATCAACAGAAAGTTAAATATTAAAACAACCTCGGGCTTAACGGTTTATGCCATTCTGAATAACATTATTACCGTAGATGCAATAGAAAAAAATCAGTAGAAATGAATATTTGTGTTTTTTGCTCATCTAGCAATGCTGTTGATACAGCTTTCTTCAAACAAGCCCGACAGCTGGGTGAGATAATAGGAGCTAAGGGCCACAAATTGGTTTTTGGTGGTTCCAATGTTGGATTGATGCATGAGTTGGCTTCTGCGGTGAAAGATGCTGGCGGAAAAGTGTTGGGTGTGATCCCGGAGCGGATCAAAGATAAAGGACTGGCAAGCGAAATATCTGATGAACTAATTGTAAGCACCGACATGAGTGAAAGGAAGAAGATTATGGCAGACAGGTCTGACGCTTTCATTGCCTTGCCAGGTGGTTTTGGCACATTGGAGGAGATATTGGAAGTCATAACTCTCAAACAGCTTCAGTATCATAACAAGCCGGTTGTCTTTATCAATACAAATGGTTTCTATGATAAACTGATGGAATTCTTTGAAGTGTTCTATAAAAACTATTTTGCCAAGCCCGACTATCGCGAATATTACAAACTGGCAGATTCAGTACAGGAAGCGGTATCTTACCTGCAGGAGTACAAGGCCCCGGATTTTAAAGACAAGTGGTATTGGGTTGGTTCTGAAGAATTCAGGAAATAGATTGTAGATTCCGGTAATATGGATTTGAGCGGCCTAAATGGTAAAACTTTCGCTACTGAAACAGGAGATATTTTTGTACATAAACTTTTGGGTAAAGGAAAATCAGCTTATTCATATCTGGCAGAATACAATGATCATAATGTAGTTTTAAAGCTGATGCACAATGAAATCTGCGATTATTATTCATTCAAGGGCAGGAATAAGGTTCAGCTTGAAGTACTTGCTTACGAGAAGTTGCAAGAAATCGGAATCCGTATGCCTCGATTAATATCATATAACGAATCTCAAAATTACCTGCTCAAAGAATATATTGAAGGTCCTGTTGCATCGCAAATTGTTGCTGGAGGTAAACCTGCTGATTTTATCATGAAACATCTGTTTGAAATGTATCACCTTGCCAAATCTGAGCATATCAATATCGATTATTTTCCCACGAACTTCGTTATAAGCGATGATCAGCTCTTCTATGTGGATTATGAAATCAATCCCTATTTGCCGGAATGGGACCTGGTGAATTGGGGCCTGTATTATTGGGCGAATTCTCGTGGTTTCGCAAGATTCCTTGAAACGGGTAATGCCATCCATATTAATGAATTCCCGTCAGAAGGGATTCCGTATAAACGAAATTTTGAAGTGCAGCTTGAAGATTGGATAAAACAATTCACGAAAATGAGATAAGTACCTGGGAATATTTCTGCCTTATTATCCGGGTGCGTATTCCCACACTTTTCATGGGTACTAATAAATTGGCCTATCCGGGTTTCCCAAATTCTCTTATTTTTGAGGCTGGATATGCAAATGACAATTGCTGAAAAAATAATAGCCTTTAACAGTGCACTTGAGTTAAAGCACACTTTGCCGGAAGGAGTGGAAATAATGAATCCCTATCTGGAAACCGAGGCTACCCTGCTAAGCCGGATTTTTTATAGGAAATATTATAGCGATACCTCAGAGCGAATTGCTGTGTTTGGCATAAATCCTGGAAGATTTGGTGCAGGAATTACAGGCATTCCATTCACTGATCCTTTAAACCTTGAGAAAATCTGTGAGATTGAATCTTCGTTTAAGAAAATACCGGAACAATCATCCCGTTTTGTCTACGACTGGATAGAAACATATGGCGGAGTTGATAGTTTTTATGCGAAATACTTTGTTACATCTATTTGCCCTTTAGGATTCGTGAAGGACGGGAAGAATTACAATTATTACGATTCCAAAGAATTATTGGCAGCATCAACACCATTTATTATTCAAACGCTAAAGCAGCAAATGGAACTTGGAATTTCAGGAGAACTGGCCTTTTGTCTCGGCAAAGGTAAGAATCAGAAGTTTTTTGAGGAGATCAATGCAAAGTGTGGTTTCTTTCGAAAGATAATTCCATTACCACACCCGCGCTGGGTTATTCAGTACAACAGACGAAACTACGATCAACATTTGAAACATTTTGTAAAAACACTTAAAGAAAACTGATGATTCCGATCCATGAACTTAGATTCTACATTACAATCGTGTAATGGCTGATAAATATCAGTTATCCTTAATGCTCACAATACTATTTTTGCTAAAATTTTAAATTGAATACCATGTTTAAAACAAACGAATATTTCGACGGAAAAGTAAAATCCATAGCATTTGAAGATAACAACGGTCCTGCCACTGTTGGAGTAATGGAGAAAGGTGAGTATGAATTCGGAACTTCATCGGTAGAATACATGACAGTTATTTCGGGTGTAATGAAAGTGCTGTTGCCTGGCCAGAGTGATTGGAAATCCTTCAATCAGCATGAAACATTTATTGTGGAGAAGGATGCAAAGTTTAAGGTGATTTGCACGGACAGGGTATCCTATCTATGTCTCTATCGCTAAAGACTGTTTATACTTGTTCTGAATTAATTTGATCCCATTTATAGTAAACCTAAAATTACTTATTTTGCATATCGTTATGCAATAAGTAGCATATCGCGTTAATGGTAAAAATGAAGCGACAAAAATATTCGAATGTCAGGGTTAATTACGATATCTGGATTTCAGATGAAGAAGGCAATAGTATCCTGAGGGATCACGATTGGCTAATGCTGAATCATATTAGCAAGCTTGGATCCTTAAAAGCTGCAGCAGATCAAATGAAGATTAGTTATCGTAAAGCATGGGGCGACCTTAAGCATGCTGAGACGATGCTTGGATTTACACTTATCGATAAACAGCGAGGTGGCGAACAGGGTGGAAAGAGTGAACTAACGGCAGAAGGTGAGAAATTTGTGAACTCATATAACCAGCTAATGGGAAATTTTCAGCAGTCGGTGAATGACTATATCATTGATTTTAAGAAAACACTCAAATCGAAATAGTGAAGCAGCCAAAACTTTTTATAGCAATAATAGCATTGATGCTTTTCTGTTCTTGTAATGAAAAGAAGTCATCTGGAAACTCAGGTACAAATGGAAAACTTATTGTATTTCATGCCGGGAGTTTGTCGGTTCCCTTCAGGCAACTTGCCAGGAGTTTTGAAGAGACAAATCCTGAAGCTGAAGTTCAGTTGGAGTCTGCCGGAAGCGTTGCTTGTGCCCGCAAAATAACTGATTTGCATCGTTCCTGCGATGTAATAGCATCGGCGGATTATAAGGTGATTGATGAAATGCTCGTACCAGATTACGCCGCCTGGAATATTCAATTTGCACAAAATGAGATTGCTATTGTCTATGGGACAGAATCGAATTATAGCACTGAAATTAATGCCGACAACTGGTATGAAATTCTCCTTAGAGAAGATGTTACATTTGGCCGTTCAGATCCTCATGCAGATCCCTGCGGTTATCGGACAAAACTAAGCGTTGAACTAGCAGAACAATTCCATGGAGTAGAAGGACTTTTTGACAAATTAATGAGCAAGGACAGAGAGTATATCCGACCAAAAGAGGTTGATTTGCTGGCACTGATGGAAGTAGGTGCAATAGATTATATGTTCATTTACAGCTCGGTAGCGGTTCAGCATAATTTACCTTACTTACAATTGAATGACTCCTTAAATCTGAAAAATCCTGATTTGAAGAGTTGGTATGCAGGGGCTTCAACACAAATCCACGGAAAGAAACCAGGCGAGAAACTCACTATTGTTGGAGAGCCTATTGTATATGGCATAACCATCCTTAATGAAGCACCTAATCCAAGGCTGGCAGAGAAGTTTGTAGCTTTCTTATTGGATAGGGAAAAAGGCGGTACAATCATGAAAAACTGTGGACAAGGTTTCTTATCCCCGCCTGTCAGTTTGCAAGCGGAACGTCTTCCGCTTCATCTTAAAAAATATTGTATAGAACAATGAGATACCTTCTTGCCATAGACGATACTGATAACAAGGAGAGTCGGGGAACAGGTTTCCGTGCAAGATCTCTTGCTTCCCTCCTGGAGGAAAAACAGCTTGCAAGCGTCGAAGGTATTAGCCGGCACCAGTTGTTTGTACATCCCGATATTCCTTATACTTCTCAAAATAGCTCTGCCTGCCTGGATATTCTTACGGATAATATTGAAGCAGTACGACAAACAAGCCGTACTTTTATTCTTAATGACAGTGCTCCGGGTTCGGATGCAGCGGTTTGTTTAAAGAAGTGGGAGGATATTCCACTTGAAGTAGTTGAGTATGGCAGGAGGGCCAAAATTGAAGTGCTGAATATGCAAACAGCCACCAATCTTGCCGATAGATACAAGATCTATTTGGAAGGTTTGACCGGTGAACACACGGGAATAATTGGTGCGCTGGCCGCGATTGGATTACGAAAAGGTGAGAATGATGGAAGATTTATTTGGCTTTCCGGGAAAAATCTTCGAGATCTTGAAGGCGTAATCAGCATTGGCGAATTAAAAAGACAAATCCCGCTTGATGCGGTATACACGCTTGAGGAAAGAGAATTGGACGATGAAACAATCCTTGAACTGGGAAACTGGATTCGGCCGGTCATGAAGCATGGCAGAAAAATATTAATAGCAGAAAAAACAAATAACAATGAAAACGGTAACTGGAGAATTAAATCCAGGGAGTATCTCAAGAGTATTTCCCAATAGTATCCTAACTGTACTGGAGTACCTATTACTTTTTAGCCTGGGTGCACTGGCAATAACACTTCATGCGAAACTTCGAATACCAATGAAGCTGCCGGGGCATCATGGACTGGAATTCATGGCTCTGCTCGTAATTGGACGAATGATTTCCAAACGTAGTATTGCTGCAAGCATTTCAGGTTTAGGGATTGGCCTCTTTGCTCTCCTTCCGTGGATGGGATTCAAAGATCCATTTATGCCTCTTGTCTTTTTTATTCCAGCAATCCTGCTGGATCTGGGATATAGATTTACACAACAGGCCGGCTGGAAAAGCATATTGAGTTTCGGAATTGTCGCAGCTATTGCACACCTCTCAATTCCTATATTCAGAACCCTGATAATGGCTTTGACAGCTTATCCTTATGGTTCACTAAAAACAGGCTTACTCTATCCATATACCACCTATCTGGTATTTGGATTCTTTGGCGGAACATTCGGAGCTAGTCTCTATGCTGCAGCAAGGGGAAGCTTGGGTAGTCTGTTGAGAAAGTGAATTTTCAGGATCACCGACAAGGCGATTTTGTTTGTTTATTGATATGAAAAGAAATGCAACTCGATAAATTATATAACATCAATTCATTAATAATCATGAAATCACAATTCAATTATTTCTTATTGGCCCTGGTGCTATTAATAACTGCTTCCTGTAACAAGAATGAAGAGCATGACAATCCAACTCTGTCATTTAAACAAACAGATGGATATACCTATCAGGATATCACTGTAAAGATGGGTGAGACCATAAAGATAGGATTGGAGGCCTCAACTCAGAGCGATGTTAATCTTAGCGCCTTTAGCTATACTATCAACGTTGACGGACTGGAATTGAAAGTTGACTCCGGGATCAACGTAAATAATTTTACATGGGAAAGGACGATTGAGAAAGGTGCCGGAGAGCTTGAAAGCTGGATCTTTGAGATTGCTGACAAAGACGGCAGATCTTCAAGTCTTACACTGGTAATTACGAAGGACGCTTCCTCCACTTATGCTCCGATAAGTAAAATTAATAATGTGGTTCTGGGTGCCCAGGATAATGTAAATGGCAGTTTCTTCTCATTTGGTGACTCTTCGGTTTTCACACTTGGCAATGCCTTCAATAATCAGGATAAAATTCACCTTGTATATTATTTTGATGAGGTGGGTTCGGATATGAATACACTTGCATCGCCGGGTGCGAGTTTTGATGAGGACGTATTTGCCGGACAGTACTCCATCGCAGGATGGGGTACGAAGCTTACCACCCGGTATGCAGCGAAGAGTATTGATGAAGCAGAATTTACAATAGCCACTAATGATAGCTTGATTCTGGCCAACACCTTCGAATTTGCATCAGGAAAAAGAAAGGCGAAAGAACTTGAAGTTGGTGACACTTATGCCTTTGTAACAGAAGATAATTACAAGGGATTGTTTATTGTCAAGGCCCTTGATAGCCAATCTGCCGGCACCATCGCCATAGATATTATGCTTGCCCATTAGTATATATATTTGAACTTTCGGATTTAGCTTCCCGAAGAATGAAAAAGAAGAATGGTATTTTATTCAGATTATCGATAATAGCATCGTTGATGCTTTCGGCCATCATAGTGAATGCCTTCGATCATAACACCATTCGGGGGAAAGTTGTGGATGTTGAATCCGGAGAAGTATTGTCGGGTGCTCATATCATTGCCAAAGACCTGGATATCTTTGCTATCTCAGATGATCAGGGGCTTTTTATCCTGAGCTCGGTTCCGATGGGTGATGTATATATTGAGATTCATCACATTGGGTACAATAGTTATCAGGAGAATATTCACTTTACGGGAGAGGAGAAGCACACTTTCTTTTTCAGATTAAAGGCACTGCCTTTTGGGATTAATCAGGTTGTCGTAACAGCAACGAGATCGGCCAGTAATACAATGTACATTCCGGCAACCGTAGACGTGGTCAGTGCTGAAGATCTGGCAAATCATTCCCTGAGCAATATTGATGATATTTTCCACTCAATAGCTAACGTTCAGGTTAACAGAAGCTGGGGTATTTATTCAAAAAATACCAGCGTTACCATGAGGGGCCTGGAGAGCGCATCAAGAACTTTGGTTATGCTCAATGGGATTCCTCTGAATCAGGAGGCAGGAGGACCGGTTAGCTGGCACCTAATCAATCCTGATGAAGTGGAAAGAATAGAAATAGTTAAAGGGCCGGGTTCGGCCATACATGGTAGCAATGCTATGGGTGGTGCTATCAACATCGTCACAAAGTTGCCAGTCGATAAAAATAAGCTGTCGGCAAAAGTATTCTACGGAACCTATAATACATTCGGTGCTAATCTTAATCTGGGACAAAATCTGCTTGATAAGCAAAAAGGATTTTATTACAACACCGATTTATTTTTCCGAAAAGGAGATGGTTATAATTTCAACCCTCCGGATTACAGCGATGATACAGATTATCCACTTTTCCTGGAGGAGTATACCGGAAAATTTAACGGGGGGTATCAATTTAACAGGCATCATAAGCTCAATTTTACCTATGCCTACCATTTTGATAAGCGTGGTGATGGGAAGAAAGTATATGAAGAACTCGGAAGCTACTACAGCTATACGGATCATTTCATGCAGGGTAGTTATAAGGGCAGAATGGGGAAGACTGATTTAAACGCAAATTTGTACAATCACAGGGAGCACTACTACAGACAGAATGAATCATTAAACAGTTCTGATGAATATCGGCTCTACGAAACCAACTCCGATAAGTACGACATTGGCATGCTGCTGAATGGAACCCGCGCATTGGGTAAATCTCATCAGCTTACAGTAGGACTGGATATTAAACAAAGCGGAATTGATGCAGCTGATGACTATATGACTTCCAGCGACTCCATTGCCTATTTCGGAACCCTGGACTATTTGGGATACTTCATTCAGGATGAGATAAAGCTCTACAACAACAAGTTGATTTTCAATCTTGGATTAAGAGCAGATCATAGCCAGTTTCGAAATGGAAGCCTGGACATATTGGAACCAACTTCTGTCACCGGATTCCCGCAAACAGAAAGCAAGCAATACAAAAGTAATACATGGTCGGAGTTGAGTCCGAAAATGGCGGCCAAATATCACTTCTCAGGCAAATATTCGATGTATATGAAT
>Ga0233443_1001427_pt1 | contig 21023 bp, 20 predicted proteins | sample SI_123_September_2_FD_182784 | JGI IMG/M metagenome (GOLD analysis project Ga0233443, IMG submission 182784) | Seawater microbial communities from Saanich Inlet, British Columbia, Canada - SI_123_September2016_200_MG | ecosystem: Environmental > Aquatic > Marine > Inlet | place: Canada: British... | reverse complement strand
GAAAACAACAAAATTATTTGCCTAAATTTGGCCTCTGAAATACGTGAACGAATCACATACTTGTTTTTTACTTTCATGACGGTACTTTAACAGGTTTTTAAACATGCTTAAGTTGTCATGACCCATATTTTTATATCAAACCACAAAGATTGATAATTCATCTCGTCCATTCACTTACGCCCAGCCAGTAATACCGGGTAGTAACTTATCCACACCCTTCTGAGTGCGTAACTTAATAAAATTATCTTGATTATAAAGTGCAGGGCGCGGCCCCACAAAGCTCATCTCTCGAAAAAATTCGTATCTCTTTGATATCAGTAGTTAAAAGTCTTTGTAATTCATCCATATAAAAATCCATCACTCAAGTTGCATTACTTTTTATGGATACTACTATCATATATATCGCCAAGGTAGGAGTTTAACTTCCAACATAATCTTATCCATTTTCTTTTTATAATTTCACTAAATTTTCACATATAGCAATATATTTTTCCGCTCTTGTTCTCGCCGACTCAAATTTTTTCACTCTTTTCCTGCCTTTTTCAGCAAGCTTATTTAGTAATGCTTTATCCCTTACAAGCATCTTAATTTTCTTGATCATATCTTTTGGGTCTAGCGGATCAAAATAGAGTGCTGCATCTTGGCAAACATCTTTTGCGAATGAGTAATTAGATGTCAGTATTGGTTTTCCCATTTTCATGGCTTCTGGATAGGCTGCGCTAAATGTTTCTAGCAATGTTGGGGCGAACAATGCATCACACTGTTTATAAACTGAAGGACATGATTTTTGAGGTATCGGGCCTAAATTGATTACATTTTTTGCTAGGACTGGAAAAAGAGTTCTATAACTCACATCGTCAAGAGTTAAAAAAAAATTTATATTAAATCCGTCAAGGAGGGGTAATATTTTATTAATACTCGTCAAATTTTTATTTGGATGATTATGGGTAATATAAATAAGCCTGAATTCATTATCTTGCTTTTTAGGCAAATTAATAAAGTATTCATAATTTGATTGTATGCATTCATCCTCATCAAAAATCGAACTATAAGTATTACCAACAACAAAAGCTTTAGATTTATCTATATCAATTACCTTTGAGAATTTATTTTTTGCGTCAAGTGTTTCTAATACATAGTAATCCGCATCTCTTTTAAGATAATAACTTTTATATTTCACATGGAGTCGCATTTTAATTCGTTTTAAAAGAGGTAATCGATTGTAAGCTACTGATTCTGGATTATAGAACCAACCGTCTGCAAACCCCAAAAGATGTTTTGCCTTTGGCTTCCAGTAACTCGGCCCAAATACTGAAAAAACGATATCAGGCTTTATATGCTCTTCAAGACTATTCAATTTTGCCACAATTGTTTTTCTTGTTTTCAAAGATGCTGGAGATTTTTCTATGAGATAAAAATAAAAGTTACCTGTAAATTCTTTTTGATCTATCTGTTTATTGGTAGCCTGTGAAAGAAATATATAATATTCATTATGTGTATTTAGATCTTTTAGCTCATTGATGAATGAAAGTGCAACCTGAAGTCCTCCACCAACATATAAATTTGATGTGTTGATTAAAATTTTCATAAACTTCCCAATTGTTTTATATTTATATAAATTCTTAAAAATGGGAAAATCAATATAGTACTAAATATACTCATTAACATTATTCCAGTTATTAAATAGCCACCAAGACTATTGAAAACATAAGCAAGGGCATAAAAATATATAATCCTAGAAATTGCTTGCCGTAAGTGCCCTGCTATCGCTTTCAATTTCATTAAAAATTAGCAAAAAGTCAATAAGAATAAGCTCGAATAAAAATATTCAAATTTTTAAAGTTATTTATCAACCTTACTTTTCAAGAACTATTCTTATCAAAACAGGGTTGTCTTCTTTATATATAGAAAGATTATTTTCTTCTGTAAAATAAATAAGTTTGAAGCCTTTTTCTAAAAGAAATTTTAAAAAATAATCAGATTCCACGAAACGCCTATAATGATCAGTTAGCCACTCATTTTTTCCTACATTTTTTCCTACACCACATAATGGATCTTTAGTGCTTCTAACCTCGATAGCAAAATACCCTCCTTTATTAAGAATCTTTCTAACCTTATCTATAACAATACAGGCTTCATCTTCTTTAACTGCATGTCATGTAAACCTAGAATAAACAACATCTATACCCCCATAGATAGAATAATCCATACTTACAAAGTCATCTTCAATAAATTTGATATTTTTTAATTTTAAGTCGCCTCCAATCTCAGCTCCGATGTGACTTTGATCTATCGCAACTAAATCATGCCCTTTCTTTGCAAAATATCTTGCATCTCTTCCATTACCAGATCCTATTTCAAGAATTGACTTTTTACTACAATTTAGAAATTTATCTTGAAGAAAGCATGCAAATGTACTGCCTTGTTGAATATTTTTATCCAAACCATGCTCTTTATAATAATTATCCCAATAAGTGCTATCCATTTACTTCCTTTTATTTATAAAATTTAAATTAAAACAAACTTACCAACTAAAGATGTTGATATATCGAAAAAATATTACACTCTCTAATTATGACTTTGTCTACTTATATCTATATGCTTTGAACGCATGATGTGCAATTCTCTTTTCCTTTGGTGGCAATATCATATAGTCGCCATATATATTTTTCAAATACCTATCATAATATTGTGGAGCATTATACAAATAATTTTCAAACTCTAGCTTGGTGCTTTTGCTAAATATTTCTTTACTCATTATCTCTTTAGAGCCGTAGTTCCAAACTAGACAGGCCACAGTATCACTAGTGTCATAATCAAGTTCTTTTGCAGAGTAAATAATTTTTTTTACTGTTTTTTTATAATCAATAAAATAAAAAAATATTTTCCCTAAAAGTAATATAATGTTCTTATAAAGTGCTCTATTTTTCACTATAGAAATATTTTTTAAATCTAAAATATTACGATATATTTTAATTTTCTTAACTTTTCTTTTTTGCTCTTTTTGGTCACTTGAAACGCCATCTAAAGGAAATATGTCTATATTTACACCAAGCTTATCGAATACTATATCGCACTCTTCTTTTAAAAACGTACTTTTATCTGATAATTTTGCAAAAGAAAAATGATATGTCGGCTCATTTAATATATCAAAAACTTCCAATTTTTTAGATTTTTTATTAAATTTTCTTATAAACTTATCATAATCACTTCTAGGCATTATGACATCTATATCATCATCCCATGGGATAAATGCTTTATGTCTTACCGCTCCGAGCAGTGTACCGTAGCCTAAAAAATAAACTAAATTATTATTTTCACAATAATCTGCAAATTCTTTTAAAATTTCAATTTGAATTTGTTTTATTTCAGCTTTTTTTATTTCAATCATTGCCGCTCCCTTATTTTTTTGCCCTAGATGCTGTATAACATTTAAATTTCCTCGAGCTCTATCATAATATTCAGAAGTCATACTAACTGTCAAAATAATACCAAATATTTTGGTTATTTTTAATTTTTAAATTCCTTTATTTCAAAATTATTTAGATATTCAAGAATTGTATTTGCATTTAAATCCCAACTTAGTGATTCAGTTATAAAATCATGTGCACGAAGTCTAATATCTTCATCCTGAATTTCAGAAACTGATAAAATTTTTTTTGTAAACTCATCGGCATCCTCTACAACATATCCATGAGTTCCATTTTTAAAATCTTCCAACCCATTGAATGCTCCTTTGTCACCAATCACAATACAGCCACAATGCATCGCTTCAATAGTCTTATTAATAAGACCAAAATTTTTAAATATAGGAGATACAACAATTAATCTTTGCAAATAAAAGTCTTGAATATTTTCATAATATTTTTCAACTACAACGGAATAACTCGTAGACGGGTACTCTTTTTCTACATAATTCAAAAGTCTATCGGAATTCTTACCTAAAAGATATAATTTCATATTAGGGTTATTTTTTATGACATTTATCCAGACATTAGCTATGAACCACCGCGCCACTTTCATGTAAGTATCATTAAATGATGCAACCAAACCAACACCCTCTCTTTGTAAGTTAGTTAAGTCATTTTTAGAAATAGTAAATTGCGTACCATTAGGTAAGGTGAAAATTTTTGGTGATTTTATAAAATATTTAGAATATATATGCTTTTCTACTTTAGATTGTACAATTAAAGCATCTGTTTTTGAAACAATTAAAGTTTCAGCAATGTAGACTAAAGGTATTTTTAAAAATGATTTTATATCACTAAATGTTATTTGCTTAACCGTCCATGATACAACAATATTTCGCCATAATACATATGTATAGTTATCACTAACAAAGCCAATTAATTTTTTATATTTAATTGTGTTTTTTGATTTAAGTAAAAAATCTCTTATACTTAGCAAAGGTGAACAAATCACTAAATCAAAGGTTAAATAAATAGACTCCTCAGGTTGTTTAGTTATTTGTTTTAGAGCATCAAACTTATAGAATTGCTTGATTTTATAATTATAGACATATACTTCCACATACTTCGAAAGGGAAAGGGATAAGCCTGAAATTGCAACTGTCACTCCATTGTTAATAGGAAATATATCCTCTGATACATAAAATAAAATTCTCATTTTGCCTTTTCATGAATTTTTGCAAATATTTTAATAAAATTTTGCAAAGGTAATTCAGCCCCCTGCCTTGCGGGAAACGGGACCGATGTGGTGACAAATAGTATGTTCACTGTTGATACTGCATATATTTTTTATAATACTTTCTAGCATAATAATTATGGAATAAGAAAACTGCTGGCCAGACAAGTAGTATTTCAATATCTTTCATCATTAAATTCCAAAATCCTCCAGACATAGTACTATAAAGGAATATTAAAAATATTACTTTTCCTGAGATTGTTAATGATATAAACCCTAGATTACCAGTATCATTATAAACACCCATTAATGAAAAAATTATCAATGTAAAGATAGCAATAGGAACCCCTCCTATCATAAAAGAACCTCCAAATCCGGAGCTTCCAGAGCTATGGACTAGATTTGGTGATAGTCCGTCTATAACCTGTTTATGGTACTTTGTTATTCCACCTTCTTTAGAAACCTCTTCAAAATTGTTATCAGACAATGAATCTGAATGATTAAGTGTTTTTTTCATCATGTTACTATCTAAAAAAACCCTATGATATAAACGATTAACAGTAAATAAAATTACCTCTTCATTATAAATATCCACATTATCAATAATTTGAACAATATCAAAACCTTTGTTGTTTACTCTGAGCTCACCGATAGTCTGGTATAAAACAATTACCAATATAATAGGAATACTAAAAATAACTATAAATTTCTTTGAAAATATTTGTCGATATATCATCCAAAATGTTACTGGAATAAGTAAAAACAAAAAGCTTCCTTTGCTCATCCTTACAACCATATCATAACCATAAAATAAAATAATTAAAATTATCAACCAGTAAAGTTGTTTCTTTAACCCTTTCTCGTATGAACTATCAAGCAAAATAAAAAATATTGCTGGCGCAACAATACTACTATAAAACATTATTACACCTCCCAATTGGAATGGTAGTGGTCTAGACGGTTGACCAAGAATACCTATTTGAAGATAATCGTTAAGAAATATAGCTGTAAAATATGAAAATGCCCATACATATATATATATATTGAGTCGATTTTTTGAAATACACTTCCATATAAAATTTATATCTTCCCTCTTCTTAAGGAGTATATGAAAAAATTTAGTAATAAAAATATGAAGAAAAAGTAACAATGCACTGATAATTACTACTGTTGACTCATAGTGTTGCATATCGGCAAATTTAATGTTTTCAGTTACATAATTAAACAAAGGTGATAGAATTAAACCAACATCAATATACAAGGCTATAATAATTGCAGACAGGTTGTTTTTGACACTTATGCCACTATAAAACCACAATCTAATTATAAATAAAAGTATTGATACGAATACAATCTTGTCGTCATGAAGAACTTCAAAGGCTTGATATATACTCAATAAACCCAATATAACAGCCAATAATAATAAACTTTTGTTATACATTTTTCTTGCCTAATAACTGACGAATTTTATTAATTTCATGTAAGTCAAACCAGATCAGCTTTTTAATTGTTGTGTTGCTTATTAATTTAAACCTATATCCACAAACTATACTCATAATAATATATGCGACTAGAGATGACCATGCAGCAACAATAAAGCCATATACAGGTATAAGCAAAACATTTAATACAATATTAATAATGAACGCAAAATTAAAACCTATAGAAATAAATATTGGATATCTATATTTTGCAACAATATAGCCAACTAATGTATCACCATAACCCCAAAAAACGTTTCCTACAAATAATATAAGCGCCGGCAAATACGAATCCGAAAAGACATCCCCGAACAAAATAAGAATTAAAGACTCTCCAAAAAAGTAAAACAAAATTACAATCAGCATTGCAAATACAGCATATATTTTTGCAATGAGTAAAGTAGAGCTGTACCCATCTCGCTCTGAAACCGCCTTACTCCTGATAATGGTACTCAAAATTCTAGATACCATTAACACTAACATGGAAATACTAACCGATACTTGATACAAGCCAACACTAATAGAATTAGTAAAATATTTTATTAATAAAATATCGGATTGCAATAAAAGCAAAGTTGGGACGCCCAATAATAATGATCTTGTACCAATAGGCACCGCCTTCTTTAACAATGATCCCTTTAAAGATTTGTTGACCAGGGGGGGCTGCATAGAATTTATTCTTATTAAGTACGCAGTAAAAGTGAGAAATTGCTGCATAATGTAGATAAGGATTACTGCAAACACCTCAAAATTAAATACCCCAATTAAAATTAAAATTGACAAAACGTAAAAAGTTGTGGAAAGTGCTTGCACATTGTTAATATATTTAAAATCTTGCTTTGCAAGCAAAATTCTACGAACACCCTCTTCAGCTACAAAAAAAAAGAATAATAAAGGAAAGAGATATTGAAGTTTGTCATTAGACGAACCAAAAATATAAATTAATACTGTATCTGGTACACTGACTATTATAATCGCCACAAACAATGCTAATAGTCCAGACCACAGTATTGTTTGTCTAACTAATGGTTTCTGGCGCTCATTAGCCTCTCCCATTAAAATCTCATTAGCCCCATTAACAATAGAGCCAAATATTGATAAAATTGAAATAGTGGCAATAATCATTGCTATATCACCCCTGCCATCTGGACCAAGTGAGCGCGCAATTACAATTCCAGAGAGTAATAAAAGTACTCTTGATATATTGCTTAAGAATAATGTATGCAAAAAGGCTTTATAAATATTTATACGCTCAATCATTGACTTCTATAAATTAAAAAAATCTATATATTTTCTCCATTTATATAATCATAATATGCTTTGGCACATGAATATTGAATTTTATTCACTGTAATCGATCTATATATCAATCTTGAAAGGCCAATTTTTTTAAACATATCTATATTTTTAAACACATCTATATTTTTGCAGCTAGTTAAAAAAGATTGCTCATAACTATTAATTAAATCCACCTTATGCCCGTCAACTTTTACACAATTATCATGTGAAATATATTCAATATTAAGTCTCTTTGGATTGAAAAAATAATTAGAAGTAAGCACCTTGCATATCTCGTATTTTCTAGGTGACACGATTAGAATTATGCATGATGAAAAAACAAATGTAAACTTATACCTTGCAAGTCTGAAAGATATTTTTCTCATACTATTAACATCCCCCACAAGAGTTCTTAGCAGAGATACTCCATGATATTTAAATAAACATCTATAAAAGATTAATCCGCCACCTCTTTTTTTTTGGAGGTGTTTAAAAACTGAGCCAATAGGTGAAAAGGGAAAATCCTCTAAAACTTCAATATTACTCATATCAATTAAGCTTTTTTCAACTATTGGGGTATCAATAAATATTCTATCAAATTTAAACAGCTCGTTATTAATTTTATTAAAAACTCGAAGTTGCTCCGAAGGTGGTACCGATATAAAAGCAATATTATTTTCTAATTTATAAGTACCACTAAACTCACTAAAAGATTTTATTGTTACAATTTCCCCGTTAATATTGACTTTTTTTCTTGATGTAGCATATATAAACTTATTAGATTTAGGAAAAGTTATGTCAACCACTGGAATAATATCATTCTTGGCCCGAGACCCGTAACCAAAAATAAATATATCGTAACTTGTATTAATAGGCCTCACTTTGTCACTCTATCGATAGTTAAAAAAGCAGAGCATATAGCTAAAAAGGTTGGATTTATATTAGTTGAAAATGGAATATTCGAAGTCCCAACTGAAAATATTGTATTATTATAATCTAACGATCCAGAAAAAACCTCACTCATTGACCGGTCAATATTACATGCCAACGCCCCATTAAAATGATTTGCATCTTGAATATTAAAATTTGAGAATTCTTTTATATTGACCAACCCACTTCCAATTAATTTTTTTTCTAATTTTTCCTTTATTTTGTGAATATCATGCGATTCTATATTTGAATCTATCCAGACTGAATCGGACAACTTATTGTAAAATATAGTGCCGGTATTTGAATGATGATATAGCAATAGATATTTACTACTTTTCCATTTTATTTTTAGCACTTTTGAAATTATAAATATAAATATGGATGGAAGTCCAAATATTACGCTTTTTACAATCTTTAATAAAGTTGGTGAATAAAATATTTTTAATTTATAAGTAGAATACAGGTCTTTAAATAACTCAACTAATTCCTTAAAGGTTTTATGCCACAACACTGTTTTAATATATAAATAATGTGTATTCTCAAACCACCTTACCGGTAAAAATTGATACATATCTTCATTATAATTGCCTGATATATCATCCGGCCTATTAACAATTCCATAAAAATAATTTAAACCATTGGCGCTTTTCCAACCAAACATTTGATTTAATTTGTTTTTATCGTCTGCAGAATAATATCCTAAATAAAATTTAGAGTGTAGTTTAATCTCACCTTCATTTTTTACCTTAATGTATTTATTTAAAAATTTATTTACAAAATAATAGTTTCCAATACCTCCAGAGGCTAGCACCATTTTTTTAAATTTAATCTTTAATTCATTATTATTAGAATCAATAATTTGAATCCGATTATGACTATTCTCTATATCAACCTGTCTAATTTTGCATTCAACTATTGATATATTACCCCTATTCTTTATAAGATCAGAATAGCAATATAAACCCTTCCTCTTTACATACTTTTTAAACTTTGTTAATGAGTTCGGCTCTCGCTCGGGTGACGATTTGAGAGTTTTTAGATCACAAAAACCATATAATTGGGCTTTTTTTTCTAACTCCAAAAGCTCATCATATTCCAACTCTATGTTGTATTTATTTGAATAGAACTTCCATTCTTCCTGATCAATAAATGATGCAAGTTGGGACCATATTTTTTCATTTCCACCTATTCCGAAGTTATTAGCCTGCTGATCTATCCTAATATTCTTAGAATTTAAATTAAATGGCGCTTTATTATTTAAAACTTCTAGCACCATCACATTAAAACCTTTCTCCGCAACCTCTGATGCAACTATTGACCCTATTATCCCTCCTCCAATGATACAAATATCAGTCTTTATAGTATGCTCCTTACCAATTTTCATGATAACTAATGTAGCTCAATCTTCTTAAACAAATCAGGAAATAGCTCATCATCATTATGCTTATTTTCTATTACGGATCTTGCTTGTTTGCCTTTGTTTTTCCTAATTTCTTTATTGTTTATTAGAAATTCTATTTTATTGGAAAAACCAGTTACATCAAGAGCAGGTACAAGCTCGCCTGTCTGTTCAGTAACAAGTGATTTTGTCTGATTAACATCAAAAGCCACTATTGGATTTTGAAAAAACATCGCTTCAGTAATTCTATTGGCTAGCCCTTCGTGTCTCGATGGCAACACAAAAATTTCAGCAAAATAGTACAATTCATACAATTCAACTCCAGTTTTAAATGGTAAAAAAAATACATTATTAGATAAATTATTATTTAAAACAAACTCTTTTAGATCTTCCATATATCCTCTTTCCACAACAGAGCCTACAATATACAACTTCCATTCAGGATTTTTACTGGAAATTTGAGAAAATGACTCTAATAATAAATCAACACCCTTTTCATACATGATACGCCCTGTGTAAAGTATGTATGGATCAACATTACCGTTTGTTTTTTTCTTAAACTCTGTCTCATATTGAGTAAAAAGTTTTACAGGGACGCCGTTTGGAAATAAATAAACATCCCTATCAACCAAACCCTTTATTCTTTCCCCCACTTCAATCGTTTCTACCAATACATACTTAGCTTTTCTAATTGGATATTCAACAGATAATCGATATCTCAATCTACCAAATAATGAATTTGGTTTTAGTATTTGACTACTATCGGTCTTGAGTATGTATGGAATACCTAAAAATGCAAAAAACATATTCTCCGTAAATCCTACATAACTCCACAATACTAAATCAGGCTTATTAAATAGTAATAACCTGGTTGTATTGAAAATAAACCTTATAATTCCAAACCCTTTCATGCCTCCTGAAAATCTATAATTTAATAATTTTGCATTTGGGAAATTTACAAGAAAGTTATTGTCATTTAATGAGGGTTGACAATAAAACAGTATTTTTTTTTCTTTATTGTAGAGTTTTGAAATCAGCTTCCCTAAATTCATATTCATAACCCTATAATCCCAAATATTGCTCAGAACCAGTATCTTGGTTTTTTTATTCATATGCTTATCTTTCTTTTTTTTATTAGTTTAGCTGGCACCCCGCCCATTATTGCGAGCTGGTCAACATTTTTAGTTACAACAGCTCCAGCCCCTATGACGGCACCATTACCTATTATTACACCTGGCAAGATAGTCGCATGTGCCCCTATCCACACATTATTTCCAATTATAACTTTCTTGCTAATGAGTGCATCAGCACGTATGTATTGACAACATATATCATGATTAGCACCAATAATACTAACAAATTGTGCAATTTGACAGTCGTCACCAATAGTTATAGATTCTTGATCTGGTCTAAAATTACAAAACGAACCAATATAGCAATTACTTCCAATACTTATTTTATCTGCATTAATAAACACCCCTGTAGGGTGAATTATTGTCCCCTCTCCAACTTTCATTCCGTTATTGATCCCGCTATGGTACGATGACCTATAAGTTACTCTTATTAAATCAAATATATATAAATAAATTGTCTTAATTTTATTTACCAAAATAAACTCACCTATTTTTAATAATACGCCAACCAATAACTCTCAAAATATATGCAATAAACCCTAAAGGATACAAAAGACACAAAACAAGAAGTTTATTGTGAAAAATATATGAGTATTGCATGGCATCTTTAAAGTAAATTGAATAATTATTTATTTTACTAGCCTTCTTCATAGTATATTGATGGTGATGATATACTTGCGTATCGACTGTGTAATAAAGATCGAAACCTCTTCTCTTTACATCAAGTGAAAGCTGATCCTCTGTATAATAAAATTTAAGACTCTCATTAAAAGTATTATTCTTACCAATCGCACTTTTTGTTATAAAAATACTAGAATCTTGTAAAATTTCTGAATAACCACTTTCGTCTTGAGTAAGGGTATATTTTAAAGAATTATCGACAACCTTGCTTAATATTGCACCTAACAAGGTGTAATTCTTGAAAATATCATAAAAAGTCTGCTCTGTTTTTCGAATAATATCCACAGTACCATCGGGTCTAACACTCTTAGGTGCGACCATTCCTATGTTCTCATTTTCTGAAAATATACTAATAATCTTTTCGAAACATCTAATATCTTCAAATACTATATCATTACTTACAATTGCCACCAATGCACCATGACTTGCACTAATCATGCTGTTATAACAAGATGTAAAACTATTATTTTGTTTATTTACATACAATTTTGCGCCTGAAAAATTAGACTCAACCATACTATGTGTATCATCTGTAGAGCCATTATCAGTTACAATAACTTCTAATTCAAAATTACCCTTTTGGGCATATATTGAACTTAAACACTCTTCTAAAACATCTTTCCCCTCATAAGAGAGAACACAAACAGATAGTTTAATCATTTTATGAAAATTGAATATATTCTAACGAAAAAGAGCGTAAAGCAGAAACAACATAATCAACTTCTTCAACTGTTAACTCCATATGAAGGGGTAAGGTACACATATTTTTGTATACTTTACTAGCCATTGGAGTTTCTCCAGAATACTTAGAGAAGAATGGCTGTATATTCAATGGGGTAAAATGCACTCCTGTTGATATACCAAGACTAGTTAAATATTTAATAAGCTCATCCCTTTTCTCACATCGTACACCAAATAACCAATAAGAGCTTCTATCGTTATTAATTAATGAGTATGGTAATAATGGCTCTATGCCATCAATGTTTTTTATACCATTTAAGTACAATTGAATTATTTTGGACTTATGATTATTAAAATTATCTAATTTTTTTAGTTGGGCAAGCCCTACAGCGGCAGCTAAATTATTCATATTGTATTTATAGCCAAGTAGTGATATTTCATAATACCAATGCCTTTCGTTATTTTCACTTTTTGTTTTATTACGCTTCCAAGTGTCTTTATCTATTCCAACCCATCTCATGGACTTTAAAGGCTCTAACAACTCTTTGTCATTTGAGCACACCATGCCACCATCACCGGTCGTCATTCCTTTTTTCTCTTCGAATGAAAAACATCCAATATCTCCCCAAGATCCAAGAGGCTTACCTTTGTAAACCCCTCCTTGAGTATGCGCACAATCCTCAATTACTTTCATATTTTTTATTTTAGCAAATGACATTATTTCTTCCATGTCGCACGGCTCTCCTCCATAATGTACTGGAATTATTGCCACACAATCAGAAGTCCATTTACTTTTAAGATCATCAATATCCATGGTTAATGAGTCTTCATAACAATCAACAAATACTGGATCTAGGTTGTTATATATAGCTGCAGTTGCTGTAGATGCAAACGTCATACTTGGCATCATAACTTTTTTTCCATGTCCAAACTTAAAAAGAGCTAATGACAGGTGTAATGCAGCTGTTGCAGAATTAAGAGCTACAGAATAATCAATACCAATTTGATCAGACCATTTTTTTTCAAAGTCAGAAACCTTCTCCCCTAATCCTAGCCATGAAATATCAAATACTTCTTTAATTGAATCAATCTCTTCTTTGCCCACACTAGGCTTAAATAATCTTATATCCACTTTTTTTAGACTCCTACTTTATAAATAACATAATTAATGATTAAAACGGTGTGACAAATTCTTTTAAGCATTTAAACGACCTATCACGATCAGACAATATTGGATTCTCCAGACCCCAATCATATCCAAAGCTATTCCACAATATTCCTTCGTCATGCCCAGAAGAATGTACAGTTGATTGATTGTATACCACTATTGTATTGTCTTGTTTGGATAAGAATCCATGTGCAACACCCTTTGGCACAAACAGGGCGTTTATATGCGCAGACAGGTCAATAGCCATATATTGCTTGTATGTTGGTGAGTGCTTTCGAATATCTAATAGTACATCAGTTATCCTGCCTTGAGTTAAATATATAAGTTTTTCATGGTCCATGGAAGGGGTTTGAAAATGCATACCTCTTATAACATTTTTATTTGAAATTGAATAATATATTTCATTAATATCGAATTTTTGACCATTAAACATACTTTCAGCGTTTGAAAACGGCTTAACAAACAAACCTCTATTATCTTTATGCAAGTAATTTTCAATTAAATAAGCACCTACAATATCCAATTCCTGAATACGCATATCTAGTTTTTAGAAAAATATTCTTCGATCTTTTCGACAATAAAGTCCATATGATCTTGCCCCAAACCAGGATAAATACCAAGCCATAATGATTGATTCATAATGATATCTGTATTAATCAAGTTTCCTGAAACTCTGTATTTAATATTTTTAAAATACGGCTGCAGTGTTATGTTTCCTGCAAATAATAAACGTGTTCCAATCTTATGACTATCCAAGTACTGAGTGAATTTAACCCTATTTATGTTCTCTTTTAAAGTAATAGGAAACCCAAACCACGAAGGTGTTGAATTTGCCGTCTTCTCTGGCAAACCAATGAATTCAGTTAAACTACTTAATTTACTTTTAAGATAGGCAAAGTTTTCGTTGCGCTTTTTAATAAACCCTGGCAAACGCTCAAGTTGTGCCAATCCGCAAGCGGCTTGCATATCACTAATCTTGAGATTGTAACCAAGGTGTGAATAAGTATACTTGTGATCATACCCTTTTGGCAAGCCACCTAATTGCTGTTCAAATCGTTTTTCGCAGGTATTGTCACAGCCTGGATCACAGTAACAATCTCTACCCCAATCTCTAAATGACTCAGCAATCGTTTTCAATTCGGAACTATTGGTAAATACAGCGCCACCTTCACCCATGGTAATATGATGAGCCGGGTAAAAACTACAAGTAGCAATATCACCAAATGTACCTACATGTTGGTTATTGTATTCTGCACCCAAGGCATCACAACAATCTTCAACTAACCAAAGTTTGTGTTTATCGCATAGTGCCTTAACTTTTTCTAGGTTGTATGGATTACCCAAAGTGTGCGCCAACATAATAGCCTTAGTCTTTGGTGATATGGCCGCTTCAATTAAATTTGCATTAATATTATGCGTTTCTAAATCAACATCAACAAATACTGGAATAGCACCAAACTGCACAATTGGATTAACCGTCGTAGGAAAACCTGCAGCAACCCCAATCACTTCATCGCCTTTTTTAATAGCTCTATCGCCTAATTTTGGAGAGGTTAGAGTGGCAAATGCAACCAGATTGGCAGATGAGCCTGAATTAACCGTAATTAAATGTTTAATGCCGATAAATTCAGATAATTCTTTTTCAAATCTTCTATTAAAACGCCCAGTAGTTAGCCACCCATCTAACGACGCATCAACCATATATTGCAATTCGGTCGCCCCTATTACCTTTCCAGATGGTGGTACAACACTTCTACCTGGCTTAAACGTTTTTTCTGTATATTTTAAATCCGCAAATTCTTGTACAAGTCCTGCAATTTCTAACCTTAGTTCTTCAGTGGTTTTCATTTATTCATATCCCTCATATACTCTTTAATTTCTGCTAAACATACAACTTGCATATCTTTTTTATCAAGCCAAGCCTTATGCCAAATAACAATCTTTTCTAATGTACAGCTTAATCCCCAAATAGGCTTCCAATTAAGCTTTGATTCCGCTTTTGTAATATCTAACTTTAAAAAAATCGCCTCATGCGGATTGGAATTTTTATCAAGTTTCCAGCTAGAATTAGGCCATTTTGCGATCATTTCCTCTAAAATCCAATCTACTGGCTTAACATCCCTCTCATTTGGTCCAAAATTCCAACCCTCTGCATATTTTTTTTGTTCTTCATAAAGCTTTTGTGCCAAAATAAGATAACCAGATAATGGCTCCAAGACATGTTGCCATGGTCGTGTTGCTTTTGGATTTCGGATGACCACAAGCTCACTCTTTTCAAAAGATCTCAAAATATCTGGAATTAACCGATCATCAGCCCAATCACCTCCGCCAATTACATTACCAGCTCTTACTGAAGCAAGGCCAATATCTTGCTCTTGTAAAAAAGAACGCCTATAAGCCGAAGCAACCAACTCTGCACAACCTTTACTACTGCTATATGGATCATGACCACCCATTGGGTCATCTTCCTTATAACCTTCAGAACGCCCATCATTTTCATAGCACTTGTCAGTTGTGATGTTGACAATGGCCTTCAAATTAGAACAGCTTCGTGCCACTTCTAACACTTTGGCAGTGCCAATAACATTTACTTCATATGTTTCAATCGGTGCATCGTAAGAATATCTCACCAATGGTTGCGCTGCCATATGAATCAAAATATCAGGATTAAATGCTGTCATGCTTTCATAAAGTTCATCCTGATCTCTGATATCCCCTATTTGTGAGTCAATAACTGAACCAACTCTTGCCTCATTAAATAACGAGGGTGATGTTGGTGGGTTAAGAGCATACCCTTTTACTTCTGCCCCCAGTGAAGCCAGCCATAAGGAAAGCCAACTTCCTTTGAAACCTGTATGGCCTGTTAGAAAAACACGCCTACCTTTCCAAAAACTTTTATCGATCACTGTCTATTACCAAGTCTTCCATGGTGCCTTACCTTTATCCCAAAGTTGTTGTAGATACATTTTTTCATACAATGTATCCATAGGCTGCCAAAAACCTTTATGTGTAAAAGCCATCAGGTTGTCATCTTTAGCCAAACCCTTTAATGGCTCCTGCTCCCAAGTACAATCATCACCATAAATTCTTTCTAAGACCTTTGGGGAAAGCACAAAAAAACCACCATTAATCAAAGCGCCGTCACCTTTAGGCTTTTCTGTGAATTGCATTATTTGATTATCTTGAATATCTAACGCGCCAAATCTTCCTGGTGGGTAAGTAGCTGTCAATGTTGCATCTTTACCGTGTTTTTTGTGAAATTCTATCAATTTTGTAATATTTACATCTGATACACCATCACCATAAGTGAAACAAAAAGCTTCTTCATTCTTTATATATTCTGCAACCCTACCTAACCTGCCACCAGTCATAGAATTGTCACCTGTGTCAACCAAGGTAATAGTCCATGGTTCCGCTCTTTTTTCATGTACTTCCATAGAATTAGTTTTCATATCAAAAGTAACATCAGATTGATGCAGGAAATAATTGGCAAAATATTCTTTAATAATATACCCCTTATAGCCACAGCATATTACAAAATCATTAATACCATGCATAGAATACATCTTCATAATATGCCATAGAATTGGCTTGCCGCCAATTTCTACCATGGGTTTTGGCTTTACATTTGTTTCTTCACTGATGCGCGTACCTAGACCTCCTGCTAAAATTACCGCTTTCATAATACTTGTATTTTATATTTTATAAAAATCACCACACAACCCCCCTTGAAAATTACACCTCTTTTAATATTTTTCATATATTTATCTACTTTTTTCTACAGCCAAACCACATCCACCTACTATCAACTGATTCATACTCTTTCCTTTTTTTATTTTTTAACAACAAAATAATTGTTTAGTGATTTACTATTTGAATTATATTGCTTATACCAAACCGCAAAATTCTCAACACCCTGTTTAACACTCATGCTCGGTTTGTAGCCAAACTCTTCAACCAAGTCATCCACATCTGCATAAGTATCTGGCACATCGCCAGGCTGGAGTGGCAATAGTTCTTTTTCTGCAGTTTTACCGAGTGAGGTTTCTAATGCTTCAATGTAATCCATTAACTCAACTGGATTGTTATTACCAATATTATAAATCCTGTATGGAGCGCTAGAGGTGGCAGGATCTGGATTATTACTATCCCAGTTAGGGTTTATTGGTGCTGGCCTGTCAAGCACTCTAATAATGCCTTCAACAATATCATCAATGTAGGTGAAGTCTCTACGGTGCTTACCGTAGTTAAATACGGTGATAGGCTCATCATTCATAATAGCTCTAGTGAACTTTTGTAATGCCATGTCAGGTCTATCATACGGGCCATAAACGGTAAAGAATCTTAAGCCTGTAGTCGGTAGATCATAAAGGTGTGAGTAAGTATGTGCCATTAACTCATTAGCTTTCTTGGTAGCTGCGTACAGGCTTACTGGATGATTAACTGCGTCATGCGTTGAGAATGGTTGTTTGGTATTTAGACCATAAGTAGAGCTTGATGAAGCGTAAACAAGGTGTCTCACCTTGTTATGCCTGCAACCTTCTAATATGTGGGCAAAGCCTACTAGGTTGGTATCAATATAAGCTAGAGGATTCTCAATAGAATATCTAACACCTGCTTGCGCTGCTAGATTAACCACACCTTCAAATTGATGATCTTTAAACAGCTTAGCCATAGCTTCGCGATCTTCAAGATTCATTCTAATATGAGTGTAGTTTGGATGATCGCTATGACGTGCTAAGCGCGCTTCTTTTAAAGCTGGATCATAATAGTCATTATGATTATCAATGCCAATAACGGTATCACCTCTATCTAGTAATCTAATTGAGAGTGCTGAACCGATAAAACCTGCTGAGCCTGTTACTAATACTTTCATATAATTATTCTTGTTTTCAATTTATTGTCTTACTGTTTAATGCCTGCCGCTTATTGTTTTTTATACTTAATCGAATATTTATCTAACTAATCAGAGTTAAACAAATCTCTTGTATAAACCTTATCTTTTACGTCATTAAGCTCATCTACCATTCTATTAGCAACAATCACGTCGCTTGTTTGTTTGAATACTTCTAGACTACCAACTACCTTTGAGTGGAAGAACTCATTCTCACCTTGTTCACTAAGAACAGGCTCGTATATTACTACTTCAATACCTTTGGCTTTAATGCGTTTCATGATACCTTGAATGCTTGATGCTCTAAAGTTATCACTTCCTGACTTCATGATAAGGCGATGAATGCCAACAGTACCTGTTGACGGCTGATCATTAACAGTTGATAGTTTTTTAATGATTTGATCAGCGATAAAATCTTTTCTGGTGGTGTTGGCATCCACAATAGCACTGATTAAAGCATTGGGTACATCTCCATAGTTAGCTTTAAGTTGTTTAGTATCTTTTGGTAAACAATAGCCACCATAGCCAAAGCTAGGATTGTTGTAGTGTGATCCAATTCTTGGATCAAGGCCTACGCCTTCAATGATTTGTTTAGCGTCTAAATTGTGAGCTTCGGCGTAAGAGTCAAGCTCATTAAAATATGAGATTCTCATAGCAAGATAAGTATTGCTAAAAAGCTTAACAGCTTCTGCTTCAGTAGAATGAGTAAACAAGACATCGATATCTTCTTTTATAGCACCTTCTTGCAGAAGGTCTGCAAACTTAGTTGCTCGGTCTGATATCTCGCCGACAATGACACGTGATGGGTATAGATTGTCATGAAGTGCTAGACCTTCTCGCAAGAACTCTGGTGAGAAGATGATATTATCAATATTAAACTTACTCTTAATGCTTTGTGTATAGCCAACCGGTACGGTTGACTTAATGACTATGGTTGCTTTGGGATTAATATTAATAACATCTTGAATAACCGCTTCTACCGAAGCGGTATTAAAGTAGTTATTAGTCGCGTCATAATCAGTGGGTGTAGCAATGATGACAAAGTCAGCATTTGTGTAGGCTTCTACCTTATCGAGTGTTGCTGTAAAGCTTGCACTTGATTTTGATTGTTTAGTATTAAGGGTTGAGTTATCTTTATGAGCTAATAGGTATTCTTGTATCTCTTTATCCTCTACAGGTGAAATGGCCTTGTTAAGCATTTCAATTTTTGACGGGATAATATCAAGGACAACAACTTCATGATGTTGGGATAAAAGCATGGCGTTTGAAAGGCCAACATAGCCGGTGCCGGTTATTGCTATTTTCATAAAGCGCTTCCCACAATAAACCATAGGTTTAATAAGTTCTCTTTATTGTACTCATGTTTCGAATACTTGCCATTCATGTATTTCTCCAGACTCTTTCCTGATTCGTTAACCACTGCATGCGCAGCTCCAGTATCCCATTCCATAGTCGGGCCAAATCTTGGATATATATCAACCTCGCCTTCTGCAACCAAACAAATCTTTAAAGAGCTGCCAATTGAGGTTAATTCTTTTTCTTTTTGTGTATCTATTGCATCAATAAATGCCTGCGTCTCATCTGACATGTGAGAGCGACTAGCAACAATTTTATAAGTATCGCGCTGGCTTTCTGCTTTGAGAGGGAGGTTTTGTCCATCTTTAAAAGCCCCTTCGCCCTGCTTAGCCCAGTAACAAACATCTGATGCTGGAGCATAGACCACGCCAAGCACCGGCGTATCTTTATGAATCAGTGCTATATTAACGGTAAATTCATCATTCTTCTTTACAAACTCTTTAGTGCCATCTAACGGATCAACTAGCCAAAAATACTCCCAATGTTTTCTATCCTCATAAGAAATATTTTTTCCTTCTTCGGATAGAATTGGAATATTAACTGAGAGTTGATTTAAACCATCTTCAATAATATCATTGGCTTTTTTGTCAGCCAGGGTTAATGGTGAACTATCTTCTTTATATTCAACTTCAAAATCTTGATTATAGACTTGCATAATAGCATCTCCAGCTTCTTTAGTAATGGTAACAATATCTTGGATATTAATTTTACTTAGCATGATTAGTTAATAATTTTTCTAGATTTCAGAAAGTCAATCACCTTGGCAACAGACCCTTCTAACAACTCACTCTCAGTATCAATAACCAACTCTGGATTACTGGGCGCTTCATAGGGGGAATCAATGCCCGTATAGTTTTTAATTTTTCCAGCGCGTGCGTGCTTATATAGACCTTTAACATCTCTTGACTCGCAAGTCTCTAGACTAGCCTTACAATAGATCTCGATAAAATCACCTTGTGGTAATAATTGTCTAATGAGATTGCGATCTTTTTTGAATGGACTAATGAATGCAGTTATAGCAATAACGCCAGCCTCCATCATTAGCTTGGCCACCTCGCCAATTCTTCTGATATTTTCTTTTCGGTCATTATCACTAAAGGTTAAGTTTGATGACAAGCCATGACGTACATTATCCCCATCTAAAACAAAAGTTCGACAGGCTAATTTATGCAATTCTTCTTCAACCGAATGGGCGAGGGTTGATTTTCCAGATCCTAACAAACCAGTAAACCAAATAATGACCGACTTATGGCTATTTAATAACTCTCGCCTTTGCCGAGTGACGGTTGCATTATGATAGATGGTGTTTGGAGTTTTCATATTATTGATTTAAATACCATTCATAGGTTTTTTTAAGGCCGAATTCTAAATCTATATT
>Ga0233443_1001425_pt1 | contig 21032 bp, 12 predicted proteins | sample SI_123_September_2_FD_182784 | JGI IMG/M metagenome (GOLD analysis project Ga0233443, IMG submission 182784) | Seawater microbial communities from Saanich Inlet, British Columbia, Canada - SI_123_September2016_200_MG | ecosystem: Environmental > Aquatic > Marine > Inlet | place: Canada: British... | reverse complement strand
GACGCTGATGCTTTTTCTGGTGGTGAAGGTTCTGACCGCATCTATACAGGTGCTGGTGACGACTATGCCGACGGTGGTGACGGGCGCGACGATCTTCGTGGTGGTGATGGCGACGATACGCTGGAAGGTGGCGCAGGTCGCGACAGTTTGCGTGGCGACGAGGGCAGCGATACCTTGTCAGGTGGCAGCGATAACGACTCTGTATCCGGCGGTACCGGCGATGATGTTCTCTCTGGCGATGCTGGCAACGATACACTTGTGGGCGGCGAAGGTGCCGATGAATTACGTGGCGGCACAGGCAATGACCGACTTTACGTAGACGGTGACGACACTGTCATTGAAGGTGGTGACGGTATCGACCGGATCGATGTGCAGGGCACGGACGGTGTCAGCTTTGGCGAAGGTGCCAGTATTGAAACTGCCGTTGGCAACGTCGGCGACGACAGTTTTGATGGCTCCGACCTTGAAACACGCGCCACATATTATGGCCGCGATGGTGATGATGCGCTGGCCGGTGGTTCTGCTGCTGACCGTCTTTACGGCGACGCGGGCGCAGATTCACTCAGTGGCGGTGAAGGTAATGATTCACTTGTTGGCGGTGAAGGTGCCGATGAATTGCGTGGCGGTGAAGGCAACGACCGACTTTATGTAGATGGTGATGACACCGTAATCGAAGGCGGTGACGGTATTGACCGCATTGATGTGCAGGGCACGGATGGTGTCAGCTTTGGTGAAGGTGCCAGTATTGAAACTGCCGTTGGCAACGTCGGCGACGACAGCTTTGATGGTTCTGACCTCGAAACCCGCGCCACATATTATGGCCGCGATGGTGATGATGCGCTGGCGGGTGGTTCTGCTGCTGACCGTCTTTACGGCGACGCGGGCGCAGATTCACTCAGTGGAGGCGAAGGTGCTGACACGCTTGTTGGCGGTGAAGGTGCCGATGAACTGCGTGGCGGTGAAGGCAACGACCGGCTTTATGTAGATGGTGACGACACGGTCATCGAAGGCGGCGAGGGCATTGATCGCATTGATGTGCAAGGCACGGATGGTGTCAGTTTTGGTGCTGGTGCCAGTATTGAAACTGCCGTTGGCAACGTTGGTGACGACAGTTTTGATGGTTCTGACCTCGAAACCCGCGCCACATATTATGGCCGCGATGGGGATGATGCGCTGGCCGGTGGTTCTGCCGCTGATCGGCTCTATGGCGATGCCGGAGCGGACTCTCTGAACGGCGGTGAAGGTAATGATACGCTTGTGGGTGGTGAAGGTGCTGATGAGTTGCGTGGCGGCACTGGTAACGACAGACTTTATGTTGATGGCGACGATACGGTCATCGAAGGTGGTGAAGGTATTGACCGGATTGATGTGCAAGGCACAGACGGCGTTAGTATTGGTGCTGGTGCCAGCATTGAAACTGCCGTTGGTAATGTCGGTGACGACAGTTTTGATGGCTCAGACCTTGAAACTCGCGCCACATATTATGGTCGCGATGGTGATGACACGCTGGTCGGCGGTTCTGCTGCTGACCGTCTTTATGGCGATGCAGGCTCGGATCAATTAAGCGGTGGTGCCGGAAACGATTCAATCTCTGGCGGAACCGGTGCAGATACGCTTGCCGGCGGAACCGGAAATGACTCTCTGAACGGCGGCGCGGACAACGATATTCTCAGCGGTGGTGAAGGTAATGACAGCCTGACCGGTGGTGCCGGTGCTGATGAGTTGCGCGGTGGTGCAGGTAATGATCGCATCAAGGCCGATGGTGAAGACACAGTTGTCGAAGGTGGTGCAGGCATAGATCGCGTGGATGTCACAGGCACCACGGATTTCAACCTGAACATGACCACATCCGGTGTTGAGCAAGTCTATTCAGCTGCCGGGGATGATACGCTGGATGCCAGCGGATCAACGGATCGCGTAACGGTCTATGGTCGCGACGGTGACGACAAGATTACAGGTGGCAGCAACCGGGACAACCTGCGTGGCGATGCTGGTAACGATACAATTGCCGGTGGTGCCGAAGCCGACGCCTTGTATGGCGGTGCAGGCAATGACGTGTTGTCCGGCGATGACGGCAATGACAGCCTGCGTGGTGGTGCTGGTGCCGATCAATTGCGCGGTGGTGCCGGTAATGATCGCCTCTATGCCGATGGCGCTGATACAGTTGTGGATGGCGGAGCCGGTTTTGACCGTGTTGATGTCACCACTGATGACGACTTTAATCTCAACCTGACAGATTCAAGTGTTGAGCAGGTCTTCTCAAAAGCCGGTGACGATACACTTGATGCATCGGGTGCCAGCGAACGTATCACGATCTATGGTCGCGATGGTGACGACACCATCACAGGTGGCGACAACCGCGACAACCTTCGTGGTGATGGCGGCGATGATACGATCTCAGGTGGTGACGGTGCTGACGCCCTGTATGGCGGCAGCGGCAATGATGTGCTCGCTGGTGGTCAAGGGAACGATACCCTGAAGGGCGATGCAGGTGCCGACGAACTACGTGGTGGTGCCGGAAATGACCGCCTTTATGTCGATGGTGACGACACTGTGATTGAAGGTGGCGACGGTATTGATCGAATAGACGTTGTTGGCACTGATGGCGTCAGCATTGGGGCCGGGGCAAGTATTGAAACGGCCGTTGGTAACGTTGGCAATGACAACTTTGATGGCTCTGATCTGACCACCCGTGCTTCGTTCTATGGCCGTGACGGTGACGATCAACTGACGGGCGGTACTGGCGCTGATTACCTTTATGGTGATGGCGGCGCTGATACAGTCAGTGGGGGTGCCGGTGCCGACCGGATTTACGGCGGTGACGGTGCAGACACCCTGAGTGGCGGTGACGACAATGATCGCCTCTATGGTAATGACGGCAACGACACCATGGATGGCGGTGCCGGTAACGATAGCCTGTATGGCGGTGCTGGTGATGACCTGTTTATCTTTGGTGCCGGAAATGGCACAGACACTGTACACGGTGGGGACGGTTGGCTGGATTCAGTCCGTTTGCAAGGCGCTGATGGCGGAGCCTTGAGTGCCAGTGACTTTGGTATCGAGCTTGCCTCTGGTTCCATTGAGGACCAGGCAGATGGCTATGTTTCCTTGTCGGAGGACGCAGCGGGTACAATCACACTCAACGACGGTAGCGAACTGCATTTCGACGGTCTTGAACGCATCGAGTGGTAGGTTTGGAAATCAGCTGAAATTCCGCTACCGATAATTCGCTCGGCTGGTTCCGATCCTGAATCACTCCGGTAGATATCGATATCAGCCCTGATCAGGGGATGATATCGTCGTTGCCGCTGCCATTCCTGCCAGTCGACCGAGTGAAAGCGCACACAAAAGGCCGGCTCCGGAAAAATATCCCCAGACGTTTGGTCCGGAAACACCACAAGCAGCGCCTCCGCCTGCATACAGGTTCGGGAATAATCCGCCACCCTGGCGCTTGACCTGGGCGTCTTCGTTCACAACAAGTCCACCCTGGGTCATTGACAGATATCCCGACACCTTGACCGCGTAATAAGGTGGCGCAAGTTTGCCCTGACCAGTGAAGTCACGTCCGAATTCATCTGTTTCGCCGTTTTCTTTCATGCGATTGGTGTCTTTTATGGTCTTTCGCAACGCGTCCAGGGGAAGTTTTGTTAATTCAGCAAGGTCTTCAATGCTGTTGGCGGTCAGGATAGCGCCTGATTCGTGGGCGAGTTTGTAGTCATGAAGGTCGAGCGCCATTTTGTGCAAGCGCTCATCATATATATTCCAGGCAATTCGACCTGGTTGCGCCAGTACCCGGACCGTCGCTTCTGAATAACCATCTGTTTCAGCTGAAAAGCGATGACCCTCGGTATTGACTTGAAAGCCACCCTCCATCTGAAGGGACCAGCTGATCAAAATCGCTTGCGGATGGGCGATTGAGCCGTGCCCCTGATATCCTTCCAGGTCGCGCATTTCAGCACCCAACTTTTCCCCCCAGAGGACTGCTTCGCCCTGATTTCCGGGATGACCGATGAAGTCTGCTCCTGAAATCTCGGGGAAATACTTTTTTACCATTTCCGGGTTACCGGCAAATCCATTGCAGGCAAGTATAAGGGCATTACATCCGATTTTTTCACCGGTACCATCCGGACGTTCAATCCCCACGCCGTGAATGCGCTTGTCTTCATCTACATATAGATCAACCGCGCGGGCATTGGTCATTACAAATATGTCAGCGTTTTCAGCCGCGCGTGTCAGATCACTTATCAGGTCCTGTCCTGTACGCGATGGCGGTGCATGCATACGAAGTTCACTGTGTTTGGAGAACAGGAAACCTTCGACCAGGGTCAGTTCAATGTCGTGGGTTTCCACCAACCAGTCAATCATGGGACCCGAGGCACGGCAAACAGTGTCGAGGATGGTTGGTTCGGCCAGTCCTCCTGCCTTGCTCTGGATGTCGTTGATCATTATCTCGACTGTGTCGTTGATACCTTTTTCGTGCTGTATTTTTGTGCCGCAGGCAGGGATCATTCCCGACGACAAAGCGGTACTGCCACTGGGTATGGCATCCCGTTCAAGAATGATAACTTCCGCACCTGCATCTTTTGCAGCCAGTGCCGCAGCCATTCCAGAAGCCCCACCGCCAATGACGATAACCGGGACTTCGGATTCAAATGTAATTCCGTCGGCGGACAAAATTGCCATCGAACTAACCTTCCAGTTTTTTGGAAATCTCTCCACAAGTCACAATTTCAGCGACAGTCGACATAGATGTAACCGCTGCGTCGTGTAACTCCTCGGTGAGGGCGCCACAGCCATCAGACAACAAGATGGTGTGGAAATCCCGTGTATGGGCGTCGCGGAGGGTTGCAGCGACGCCGCCATTGGTCACAATCCCGCAAATCAAAACTGTTTCGACTTCAGCCTTGTTCAGCAGCCATTCAAGTCGACTTTGATGAAAGGCAGAGTAGGCGACTTTTTCAACAATCATGTCAGCAGGTTGAAGTTCGTCGATCAAAGAATGTCCCCAACTGCCCGGGGCAAAATCGCCCTTGGCCAGAAAAGGCCGCAGCTGTTTCAAGTGCGGAGCAATGAAGGGCTCGCCTTCCTTGCCAGGAACCAGCGTAAACTGGATGGAAACAACCCAACCGCCCGCAGCACGCAGGGCATCGGCGACTGGCTTGATGCGGGGAGGCAAATCAGCAATACCCGGCGAGGTACAATTCGCGCGACCATAGGCACCTTCTGCATGAAAGAAGTCGTTCTGCATATCAACGATAAGGAGGGCAGTTTTTTTCGGATCAAACGTCAGATTATTCATTATTGGTTTCTTTCAATCATCAAATTGCCATGGGCGTCGACTTTTCCGACAAGGCCGGGGTCGACAAATATAGTCGTATCCATTTGCTCCAGCAGGCAGGGGCCCTGAACTGTTTCGCCAATGCCCAATGCCAAACGGTCATAGACAGGGACCTCCTGTCTTGTTCCACCTTCGAATATGCTGCGCATCTCGAGAATGCAGTCTTCTGCTTTTTTGCCTGATTCAGGTGCAAATACCGTCATGTCAAATGGGGGGCGGTGGCCGATGACGGCAACACGGTAATTCACAATCCGTGTTGGAATGTTGTCCAGCAGTCGGCCATAGCTTGACAGGTATGAACTATCAAAAGCACTGGCGATACCATCTCGCGTCAGTCCGGAGCCAGTCATTTTAACCGGGACGGCAACAGTATGACTTTGACCAAGATACAACATGTCCAGTTCGTACTGGATTTCAATTTCCGAAAACTTTGCCTCCGCGCGTTCCAGCAGTGCCTGCAGGCCTTGTGCTTCAGTTATCAGCATCTGGCTGAGGGCTTCGGTATCAACGTCGCTTGTCATCTGATTAACCGTTTTTACCCTGTCATGGCGCATATCAGCCACAACACAGCCAAGTGCCGACGTAACGCCGGGATAACGAGGCACCAATGCACCTTGCAAACCACATTCCTTGATCAATGCACCCATTTGCAATGAGCCACCACCACCGAACGGCATGGCAAAAAAGCTGGTTGGATCATGGCCTCGTTCAATTGAGACCAGACGAATTGCGTCTGCCATCCGCGCATTGGCGACACGCAACACTGCTTCCGCTGCAGCCTCGGTTGTAAGGGACAGTGGCTCGCCAACTTCACGGTCTATAGCCTCGCGCGCAGCTTTCATATCGAGCTGATCGAGCTTGCCACCTATGGGTCGGTCGGGGTTGATGCGACCAAGAACAAGGTTGGCATCAGTCAATGTCGGTTTCTGGTTGCCAAGACCGTAACATACAGGTCCAGGGTCGGACCCGGCACTTTCTGGCCCAACCTGCAACAATCCGCCGGCATCAATGCGCGCGATGGAACCACCGCCGGCACCAATTGTTGTAATCTCGATCATCGGTGTGCGGATGACGAGACCGAATTCAACTTCGGTCTGGGGCGCAAGCGTTGTCCGCCCTTTGGATATCAGCGAAACATCGAACGATGTTCCACCAAGGTCACAGGTGATGATATCGGTGATCCCGGCGGCACCGGCAATGGCCTGGGCTGCACGGACGCCAGCTGCCGGACCAGATAAAGCCGTACGGACCGGGTATGTCGTTGTTGTATCAACCGACATAAGCCCGCCATTAGATTGCACGATGAGCAATTCACCATTAAATCCGTCGCTGGCCAAACCCTTGTCCAGACGTGCAACGTAGGACGAGATCAACGGTTGCAAATAGGCGTTCAGGGTTGCTGTTGAAGTTCGTTCGAACTCGCGAATCTCGGGAAGAACGTCTGAAGAAACAGTAACAAAATCGTTGTGCCAAACTTCTCTGGCGGCCTCAGCTGCCCGAAGTTCGTTCTCGTCATTTGCGTAACTGTTGATGAATACGATGCATAATGCTTCGCAACCTTCTGCCATCAATGCCCTGGCGACCGCTGCAACGTCAGCCGGGTCGACGGGAGTTTCAATTTCACCACTCGCAAGTGTGCGCTCGTTGACTTCAAGTCTCAGATTACGTGGCACGACTGGCTTGAACTGCCCACGCAAGCCCCATGTCGAAGGTCGGTCACGACGCCTTAGCTCAAGCGTATCCCTGAAGCCCGTAGTCGTGATGATTCCGGTTTTTGCGCCTTTTCGTTCCAGCAACGCATTCGTGCCGGTCGTCGTGCCGTGAATGATTGAGGCAATTTCACCGAAGTTCTCGATTTTTTGTCTGATTCCAGCAACCAGCGCACGTGATTGATCATCCAGCGTCGTCGGCAATTTGGCGATGCCGACGTCTCCACTTTCAGTATCCAGCACAAATATGTCTGTGTAGGTTCCGCCAACATCAACGCCGACGGTATATCTATTCTTGCTCATGAGTTCTCCACGGTAACGTAGCCTAGTTCCAGATCGCGTTTGCGTGCTTCTTGCGAGCGTTTGGCAGGATCTCCATACCCACCACCGCCCGGAGACTTAAGCAAAAGCCGATCACCTTTTTTCATTTTTGCGCCATGCAATTTCGAGATCATCTCAGGCTCTACCATTTGACCATCTTTGGAGTAGGTGAACTGATTCATTGCAGCGTCCTTGCCTCCTTCGAAACCTTTTGGTGCAAAACGACCACGTTCGCCGAACAGAAATACGTTGGTATCCTCACCCAGCATTTCGATGCCGTAGACAGCCCCCAGTCCACCCCTGTGTTCGCCGTCTCCACCAGAATCCGGTCGCAGGGCCCAATCCGTAAATTTGATCGGGTAACTGGCTTCCAGTATTTCAACGGGTGGCATTGTCGCTGTTGAGAAGGGAGCATTGCCATGATTGAGACCATCTCCTTCAGGATGGCCACCATGGCCGCCTCCAAAGAAACAGAACATCACCCATGGATTGTTGTTCTCGTCTTTGCCGGATGCTGACAAGGCGTTGATCGTTCCATAGGCACAGCCATTGGAGCGGTCAGGAGCAATTTTGGCGATGGCCTGAAATATGACATCGATTAACCGCATGCTGATTTCGGTGTATCCGCCAACAGGGCGGGGAGCTTCAACCGCCAGCACTGAATCTTCATCCAGAATGAATTCGATAGGCTCAAGAACACCCGAGTTCGCCGGGACATCCTTGAAGATATGCTTCAACGCGACATAACAGGCTGAAATTGTTGAAGGTCGCGACATGTTAATCGGGCCAATGGCCGCTGGAGATGATTCAGAGAAATCAAGTGTCAGTTTGTCTCCCTTGATTGTCAGGTCGAGGGCAATCTTGAGCGGCTCATCCGTAATACCGTCATTGTCCAGCCAGTCTTCTGCTGAGACCATACCATCCGGCAACTGGCTGATTTCCGAGCGCATGATATCTGCTGCACTCTTCTTGAGCATATTCAATGATTCGCGGCAGACATCGTCGCCATATTCATCAAGTAGCGCATGCATACGTTGTGCGCCGAGCTCAAGTGCGTTGAGCTGCCCATTGAGATCACCATATGCCGATTTTGCGAGACGGGTGTTACTCATCAGAATATCGACGATGTCCTGGCGAAGTACGCCTTCTGATCTGAGCTTCACCAAAGGAATTAACACACCTTCCTGGAAAGTTTCAGTCGCGACCGGGTTATAGTTACCGGGAACATTTCCGCCGATGTCGAGCCAGTGCCCGGCGGACGCCAGATAGCAAAAAACTTTGCCATCCCGAAACAACGGCTGCACGAGGCGGAAATCATTAAGATGGGTGCCACTTACGTAGGGGTCGTTGAAAATCCAGATGTCGCCTTCTTTCGGGCCTCCATCCTTTTTCGCTTTTTCGATGACAGCTTGAACAGCAAAGGACATCACCGCGACAAACAGTGGTAAACCGTCTTTTCCCTGGACCAGGGTTTCACCGGTCTCACCGTCATAAATGCCGTGTGAGGCATCATGGGCTTCGGCGATGATTGGATTAAATGCGCTGCGGCACAGCGTTACATCCATTACATCGGCGATCTGCTCCAGCCGTCCTTTGAAAACAGCTAATGTGACAGGATCAATCATTGGTTACCTCAAATTTCCGGGCGTCGTACTGAGCACCAAGTTGTAGCATTTCGTTTGTTCCCAGTCGCTTGTTCAAATTCTCAAAATCATGCATCTGGTTCTGGAAAGGTTGCGTCGAGCCATGCTTCTTCAAACTTGACATATAGTTCTCTGCCATGGGAACAAAAGCTCTGACCAGTCCTCCAGGGAAGATAACCAAAGAAAAACCCAGGTCTTCCAGTGATTGCGCATCCTTCTGTGGTGTTTTGCCACCTTCAACCATATTTGCCAGCAGCGGTATACGACCACCGAATCGCTTGACGATTTCGACCATTTGTTCTGTTGACTGTGGTGCTTCAACAAACAGGATGTCGGCGCCTGCCTCGGCATAACGGTCTGCCCTGTCCAATGCCGCTTCAAAACCTTCCACCGCGATACCGTCAGTCCGCGCCACGATTAACATCTGTTCACTGTGGCGGGCGTCAACAGCCGCCTTGATCTTTCCAACCATTTCTCCAGCCGGCACCAAGGTTTTGCCGGATAAATGGCCACAACGCTTCGGCTGGCTTTGGTCTTCCAGTTGAATGGCTGCGGCACCTGCGGCTTCGAAACGACGAACAGTCCGCATGACATTCAGCGCATTTCCAAATCCGGTGTCGCCGTCAACAACAAGGCGCACAGCCGCACGTTCATTGATGACTGCTATTGTTTCCGCCACTTCAGTCATGCCAATCAGGCCGATATCAGGACGGCCAAATCGTGTATAGGCAATTGCTGCTCCAGACAGGTAAGCCGTCTGGAAACCTGCCTGTTCCGCCATTAATGCGCTCAGCGAGTCATAGACTCCGGGTAGGACGAGAATGTTCTTTGACCTGAGTTGTTCACCTATCTGAGGGCAGTCGTTCATGGGCATCAAAGTCCTAAATATGATTTCTTCAATTGGGGGTCGTCGATCAAATCCGTGGCCACGCCACTCAGTGTTACCTGGCCGTTTTCAACAACGTAAGCCCGATCGGCGATCTCAAGAGATTGCATTACATTCTGTTCAACAAGGAAGATCGAAAGACCTTGTTTGTTCAATTGCTGGATTAAGGTGAACATCTCTTCAACCAGCAATGGGGATAACCCAAGCGAGGGTTCGTCCAGTATAAGCAATCGTGGCTCGGCCATCATGCCGCGTCCGATCGCAAGCATCTGCTGCTCACCACCGGATAAAGTACCTGCATATTGTGAAATACGTTCACGCAGGCGTGGAAAAGTTTCTACAACTTTTTCCAGATTCTCCGGGCGATTTTTCCTGGCCCGGCGATATCCACCCAATTCCAGGTTTTCGCGCACAGTCATGTTCGGGAAGACCCGTCGTCCCTCAGGGACTTGAATAACACCAAGATCGACAACCTGTTCAGAGCGCCATCCCGTGATGTCCACGCCTTCAAAAATGATCTGCCCCTGGGAGGGTCTGTGAATGCCGGATATGTTGTTATTCAGGGTCGATTTACCAGCACCGTTGCTTCCCAACAAAGCGACAATCTCTCCTGCGGCGACTTCAACATCGATACCGTGCAAGACTTTTAGTTGGCCGTATCCTGTATGCAGGTTTTTGATTTCAAGCATTGGTTTTTTTCTCCAACGCCGCCATTCGCTCAGCCGCACCGTGGCCAAGATAGGCTTCAACTACCTTGGGATCGCGCATAACCTCTTTTGGTTTTCCACCTGCAATCATTTTTCCTTCGTTGAGTACATATGTGTGATCCGAAAGACTCATAACAGCCTGCATGACGTGTTCAATCAACAGAATGGTGATGCCGCTATCCCGGATTTTCAAAACGACATCAACAATTTCGTGGACTTCAGTTGCATTCAGGCCAGCCATTACCTCGTCCAGCAACATTAACGTTGGCCCTGTTGCCAACGCTCGTGCTAACTCGAGGCGTTTTCGACCCGCAATCGTCAAATCGCTGGCAGGGCGGTCGAGCAAATCTTCCATACCAACCAACGCAGCCACTTCTTCGGCTTTCAGCAGGGCTTCGGATCGTTTGGCAATACGGGTATGTGAGCCAACAGCAATGTTCTCTCTCACACTCAGTCCCGTAAAGGGCTGTACGACCTGAAAAGTGCGTACGATACCCTGCCGGCAAATCATGAATGGCCGTTGGCCTGTGATATCTTCGTTGTTGAAAGTGACGCTACCCGTATCGGGTTTCAGAAATCCGGATATCAGTGCAAACAAGGTTGTTTTCCCTGCACCATTAGGTCCAACCAAAGAAACGATCTTGCCTTCAGGCACATCGAGGCTGGCATCCGATACGGCAGCGAGCCCACCGAAGCTCTTTGAAATAAGTGAGGCGCTAAGCATTGCGGCCTCCTGCAACACGCTTCCAGACATCGCTCAGTAAGCCTGCCAATCCGCGCGGCATATGGGCAAGGACCAGAAGCAGGATGACACCGAACAGGATCAGATCAACGCCAGGGCGATCACCGACATAGTGTCCGATGAAATCTTTTGTTATTTCACCCACGCCATGAATGAAGAATGACCCGAGCAAGGGACCAATTACGGTTCCCAGACCACCAATGATTGGCGCAAATAAAGCTTCCACTGATTTGGATAATCCGTAGGCAATGCCAGGTTCAACGAACAGGTATTTCTGTACGTAATAGATACCGGCAAACGAGGTAATCGCTGCCGACAGCAGGATAGCTCCCATTTTCGTACGGAACGTATTTATTCCGAGAGCCTCTGCGGCTTCCTCATTTTCACGAACAGCAACCAGTTGGGCACCGAAACGTGAGTGCTCTACAAGCCAGGTAACGGCAAAAACCAGTACCATTGCGATCAAGATCGTGTAGTAAAAACCGTAGCTACTCAGGAACGGTCCCGCAAAATTAAACTGAAACGCAGATATCGCTTTGTCAGGATCCTGGTTTAAGAGTAACTGAATACCGCGACCACCTTCTGTAATAGAATCGAGTGAGCGGGCAAGAACATGAAAAGCTTCTGCAAATGCGAGTGTGATCAAGGCAAAGTATGACCCCTTCAACCCGTATCGAAAGCTTAGATATCCTACAAAGGAAGCCACCAGCACTGTTCCCGCGACCGCAAACCACATGGCAATCCAGGGGCTCCAGCCAAATTTTTGTTGCATAATTGCCTGGATATAGGCTGCTGTGCCAAAGAACAGGGCGTGGCCAAAAGAGTACTGGCCGCCATAGCCCCCAAGGATGTTCCAGCTTTGCCCCATCACGGCGACAAAGAATGTCATCTCCAGGAAACCGATCCAGCGGTTTGAGGTGATGAAAAGCGGCATCAAAATGAAGCTTAGCAGCAGCAGCCCCCAAATGATGAATAGAGAACGGGTACTCATTTCTCCCACCTCACGACAAACGCTGGCCAAAAAGCCCTGTCGGTCGAAACAGCAGGACTAGTATGAATATTACGGAGATGGTTATGACGCCCAGGCTCTCACCCAGGAAAAGGCGTCCCAGTTGTTCCGTGATGCCGATTAGAAAGCCGCCAACCAGGGCACCAATGAAACTTCCCATTCCGCCAAGGACGACGACGGTGAAGGCGATCAGCACAAACAGGTAGCCAATTTGTGGGTGTACGGGGTAGGTCGGTACCAAAAGACATGCAGCGGCTGCAACGCAGGCCGTTCCGATGCCAAAGCTGACTGCAAAAATGTGTTCAACATTAATGCCCATCAACTGCGCGCCCTGACGTTCTTTCGCGACGGCGCGGATTGCCTTGCCTGTGTCCGTCTTGTCAATAAAGAGCCAAAGCAGCAGGGTAATTAAAAGCGATGCGCCAAGAGCCGCGAGTTCTGGATAGACGACGTAAGTGACACCCAGGTCAATACCATCGAGGTCATAGGGGACCCGGACCGATCGCTCTGTCGCTGAAAACGAAAACAGGGATACGTTCTCAATGACAATAGATACGCCCAGGGTAACTAGGAGGACGATTTCGTCGCGGCCATGGCTTATTTTACCGATGATGCTGCGTTGAAGGCCATAGCCGAAAATATATCCACCCGGCACGACGATCAGTAACGCAACGTAGGGGTCTATTCCAAAAATATGCCAAAGGAAAAAGACGGCATACATAGAAAGCATCAGAAGCGCACCGTGCGCAAAATTGATGATGTGAAGGACGCCATAAATCAATGTCAGACCCAATGCCACCAGGGCATAGATCGATCCGAGGAAAACACCGCTGATGGCTGATCCAAAAATGGTTTGCCAGCTATAAAAATTAAGCGTTATGCCAAGAAATTCCACAGGGGCCTCGTGTTGGGTAGACGTTTTTGCTTATTGAAAATAGAAGGGCCCCACGAGAAGCTGTCAAGCAAACCCGTGGGGCACCTGTTGTAACAAACTTATGATGGACGCGGGAAAACAGCTTTTGCAGTGGCAAATTCCTTGGGCGAGATCACTTCGATCTCGTTGTTGAGGATTTGTGTTCCCACCGGCTGAGCGCCCTGGTTTTGGCCGTTGACCATTTTGGTTGGCCCGTAAGGCATGTGATGACCGTCCCAGGTGCTGGTTGCCATGGCCTCGGTGATCTTTTCGTGATCCGTCGATCCGGCCTGTTCGATGGAGGCTGCAGTAAACTGCATGGCCAGATAACCCAGGAAGACTTCATAGTTAAAGTGCTTGCCCGCAGCTTCGGTCTTTTTGCGCAGATCGATAGCTGATTGTTTCTTTGGATCAACCCAATCCGTGCAATCGAGCACATACTTGGCAGCTTCAGGGAATTCCTTGACAAAACGGTACTGCGAAGATGCGCCGCCAAGGATTGAATAGATTGCCTTGGGACGGAACTTTTGACGCATCAATGTGCGCAGGAACAATACACCGTCACTATAGTAATGGGACGGAATAATCACATCCGGATCCACTTCCTTCAGTTTCAGCGCAATGTTTCTGAAATCCTTGTTTGGTGTCGGATGAGCCAGAACTTCAACGACTTCGATGCCTTCCGGCTTCAAGCCTTCTGTCACCAGTTTCGCCATGCCGGCACCAAATCCGGTCGTATTTTCATGAACCAGCGCAATTCGTTTGGTCGGGCTGCCTGCGGCCCTGTTAATCGCAATAAAAGTTTCAATGCCTACTTTGGTATATGTGCCGAAACCAGGCTTGAAACGGAATGTGTTAGTCAGACCGCGCGATACGATCTTGTCACTGACACCTACGTCAACCACGTGGGGGATGCCATATTTGGCCGCTGCCTGTGTTGTTGCCAAGCAAATGTTGGAAGCATAGGCACCCATAATTGATGACACACCGGCTTCGTTCATTTTATCGACTTCAGCAGCACCAACTTCGGGTTTTGACTGCGCATCGCCAAGCAACGCTTCAAGTTTCGCACCGTTGAGGGATTTGATGCCACCGGCAGCGTTGATTTCTTCAAGCGCTGTCATTGCGCCAAAGCGACACTGGCTGCCGGAATATTGGGCCCAACCTGTAACAGGGTGGATGACACCAATTTTCACAGGTGCCGCTGCTTTTGCAATGTGCGGAAAACCAGCTATGCCGGTTGCAGCAACAACTGATCCTGCAGCAGCGGTCTTCATAAATTCGCGACGGGTTTTCGTTTTAATATCTTTGGTCAATTTAGACCTCCCTTGGGTTACAATGATAATCAGGTTTTGCGCGCTAATATCCGGTCAAAGACCAAATTATAAATATTCAATTGTCGACTCTGCTTCATCATCTGACGCGGTTTTCGGTCGAGTCGACTAAGTGTAATAAAAGATGATGTGGGGTAATTCTTGTGGTCGGGGGCGGAAGGGTGCGGAGACAGAAGGCTGCATTCTGTGATGTTCGCCAGCTGTCGATAACAGCGATGCCGGTTGCTCTGTCAGCCGTTGTTGCAGCGATCAACATATTATCCTTCTCCAGAATTACACGTCCGTGACAAAGGCGTCAGAAAGAGGATTAAATCATTTCCTGACATAAGAGATAATAGTATATCATTAGATCAATTGCAAGTATCTGGAAATTTGTCAGGCGAAAGAGCTATATTCCAGGCAATCAGGGCAAAAACTGCGGTAAATCCTGCGTTTGGTGCGGCCAATTATATTATACAATATAATATTCTTGAGATTGTACATATGGTTTTTGTTTGTCAGACAAATGTTCCACACGCGTTATCCTGAAAACCGGAACAAATACCATTTCCAAAAAATTTATCGAGCGGGCAAGACCAGTTGCTATTCTGATGGAAACTGGAAATTATCTCTGGGAGGCTTTCCGCCTTTCAAACATCACTGTCTTTCCGACCAACACTGGAGATAACTTTGGCTGAAATCGAAATTCACTCTGAAATTGCTGGCACTGTGTGGTTGGTCGAAGTTGAACCAGGGGCGGTTGTTGCCGAAGACGATACGATTATCGTTCTGGAATCCATGAAAATGGAAATTCCGGTGGATGCACCGAAGGCCGGAAAAGTGACAAAAATTCTGGTGTCGAAAGATGATGTTGTGAGCGAAAACCAGGTTGTAGCCATTATGGAGGCCTGATTGGTCGCCAGCCCCTGATCAAAAGCCTCGATATATTTTGGTTGCCCGAAAGCGTTTGTCGTTGGGTACAAAGCAAGAACGTTTTGATATTTCAATACGTTATCTTACTGCTCATAATGATCTTTACTGTTGATAACTGCAAAAATAACGAGTTTCCACACATTTGGCTTCGTGAATTTTCCTTTTGAAATTGTTTTCTGGCCTCCACTTTGCTATTGAAGTGGGCTCTCAACGAAAATGACATAGGAATCAAAGTATGAGCCATACGACTTGGCCCAAGGAAACTGGTCTGCCCCACAAGCAAGGAATGTATGATCCTGCTATGGAGCATGACGCCTGCGGATTTGGCTTCATCGCCAATATTCAGAATGTGCCGAGTCATGAGATCGTTCACCAAGCGCTTGAAATCGTCGTCAAAATGGATCACCGCGGCGCCGTTGGAGCCGATCCTCTTGCGGGTGACGGTGCGGGTATCCTGATTCAGATACCTGACAAATTTCTGCGAAAGGAATTTGCAGACCTCGGTGTGACAATGCCAGAGAAGGGCGACTATGCCGTTGGCATGGTATTCCTGCCGCGCGATAGTGAATTGCGTGAGGCCAGCATTGCTGCCGTAAATAAAGTGACGGAAGATGAAGGTCAGGTCGTTTTGGGTTGGCGTGACGTACCTGTGGACAAGAGTGTCCTGGGCGAAAGCGTCAAGCAGACTGAACCGGTGATCAAGCAGGTTCTAATTGGGCGCGGTGCAGGTACCGCCGATACTGATGCCTTCGATCGCAAATTATATGTCATCCGCAAACAGTCGCACCATGTTATGTGGGATACCAACGAGACAGCCTGGCAGGACTTTTATATGCCGTCGCTGTCATCCCGCACGATTGTTTTTAAAGGTATGGTCCTGGCCGGAAATCTGGCCAAATACTATCTCGATTTTCAGAATCCTGATTTTGAAACCGCTATGGCCTTGTTCCATCAGCGTTTTTCGACCAACACATTCCCTTCCTGGCGTCTGGCCCAACCATTCCGCTTTCTGAGCCACAATGGAGAAATCAACACATTGCGCGGCAACATCAACTGGATGAATGCGCGCCGGCACAACATGAGCTCGAAGATTCTCGGTGATGATCTCGAGAAACTCTGGCCGCTGATCGGAGATGGCTCGTCAGATTCGTCGACCTTTGACAATGCGCTGGAATTGTTGGTCATGGGTGGTTATTCGTTGTCACATGCAATGATGCTGATGATTCCGGAAGCCTGGAAAGACAATCCATTGATGAGCAACGAACGCCGGGCGTTCTACGAGCATCAATCTGCGGTTATGGAACCATGGGACGGACCAGCCGCCATGGCCTTTACCGATGGTCGCCAGATCGCAGCAACCCTGGATCGTAACGGCCTTCGTCCCGCCCGTTATATTGAAACCGACGATGGCCTGGTTGTCATGGCATCCGAAGTTGGTGTTCTGCCGATTCCGGAAAACAAGATTGTGCGCAAATGGCGTTTGCAGCCGGGCAAGATGTTGCTGGTAGATCTGGAGCAACACCGGATTATTTCGGACGACGAACTAAAGGATGATCTCGCCAAGGCGCGCCCTTACCAGCAATGGCTGGATCAGTCACAAATTCATCTGAGTGATTTGCCCACTGAAATAGGGCCGATGGCACCGGAATCTGATACCCTGCGCGACCTGCAACAGGCATTTGGCTACAACCGCGAGGACATCAAATTTTTCCTCAAGCCAATGGCAACAACCGGGATGGATCCCATTGGTTCCATGGGGCGTGATATTCCGCTGGCACCGCTGTCTGACCGCTCACGTATGTTGTACGACTATTTCTTCCAGAATTTTGCGCAAGTGACTAACCCTCCGATTGATCCGATCAGGGAAGAATTGGTGATGTCGTTGGTCAGCTTCATTGGCCCGCGGCCTAATTTGCTGGATCTCGAATCTGGTGGAGAATACAAGCGGCTCGAGATTGATCAGCCAATTTTGTCGAACATAGATCTTGAACGCGTTCGCCGGATCACGAACCAGGTGGATGGTGAATTCAGAACCTTCACACTGGATATCTGCTATCCCGTGCGTGGTGAAGAACGTATCTCGATGGAAGAAGCTGTGGAAATTCTGTGCTGGCGCGCTGAAAAGAAGGTGCGCGACCGCGGATATAATATCCTGATCCTGTCTGATCGGGATTTGGATGTCGATCACGTTGCTATTCCGGCCTTGCTGGCCACGGGCGCTGTGCATCACCATTTGATCCGCAAGGGTCTTCGCACCGAAGTTGGTTTGGTGATTGAGACCGGTGAAGCCCGCCGGGTCCATGATTTCTGTCTGCTGGCTGGCTATGGTGCCGAGGCCATCAATCCCTATCTGGCCTTCAGTACCTTGCAGGATATGGCTGCTGACCTTGATGGTGTCAGTATCGAAGAAGCCACACAAAACTATATCAAAGCTGTTGGCAAAGGCATCCTCAAAGTTATGTCGAAGATGGGGATATCGACCTATCAATCCTATTGCGGTGGCCAGATATTTGATGCTGTAGGTCTGTCCCCTGAATTCATCGAAGCCTATTTCACCGGCACCTCATCCAGGGTTGGTGGTGTTGGCATTAACGAAATTGCAATGGAAACTGAATTCCGGCACACCGAAGCATTTAGCGAAGTCCCGGATTTACGGCACGAACTGGATGTAGGTGGTGATCTTGCCTATCGCATGAAAGGTGAGGAGCACGTCTGGACGCCGGAAACGATTGGCACCTTGCAACACGCCGTACGCAGCGGAAATTACAAGCAATTCAAGTCCTTTACGGCAAAAGTCGATGACCAGACGAAGAAGTTCAACAATTTGCGTGGTCTGTTTGATCTGCTGCCTGTAGGCGAGCCTGTTCCTTTGGACGAAGTCGAGCCTGCATCAGAGATCGTCAAGCGCTTTGCGACCGGTGCCATGTCTTTTGGTTCGATTTCCTGGGAAGCTCATACCACATTGGCGATCGCGATGAACCGGTTGGGCGGTAAGTCCAACACAGGTGAGGGCGGAGAAGAAGCCGTTCGATTTACGCCGATGGAAAATGGCGACAGCATGCGTTCGGCTATCAAGCAGGTCGCGTCCGGTCGTTTTGGCGTAACGAACGAATATTTGACCAACGCCGATGATATCCAGATCAAGATGGCGCAAGGTGCCAAGCCAGGTGAAGGCGGACAATTGCCGGGCCACAAGGTCAATGAATGGATTGCCCGGGTGCGGCATTCCACAGAAGGTGTTGGACTTATTTCGCCTCCACCACACCACGATATTTATTCGATCGAAGATCTGGCGCAGTTGATTCATGATCTCAAGAACGTTAACCCAAGGGCGCGGATTTCGGTCAAACTGGTTTCAGAAGTAGGCGTCGGAACGGTGGCTGCTGGGGTAAGCAAGGCCCACGCCGATCATGTAACAATTTCAGGCCACGATGGTGGAACCGGTGCATCACCGATTACCTCGTTGCTGAATGCCGGTGGCCCGTGGGAAATGGGGCTTGCGGAAACACATCAAACCCTTGTTTTGAATGGCTTGCGGGGCCGGATTTCTGTGCAGGTGGATGGCGGTCTGCGCACAGGTCGTGACGTCGTCGTAGGAGCCTTGTTGGGCGCCGACGAATTTGGTTTCGCAACGGCGGCGTTGGTTTCCGAAGGCTGCATAATGATGCGCAAGTGTCATCTGAATACCTGTCCTGTAGGAATTGCGACACAGGATGAACGTTTGCGGAAACGCTTCCCTGGCGAGCCGGAACATGTCGTTAACTTCTTCAGCTTTATCGCCGAAGAAGTGCGTGAACTGATGGCAGAACTTGGTTTCAGAACGATCAATGAAATGATTGGACGCTCCGACGCCTTGAACATGAAACCTGCAGTCGACCATTGGAAAGCACAAAAGGTAGACCTGTCCAAACTCCTGTATCCGCTGGAGCCTGCCGAAGGTGTTGCCGTTTACAACTGCGAAACCCAGGACCATGGTTTGGACGCAGCGCTGGATCACGAATTAATCCGTCAGGCTCGACCAGCCATAGATAACGGTGAAAAGGTTGTCATCAATTCGTCTGTTCACAATATAAACCGCACAGTGGGTGCCATGTTGTCAGGCGAGGTTGCCAGGGCTCATGGTCATGCCGGACTGGCAGATGACTCTATTCACATCAACCTGACAGGCAATGCAGGTCAAAGCCTGGGCGGCTGGCTGGCAAAGGGTGTAACCATTGAAATGATCGGTGACGCCAATGACTATGTCGGCAAGGGACTGTCCGGTGGGCGGATCATTGTCTATCCAGCCCCGGACAGCGCTTTGGTTCCTGAAGACAATATCATTGTAGGCAACACCGTTTTGTATGGTGCCATTGAAGGCGAATGCTATTTCCGCGGCGTTGCCGGTGAGCGTTTTGCGGTTCGAAACTCCGGTGCAACTGCTGTCGTTGAAGGTTGTGGTGATCACGGCTGTGAATATATGACTGGTGGCGTTGTGGCTGTACTTGGATCAACCGGCCGGAACTTTGCTGCCGGAATGTCCGGTGGTATCGCCTATGTGCTGGATGAAGATGCGACATTTGAATCTTTATGTAATACCGCCATGGTGGATATCGAAAGTATCGAATCAATAAGTGCACTTGCCAGTGACGAAGATGTTGCCGGTGATTTGACACAGCATGATGCCCAGCGCCTGAGAGGTATGCTGGAAGCGCACCTTGAACATACAGGCAGCTCGGTTGCAAAAAATATCCTTGAAAACTGGGATCAGTATTTGCCAAAATTTGTGAAGGTTATGCCGGTGGAATACCGCCGTGCATTGAAAGAAATGCAAGCCAGGTCTAAAGCGCCCACGCGTGACGACGTAAGTGTTGCAGCAGTGGGGAGCTAAGGAACATGGGTAAGCCAACAGGTTTTCTTGAATTTGAACGCAACGACCGCGGCTATGCGCCGGTTGAAGATCGTGTAAAGGACTACAAGGAGTTCTTTGTACCGTTGTCGACCGACGAAATGAAGGTCCAGGGTGGCCGCTGCATGGACTGCGGCATTCCCTATTGCCATCAGGGTTGCCCGGTCAACAACGTCATCCCTGAATGGAATGACCTGGTCTATAGCGGCAAATGGCGCGAAGGTCTGTCGTTGTTGCATACGACAAATAACTTCCCTGAGTTTACGGGCCGTGTTTGCCCGGCACCGTGCGAAGCATCTTGTACGCTGAACCTGACGGAAGAGCCGGTTACGATCAAAAGCATTGAATGCGCACTGGTTGACCGTGGTTGGGAAGAAGGCTGGATCAGGGCCCGGTTGCCGCATCATCGCAGCGGCAAACGCGTTGCCATTGTTGGCTCAGGTCCCGCTGGAATGGCTGCAGCCCAACAGCTTGCACGGGCCGGACACAAGGTCGTGGTTTTCGAAAAGAATGCCCGTATCGGCGGCTTGCTGCGCATTGGTATTCCTGACTTCAAGATGGAAAAATCAGCGATTGACCGGCGCATGGCGCAGATGCAGGCGGAAGGTGTTGAATTTCGACCCAACAGCC
>Ga0233443_1001419_pt1 | contig 21082 bp, 18 predicted proteins | sample SI_123_September_2_FD_182784 | JGI IMG/M metagenome (GOLD analysis project Ga0233443, IMG submission 182784) | Seawater microbial communities from Saanich Inlet, British Columbia, Canada - SI_123_September2016_200_MG | ecosystem: Environmental > Aquatic > Marine > Inlet | place: Canada: British... | reverse complement strand
CTGGATACCTTTTTTACGGTTGGGCCGAAGGAAATTCGTGCCTGGACAATCAGAAAAGGTGCGACTGCTCCTAAGGCATCAGGTGCGATTCATTCGGATTTGGAACGGGGATTTATTCGCGCCGAGGTTATGAAATATCACGATTTTGTAGAACTTGGCTCGGAGAATGCAGTTAAAGATGCGGGCAAATTCAAAGTAGAAGGGAAGAACTATATCGTTCAGGATGGTGATATCCTTCACATAAGATTCAATGTTTAATTGCAAACATTAGCGATTTAAGCTTGTTAGTCAGATGTAAACTTTAATATATGTTGAAAAGAGTAATAACCCTGGTTCTTTTGTGTAGCTCTGTGCTTGTTTCAGGCCAGGAAGAATGGAGCAGCAATCAACCTGCCTTTGAGATTCTTCAACAGAGAGGTGAAGTCTATTTTTCTTTCAAAACGGATAAGCCCGTCGAGATTGATTTCATCACACAAATACTTTCTATTGATAAACTTGTTGATGGCCGAATCTGGGCATACGCTAACCGGGAGGGTTTTGAAAATTTTCTCACACTTAATATAGATTACAGAACTGAAATAGCACCTTCCTTACGGGGAGATGCACGAATGTATTCAGAGTTCAATTCAAAGGAAAACTACGATTGGGATGCCTATCCGACTTTTGAAATGTATCAGCAGATGATGTATGATTTTGCTGCTAACTATCCTGCTATATGTACTGTTGAAAAGATTGGTGAGAGTGTGGAAGGAAAGGACATACTTGTCCTGAAAATTTCTGATGCGGTTGAACTTGATGAATCTGAACCTGAATTTCTCTATACCTCAACAATCCATGGCGATGAAACTACCGGATATGTTTTATTATTGAGATTGGCAGATTATCTTTTATCAAATTATGGCGCAGATCCCCGCATTACGTCCATTGTTAATAATATGGAAATATGGATTAACCCGCTTGCCAACCCCGATGGAACCTACTGGATGGGAACCAGCACCGTTAATGGTGCGATTCGTTTCAATGCGAATCAGATTGATCTTAACAGGAACTTCCCTGATCCATTAGGCGGTTTGCATCCCGATGGTAATCCGTGGCAGTCAGAAAATGTTGTCATGATGAATTTTATGAATCAGCATCATTTTATTATGTCATGTAATATGCATGGAGGAACCGAAGTAATGAATTATCCGTGGGATACCATGGAAAAGAGGCATGCAGATGATGATTGGTATTATTATACCTCGCGGGAATATGTTGATACGGTTCATGCAAACAAACCTTCGAACTGGGGCGGTTATTTCAGTTTTCAGGACAATGGAATTACCAATGGCTACGATTGGTATACCATTGATGGAGGCCGCCAGGATTATGTAAATTATTATCTGGGTATGCGAGAAGTTACGCTCGAACTGAGTAACATTAAAACTCCCCAGGCCAATCTCCTTCCTGCATATTGGGATACGCATTACAGTTCGTTGTTAAACTATCTTGAGCAGGCGCAATACGGTATTCGTGGATTTGTAAGCGATGCTATTACGGGAGAGCCGTTAAAAGCTAAAATTGAAATAATCGGACACGACTTTGATAATTCTCACATCCATTCTTCCGAATTGCATGGTGAATACTATCGACTGCTTGCTGAAGGAACATATGAACTTCAATTTTCGGCCAAGGGATATGCCACTGAAACTAGAAACAATGTTGTGGTAATTAATCATCAGGCTGTTTTTCTGGATGTTGCACTCGATACTTCAAGCATTACCGGCATTGAAGATCAAAATCTGATTCTGCTTAAGATATACCCAAATCCGGCATCTGACTATGTACTGATATCACATGGTGATAAATCAATAAGAACATTGACACTTTCATTATTAGATGAACTGGGTCGCGAAATAAGAAAGAAGAACATAGAAAACCCGGATGAACTTATTGAACTTTCAATTCAAAACCTTTCACCCGGGTTGTATTTTATTCGATTACGTTCTGTAAATAAAACTGGGCTGTCGAAGCTTATTATTCACTAGCTTTTGGAGCTCTGATTTGAAGTAACAGTTCGTCCAGCTGTTCTTTGGCCACAGTTGAAGGAGAGTCAATCATAACATCCCGGCCCGCATTGTTCTTTGGAAACGCAATAACATCACGTATAGAATCCAGTCCGGCAAAAAGTGCCACCAATCGGTCGAATCCAAGAGCAATCCCACCATGAGGTGGAGCCCCGAAAGTGAATGCATTCATAAGAAATCCAAATTGTTCTTTTGCTTCTTCATCAGTAAATCCAAGCATCTTAAACATTTTTTGCTGTAAGGATTCATCATGAATCCTGATTGAACCTCCACCGATTTCAATACCGTTGATTACCAGATCGTATGCATTGGCTCTGATCTTGCCGGGATCTCTTTCAATCAAATATTCATCTTCTTTCTTAGGTGATGTAAAAGGATGATGCATTGCGTGGAAGCGCTCGTTTTCTTCATCCCATTCCAATAAAGGAAAATCGACAACCCAGAGAGGTACAAATTTGTTTTTATCCCGCAATCCGAGTCTTTCGCCCATTTCGAGTCTGACTTCACTAAGCTGGATCTGTGTTTTTTCTTTATCACCAGCAAGGACGAGTAATAAATCTCCTGCCTTAGCTCCGAAAGCATCTGCCCATTGCTGAAAATCTTCCTGCGCATAAAATTTATCAATGGAGGATTTGAACGAACCATCTTCATTACACTTGACATATACCAGCCCTTTTGCTCCAATTTGAGGACGTTGAACAAATTTGGTCAGCTTATCAAGTTCCTTTCTGGAGTAATCAGCACAACCGGTCGCACAAATACCTGCAATATATTCGGCACTGTTAAACACAACAAAATCCTTTTGCTTGGCAAGTGCAGTAATATCTACAAATTTCATTTCGAAACGTAGATCAGGTTTGTCACTACCATAATTGTTCATCGCTTTCTCATAGGGCATTCTGACAAATTCATCTTCAAATTCAATCCCTTTCGTTGTTTTAAAAAGATGTTTGGTCATTCCTTCAAATGTTGCCAGAACATCCTTTTGTTCCACAAAAGCAAGTTCGCAGTCAATCTGTGTAAATTCAGGTTGACGATCGGCTCTCAAATCTTCATCGCGAAAGCATTTCACGATTTGGAAATAGCGATCGTAACCAGCGATCATCAACAATTGTTTGAAAACCTGTGGTGATTGTGGAAGTGCATAGAATTGATTTTCGTTCATACGTGATGGAACGATGAAATCGCGGGCACCTTCCGGTGTGGATTTGATGAGAACAGGTGTCTCGACCTCAATGAAATTTTGTGAATCAAGATATTTCCTAATCTCCTGAGCCAGTTTGTGGCGCAAAACGATATTCTTTTTAACAGGATTTCTTCTCAGATCGAGATAGCGATATTTCATCCTTAACTCATCACCGCCATCAGTATCATCCTCAATGGTAAAAGGCGGAACCTCTGAGCGATTAAGAACGATCAGTTCGTTTACTATAATTTCAATATCTCCTGTCGGGATATTGGGATTCTTATTGCTTCTTTCCTGAACTTTACCAGTGGCTTGAATCACATACTCTCTTCCCAGTTTCTCAGCCTTTCCGGCCAGTTCTGCATTGGTGTTATTATCAAATACCAGTTGAGTGATGCCATAGCGATCGCGTAAATCAATGAAGGTCATCCCTCCAAACTTTCTTACTTTTTGCACCCAACCACTTAGTGTTGGCTGACTATCTACCTGGCCTATTCTTAATTCTCCGCACGTATGTGTTCTATACATAGTTTTGTATTTCTAAATTCTCTGCGAAAATAGCAGATTTTACTTGGTTGTCAATGAAGGATTTTGAAGAAGATGATTTTTTATGCCGCTTTAAGCAGATATGAAAAAGCCGGACACTATGGCCCGACTTTCAGTTACATTATTCAGTTCAGATTACTTTCTGTATTTCTCGTAGTTGATAATAAACTCCTCAAGATTCTCCACATCCAGACGTTTGGCGATAATCTCTTTCTTCTTGTTTAACAGGTAAATCGTTGGAGTACTATAGATATCGTATTTCTTTCTAAAATCGGACCATGCATATGGATCCCATGCATTGATCCAATCTTCTATACCATTTTCCTCGAGATAAACCTTCCATTTTTCATGCTCATTGGCTTGCGAAAGAACTGCAAATACCTCAATGCTCATTTTCTTTGTCCATCTCAATTCAGTATAAATTTCATGCAGTCTTGGAATTACTTTCTTACAATGGCCACAATTGGGCTCCCAGAAAGCAATTACAATATAGTCGTTGGGAATATTGTACAAATTGATGATTTTATTATCAACCGTTGCCATCTTTAAATCTTCGGCTTTATTTCCCACTATATTTGGTCTGGTCAAACGGACCCTTTCTTCGATCTTAGCCATTCTGGTAGAGTCAACCCAGGTTGCCTTACCCGACAGATAATATTCTTCTCCCATGTGAACCAATACTTTATCCATACCCATTCTCTTTGTCTCATATTTGAGGTTAAGCAAATACTCAACTATGTATCTATAAACATCGTGGTTGGCCTCTGCACGCTTTATCAGCAAATCCCCATCATGAATAATCGTATCAGGATCCAAAACCATTTTCGTGAAGTATGTTTGCAATTTATTGAATATGTGGGCAGTCCTTAATAATTTGTCATCAGAAAGGTCCAGATTATCAAAAAAGTGCTTCTTATTGTAATAGTAGGTTCTTACCTGACGAATTGAATCAGGATTGGATGCTGTTGGGCTAATGTTAAAATCCGGAGCTTCCGGAAAAAGTTGGGCATTAATCAGGTTAGCGAAAAAGGTTCCCGGATTTTCATTGATGTATTTCGTCCACTGTGTTTTAACTCTTTTTTGAAGTATTTCAGCTTCTTTCTTCAATTCGGTGCTTTTGGCTTTATCAGATGCAGCAGCTTTCATTTTCTCCTGAAGATTGTTCATCTCGATATTCCTGTCTCTCATGAACATGACATAGTTGAGATAGAGTGTATTTTCTGAAGAGCCGTTTATGACCAGATGTCCTACATAATCAGAAGTGTCTGTCTGCATGCTGAAGTTCTGATCATCGGTCATTAAAAATTCCCATGCTATAGATTTGGAGGGAAGAACTATGAAATAGAGTCCGCCATCAATCGTTTTATCACCCTTGAAAAGAGCAGTTCCACTTGCATCTGTCTTTACGGTATCCTTAACATAGGTTTTATCTGCAAAATAATGACCCATGTAAATTTCCTTGTGCTCAAGACCTTTGATTGTGACCTTGATGTTATATCCTTGTGTAAAACTGGTAAGCGTAATACTAATAAAGAGTAAACCCAGCAAGGAGGCAATAAATACTTTTCTCATCTTTTGATTTATTATTTGAATGCGATATTGTTCGGACAAAAATAACGTGTCAAAAGTATAAAAAGGTGCTGAATCAAACTATTTTAACTGAATTTAACTCTTTTTAAGAATTGACATTACAGTGGTAAATCTTTGATTGAGTGTTCAAATTGTGAACAGGATGAACGCTCTGAATAATTAATTCCGTTCTTCTTTGATACGATTGAGAAGAAAAGTCTTGAATTTTCTTTCAGCCAGATAGTAGGACATCAATTTATCTGGACTCAGAATTTTAAGGTACTCATTGTGATAGGTCCTTTTCAGGGCAGTCTCTTCCTCTTCGAAACTTAGCAATAAATCCATACTTTTTATCAGCTCATCGTTTGTAAGTTGATGATCTTCAAGCATAATCTTTATACTAAGATTCTTTCTTTTCTTCTTAATTTCCTCTAATTTCGAGTTCATCTCATTGTAGACCGGCCAGAATCTTTGAGATTCTTCAACGGAGAGATTCATCTCTTTGGTAATGTATGCCACCCGCTGACTATTAATCTTCTCCCTTTGTCGGCCTCCTGGTTGAGCTGCCACTCCAATTGTTGCAATGGTAAACAGAAGCACGGCTATAAATTTCAACATATTCATAATATTCATATTTAGGTCATCAAATAATTCTTCTTAAGGTTTTACAGGTGCTTGATAATATCAGAAAGTTCAATATTTTCATCCACCAGGTATTCAATCAGGTCTTCCCTGCCAACTTTATCCTGGTTTTCGGCATACAGCTCTTCAATTAACATTTCTTCGGAGATATCCCATAATTCCAGGTTCAGTATGAGTGTTTGTTCTTCGCTGAGTGGTTTGTTGTTCGTATCAATTTTCAGAACATTCACAGTTTGTTGTATAATAAAGAGAAGTACCAGCATGGCAGCAGCAAGAATGATAATTGGTTTAGCAATCCGGCGAATCCTTTTATGAAGCGGAACAGATTCTGCTTCAATGCCGGAATTCACCTTGTCTGAAAAGGTATCAAAGTAATCAGGAGGTAGCCTGAATGGATTTGACTCCATTTTTTCCCTGCTCTGATTATTTAATTGTAAATCTTCTTTTTTCATACCCTTGCTTTGACAATAAATTTAGCTTTTAGTTTAATTCTCCCTGACAATTGCCTCAATTTTTTTTACGGCGTGATGATACGATGCTTTTAAGGCACCAACAGATGTATCCAGTATTACAGACATATCTTCATATTTCATTTCATCAAAGTACTTCATGTTGAAAACAAGTTTCTGCTTATCTGGTAGCTGTAACAAGGCCAATTGAAACTTTGTCTGAAAGTCATCCCCGTCAAAATAAACATCTGAGCTGAAACTCTCGGAAATATAGTCCATACTACCTTCATTACTAAGAATGTGCATTCTGTTCTTCCTCTTGATAAAACTCAGTGCTTCGTTGGTGGCAATGCGATAAATCCATGTGTAAAGGGACGATTCCATCCTGAAATCAGGTAGTGCTTTCCATACCTTAATAAAGGTATCCTGCATTACATCATCTGTATCAGCATGAATTAAAAGCATCCGTCGCAAATGCCAGTAGACCTTTTCCTGGTACTTTAGCACAATGAGTTTGAAGATCTTATGCTGATCTGCATCCGGTTTTAAAAATTGTTCCAGTAACTGACTATCGCTTTGTTGCACTGTAGCTTTTGAATTCGACTATAAATTTAGGCTAATATTTGAATATGTAAGCTTTGACCACCATTGATCCAAAAGGTTTAATGATTGATCAAAAGATGGTGGTAATTGATGCTGATATTTGATATCTTTACACTTATTAAATTTCATTAATGAACTTCAGAGACAATCATATCCCGAAAGAGTTTTATTCAACCCTAAGCGATAAACCTATTGAGAATTGCATCAAATGCGAAAAATATTTGCTTGATGAAGATACCATTTACTTTGTGGAGAAGGCGATCAAAAACAATGAGGTTGAATTCGAATATGCAATTTGTGCAGAGTGTGCGGAGAAGATGAAAGGTACCATGTCAGAAGAATCTCTGACTAACATGGAGAGTTATTTCAAGAAGAACAGTAACATCAAGCAGTATCAGGAGAAGTTGCTTTTAGAGGACGAGTTGAGCATTAATGATTTTATTGGAAATTGCATCGTTACCGGAAATGATTTAAAAAGTACGGACGAATATCAACTGGTAGGAGTTTTTGAAGGAAAACATATTTATCCTGATGCCATCCCCTTTGCCATTAGTTTTGAAGCAACAGAAAAGATCAATCAGTTGCTTTCAAAGCAAACAAAGGATGAAATGGATGGATTCATAGATGATTTCATAGGAATTCCGCCTGATTGGCGTGAGGTGATCAAAACAAATAAACCTGTTCTAATATAACTGCACCTGAATAGAGCTTCCTGAACTTACCCTGAAAGCCTTTGAAACCGTAAACAAACTTTGTTTGGCATTCCTGGCACGGAAAACAGCACGATAGTTACCGGGTTGAAGGACCAGCGTTTGTTTTGAAAGATCGTAATCCAGATTTCTTATCCAGCTAAGCTGGTTGTTTTCCACCAGATACAAACTGCCAAAACCATTTGAACTCATAATAAAGGTTGCCAATCCCGGCCTTGGAATTTCAACGGTTGTTGTTGTACTTTGATTTATTTCAACATCCGATATGTGAAGAACCGGAGTTGTCATTACCTCAATGTCGTATTTGCCTATGAGATAGCTTTCAGGTTTGTTGACATTCTGTTTGTTCAGGGTTTCACATCCATCCTGTTTCCGGACGAAGAACTGAAGATCTCTCTGTTGATTCGATGATGATTTTACATTTAGCATACCCTGTGGTGCATCGGCTGCGATAATAGTATGTTTACCCGGAGAAAGCACAATGCTGTCCTTCCTTATCTGGGGTATTGTATGTACCACCATGTTATACTTAACCAATGGATCAAGCAGAATTGTATCAGGCACTCCTCTATTATTGATGGTATGAACATAATTGTACAACATTTTACCTGAAAAATTATCATAGAAGGTCATGTTAACATTGGTTTCCGATGGATTTCCATAGATGTCCAATAAATTGACCTGAGCTGTTGTTGAGTTTAACGCCTGTGAAATTACAATGTTGAAAACTTCCCTGAACTTAGTTTCATTAGCTGCATCGTAATAGGTTCCCACACAATCGAATGTTTCTTTCAGTCCAAGGTCTAATCCAATTCCAATGACGAATGGTTTGAGGACAATTCCTTTTCGTTGCAGGGCAAGAGAAATTGCACAGGGATCACCATCGCATTGTTCAATTCCATCTGTTATGAGAATAATGATATTCCTGCATCCATCGCAAGGTGTAAAATCATTGGCCGATACCTCCAAAGAATAAGCTATGGGTGTAGTTCCTTTCGGTTTAAGATACTGCAACTTTCTTTTGATGAGCGAAAAGTTATCGGGCCCAAATGGAACCTCAAGTTTGGAATCTTTACAGTCGCGAACCGGGTCCACATAGGATTGATGTCCGTAAATCCGTAATCCTATTTCAACATGCTCCATGCTATTCAGACTGTCAGCCATTTCAATAAGCAGTTTCTTGGCAATATTGATTTTAATATCACTTTCCCATTTTCCCAACATACTTCGCGATCCATCCAGTACGAAGAGGATTCGGGTTTTGGGGAGTTCAAAAGTTGGCTCTTGAGCCTGAAGAGTATTGCTAAATAGTACCGAAATGGCTATCAGGAAAAGAAAAGCAAGTTTTTTCAATTGTCTCTAAATTTTGACGATTAGAATACAATTTGTAATGTTACCAAAAATTGATTGATTTTGCAAAGTGAAACATGCTGCAGGAGTTGTCAAATCTGACAGGGATGATTATTTTTGCAGGCATAATATACAGGATTGAATAAGCTGAATATTAAAGCTTAAAAACATAGTAAGGACTCTGGTGTTGTAGAACGGAGAATTTAGTCGAATGAGTTTGAATTTTTGGAAAGATATAGACAAACCAATTTTTGCATTGGCACCGATGGAGGATGTGACCGATACTGTCTTTAGGGAGATTGTACTCGGAATTTCAAATCCACAGTACCTTCATGTTCTGTTCACTGAGTTTACCTCAACCGATGGCCTTTGTCATCCGGTTGGAAAGGACAAAGTGAGTCATCGTTTTTTTGTAAACGAAAGCGAGAGAACAATTCTTAAAGAACTTGGAGTTAAGCTGGTTGTACAGATATGGGGCGCCGATCCGGAGAAGTTTAACCGTGTGAGCAGGATGCTTACCGAAGAATATGATTTCGATGGAATTGACATAAACATGGGTTGTCCGGTAAGGAAAATTGTGAAGAATGTAACCTGCTCTGCACTCATTGGATATCCTGAGCAGGCGAAGGAGATTATCCGGGCAACACAGGAGGGAACACATTTACCGGTGAGCGTGAAAACACGTACCGGGCTGAAACAACATATGACTGAAACATGGATTCCTGAAGTTTTGTCTACCAGGCCTGATGCAATGATTTTACACGGCCGGACTCAAAAAATGATGTCGGAGTATCCAGCCGACTGGAATGAGATATTAAAAGCAAGAGAGCTGAGGGATGAATTGGCTCCGGAAACTGTTTTTCTTGGGAATGGAGATCTCTTTTCGATGGATGATTGTCAGAAGCGGATTGCAGAATCCGGAGTAGATGGTGTGATGATCGGACGAGGAATATTTAAGGATCCATGGATTTTCAATCTACCGGCCTCTGAACTTACGCTGAACTCAAAACTGGAAGTGCTTCAGAAACATACTGAACTGTACGTAAATACATGGGGGCCTGAGAAGAATTTTAATATTTTGAAACGATTCTTCAAGATTTATATAAATGGTTTTTATGGTGCAGCAGAGTTAAGAGCAAAATTAATGGATGCTAATAATCTGGAAGATGTTATCAATGTTCTCGCAAAATTCCAGCCTGGCAAAACCGTTTAATTTCCATCGCTCATCAATCTTTTTTATCTTTACTTCTCAAACAATTAATAATGCAATTACCGCCATATCTGAAGCAGGGTGATACCATAGCTATCGTTGCTCCTGCACGGAAAATATCAAGAGAAGCTTTAGCTCCCGCCATTCAACTTATTGAGAAATTGGGGTTTAAGGTAAAATCAGGATTGAATCTTTACGAAGAATCGGACCAGTTTGCCGGTACCGATTCTCAGCGTCGGAGCGATTTTCAGGAGATGCTTAATGATGAGCAAGTGAAAGCAATTTTATGCGCCCGGGGTGGATACGGTTCACTTAGGGTTGCCGAAGGCCTCAACTTTACCGGCTTTGCTAAAAATCCAAAGTGGATTATTGGTTACAGTGATATTACTGTATTTCATAATTTACTTAACAATATAGGAGTATCCAGTCTGCATGCAACAATGCCAATTAACTTTCCGGAGCAAGTATGTGAGAATGAATCAACTATTTCACTTTTTCGAATCATTAGCGGACAGGATGTGAATTATATCGGAGGCAAACATTCCTTAAACAGAACAGGACGATCGGAAGGTGAACTGCTTGGTGGCAATCTGTCGATGTTGTACAGTTTAAGAGGAACCAACTATGATATTGAGACGGCCGGAAAGATTCTTTTTATTGAAGATTTAGATGAGTATCTCTATCATATCGACCGAATGATGATGAACCTAAAGTCAGGTGGTGTCATGAAGAATTTGAAAGGTCTCATCGTTGGAGGTGTCACAGACATGAACGATAATAATATCCCTTTTGGAAAAACAGCAGAGGAGATTATTCGGGAAGTTGTAGAAGAGTACGACTATCCGGTCTTATTTGGTTTTCCTGCAGGACATCAGGAACCAAATCTTGCCTTACTTTTTGGACAGAAAATATCGCTCGACATTAGTGAACTCGGATATAAGATCTACTATATCTAATGGCAGATCACATCGATACCGGTAAGCTAGGGGAGGATTTGGCGATTGAGCACCTGGCGAATAAGGGTTTCAGCATTCTGGAAAGAAACTGGCACTTCAGGAAACTGGAGTTGGATATCATTGCCATGGATGGTGAATATCTGGTTATCGTTGAGGTTAAGACCAGAACCAGTTCCTATTTTGAAAATCCCAAGGATGCAATTACTCTCAAAAAACAAAAATTTCTATTTGATGCAGCAGAAGCATATATTCTTGAAACTAAAGATGATCATGAAATCCGTTTCGATATAGTTGAGGTCTTATTGGAGAACGACAATACGTTAATCACACATATTGAAGATGCATTTGCTCCGGGATGGTAATTTTTAGTGTTTTGAACAAATAGAATTTCTATTTTTGTAAAAAAGTAAACAATGAACAAGGACGATAATTATTTCAGAACATTAAATGTTTTATTTGTAGCTTTGATTGCAGGATTAGGCATGTTTCTGGCCCTAACTTACTGGATGATTGGAAAAGGAGATTTTCCAATCATGAATGATCCCGAAACCAATTACATTTTATCAACCATTGGAATTTTGGTTGCAATAGTTGCAATTCCTTTGGCTTTCTATCTCTTCAGGCAACGAGGCGAAAATTCAAAGAGATACAGCGACCGATCTGACAAAAAGGAGATTTATCGTTCGGCCATCATAACAAAGCTGGCTTTGATGGAAATGGCTGGTTTAACCAATGTTGTTATGTATATGATATCCGGAGAGAAACAAGGGTTACTACTTTCAATCATGATCATTATTGTAATGCTGATCAGCAAACCAGGCGAATCGCAGTTCATGAATGATTTCTAATAATCCCGGTAAGTTCTATTAATCCAGATCGAAGGTCTCTTCAATAAATTTGATTCCGTACTCCTCCAACTCCTCCAAAACCGGCGTGTAAACATCCGGCTCTACCGGAGCAATTACTCCTGTCTTTTTGATCACACCAGTCAATAGCAGCTTTGTTGCTATGGCAACCGGAGTGCCTACCGTAATCGACATAGCTGTATCTTCGGTATTCTTTCCGATAACAACCAGCGATGAAATGATCTTTTTACGTAAGCCATCAATTTCATATTCAAATTGATGTTGCATTACAATCATATCTTTATCATCAGGATCAAGACCCCATTTTTGCTCCAGTCGATGTTGAAGAATTTGTGCCGGTGTTACATCTTTAAGCCCTATCAATTCATCAGAAAAGATTCCGAGATAGTTGAGCTTTTCCATTTCAGGAGAGTCCATTGTAATGCCGGTGTACTCACATACCTTTTGTTCAACCGGTTTTACAGGATCATAAGCCAGAAACATGTTTACAAATTCGCGGTAGCTTATGGCCTCAGAATTATCAACCTTGAAGTCGCTATTGGTGAGTCCGAGTTCAACAAATACACTCCAGGCTTTTCCATATCCGGGCCTTCTCATTGTGCCCCGGAACATTGTTGGGATATCCTGTAAATCGTAGGTTTCCATATACGATAATGAATCGCGGTTCGGATATACCTCAAACTCACCATAATCCAGAATGCTGATCGTCTCCAGCCGGGTAAATAATTTATGATAAGGGATGTATTTGTATCTTCCGTGTTTGCGATAGCGTGAGACACCATTTCCTGCAAGCACAACATTTCTTGGATTCCAGGTGAATTTATAGTTCCATGGATTGTTATCATATTCAGGTGCAATCAGGCCACCTGTGGACGATTTGAACGAAAGTATTTTACCACCTTCTTCTTTGATGCGATGAATAACCTTCATGGCGGACATATGATCAATACCGGGATCAACTCCTATCTCATTCAGGAATAGGATGTTTTTTTTACGGACTTCTGAGGCCAGATTCCTGATCTCGTCCGATATGTAGGAAGCGGTTATCATGTGCTTGCTATTTTCGAGGCACATGTGCGCAACCAAAGGGTGCATTCGTGCCGGCAGCATTGAGATAACCACGTCAGCTTTTTTTACCTCTTCTTCAAGCTGATTTTGATTGTCAACATCGAAATGAAAGGATTTAGCTCGCGAATGGCCATTAACTTTCCTTTTGGCCGTCTTCAGATCAATGTCACCCACACTGATTAACCAGTCGTATTTATCCGAGTTGTCCAGTAAGTACCTGATTAAACTGGTTGATGATAGTCCTGCGCCTAATAGGAGTATTTGATTCATGCTTAGTGTTGTTAAAAGTAAAAGGTGCAAAAGGAACATCCCGGGTAATTCTGCTTGAATATAAACCGTTTATGCGATTTTAGATGTTTCATTCTTCCAATTATTTTCTGACTTTGATTTTGCTTGCTAACTTTACGGTTTTGAAAACTTAAAAATAGAATATATTTAACATGTAAAAACATGTTTTGTGTCATATTTAACTAATTGAGCAAAGAAATGCCGAAATTTAACTTAACCATATAGATCCCAGTTGCATGAATAGTTTACTTATTTTGAATGCATTAAAAATAGACAACTCATGGAGTGATTTTCTGAGTGAAGAAATGGTAATGATGCTTCAGAAAATTGAGTCACAGCTGGCAGATGATATTGCCTTAGGCCAGATCACACCTGCAATTAATAAGGTACTTCGTTTTATGGAACTACCTCTCCAGGATATGAAAGTAATCATACTCGGACAGGATCCCTATCCTCAGCCGGGTGCGGCAACCGGCAGAGCATTCGAGGTTGGGAATCTGAAAGATTGGCAGGAACCATTCAGGAACGCTTCTTTACAAAATATTATCAGAACCATTGTGAAAGCTAAAACAGGAGAACTGTTAAAGTTTAGTCAGATCAGGAAGCAACTAAATCGCAATATTCATCTGGCATCTCCTACCAGGCTTTTTTGTGATCTGGAAGAACAGGGAGTTTTGTTGCTCAATACTGCATTCACCTGTAGAATTGATGAACCCGCTAGTCACTCCGCAATTTGGAAAGAGTTTACAACTTCACTCCTTACTTATATTAATGATAAGCATAGCGATCTTGTTTGGCTGTTATGGGGAAATCACGCAAAAATGGCGGTTGATCATCTGAAAATAAACAACTCTGTTTTCAGTTATCATCCCAGCAGATGTAATCCAAGAAAAGAGGATTTCCTCTATGGAGAGCTAAACTGTTTTAAAGAAACAGCAGATTTGATAAATTGGTTTGGTAAATCTGAATACATCGGACAGTTTTCGATTTTCTAATCTTCATCACTTGATTTGTTCTTATTTATTGAGGATATAAGGCTCTTCCTAAGCAATTTATTCGTTGATTTTTGCAACCTGTTTTAAAGATCGCCGTAGTATACGCCGAGTCTTCAAATCAAACTTAAATGCATATACTTCAACTCAGAAAAGCAATTGCTTTATCTATTCTGGTAATTGTTTCATTTACAGCGACATCCCAGAGTATATACTATTTTGATCCCACCAGCAACGATTCCATCGAAGATGGCAGTATCCTGCATCCTTACAATTCTTTTAGTGATCTTAGTTGGGAGAATTATGCCAGCTATCTCATCAAGAGAGGTACAACTATAGGTAGTAGTTCGATGATTACGATTGAAGGAGATTATGTCACCTTTGGAGCCTATGGAGTTGGTGACCGGCCAATTGTTTATTCCACAACTTCACAACATGTTTTCAAGGCATGGCAGAAATGGGACATTGTTTTTCAGGATTTGGAAATCGATGCGCCAAATGCAGTGAGCGCTATAAATTTTATAGGATCGGTAACAAAAGATGCAATTATTCAAAATTGTAAAATTCACGGAAGTGAATGGGGGATAAGAGGGATTAATGGCTGGACAGGAATAAAGATTCTGAACTGTGAGATCTTCAATATTAAGAATGACGGTATTTATCTGGAGGTGGATAGTGTTGAAATTGCCCATTGTAATATTTACAATGTAAATCTGGATTGGTTCGTGAATCAGAATCAAAGTTATTCAAGCGGCGATTGCATTCAACTGAACAGTTTGTGCGATGGATTTAATGTGCATCACAATACTTTGGATCATTCATACACTGGCAATAAGTTTTGTTTTATAGCAGATGGACAAAGCGGGTCATCCGGTATTTTTGAATACAATACCTGCATTGGTGATTCATCAACGGTCTTTGCATGCGTTTATCTTCATGCTGCCTTGTCTGATGCTGTCGTGAGATACAATACATTTCGATCTGCGCAAACCGGTATCTACAGTAATGCCTTTGGAACCCAGATCTATTATAACATCATCGAAGGATGCGGTGCAGGTTTGAATCTTGCAAATTATGGTGCATTATACAATGAAATCTACAACAATGTTTTCTACAATAATCATCTGGGTTTAAGTTCCAATTTTAGTACTTCTCAAATCAAAAACAACATTTTTTACAGTACCGGAACTGCTGATGCTGCATACGAATATCCATATAGCAACATTATCACAACAGATTACAATGTGATCTACCCGGAACAAATGGATTTTATTCATTTTGCCTATGCAACTTTCAATACCCTTTCTGCTTATCAGGTCGCTTCAGGAAACAGTCTTAATTCAATAGTTGCAGATCCTCTCTTTTTGGACGCACCCAATGGCGATTTTCATCTCCAGAGCAATTCACCATGTATTGGTGCCGGAATCGGAGTAGGGCTTTCCCATGATTATGCAGGGAATAATCTTACTACAGGCACTATCGATTGCGGTGTATATCAGTACAGCAATCCAACGATAAATCCGGGCTGGAACTATGTTAGCTCCTTAAATACCCACACCATACTGGTTCCTCCATCGGCCAATATTTCCATAGAAGGTGATTCCATCAGCAGTGGCGATTATCTGGGAGCCTTCTACGATTATCAGGGAGATTTCGTCTGCTGCGGATATACGCAATGGACTGCTGCCGGATGTACTTTACTCGCTTATGGTTACGATGGAATAATTGCGGGCCTGGCGCCACTTGAGGAGATAAAAATTAGGGTATGGAGGATCTCTGATGCTACCGAATATGTAGGATTCCCGATTTTTGATACGGCCTTCCCGGATACATCGCTTTACAATATGTCAGGACAAAGTAGTCTTCTTTCAATGGAGGCAATAAAGTTTGCCAGTCAGATTCTACAATTGGATGCCGGATGGAGTATGATTTCCGGTTTCATCAATCCGATTAGTCCGGAACTGGAATCTGTATTTGAGGGGAATCAGGGGAATATAAGAATTATTAAAGATGAGAACGGTGATATTTACTGGCCCTCTTTCAATGTAAATCAGATTGGAACCATGGCTCCCTGGCTGGGGTATAAGATAAATATGAATAACAGCGTGCTGGTTGAGTTGAAAGGGATAAAAGTGGTTCCTGAGGAAATTAGTGTGCAACTGGAATATGGTTATGGATATTTTGGTTATCCATATAGCTCACCTGCATTGGTGACATCAATACTAAGTTCGATTATTAACGAAGTGGCAATCATAAAAGATGAGAATGGATTGATCTGCTGGTTTGACTATAATATCAATGAGATCGGAAACTTCAATCCTGGCAAAGGGTATCAAATTAAGATGAAAAGTAGTGTTTTATTCACCTATCCTTCAGGATTGTAATATTTATCAAGCAGTATTCGGGCAGCCTCGAAACTGCTTAGGTTTTTGTATAGTACTTTTTTTTCGAGATCAACAATCAGTGATTTAATCCCCGGATCGTTGTAGAAATTTTTCTGCAACGATTCGTTTATGGTCTCATACATCCAATAGCGGGCCTGATCGGTTCGATTCTTTTCAAAAAAATGATTTCGGTTAAGTACATCTGAATGATTGATTATGGTTTCCCAAATATCTTCGATGCCGGTATTTTTATAGGATGAGCAGGTTAATACCTTTGGATACCAGCCTGTTTCCTGTGCAGGAAAAAGATGCAACGCATTCTTGTATTCAGTTTTTGCAATATTAGCCCGCTGAATATTATCACCATCGGCCTTGGTGATAGCAATGGCATCAGCCATTTCCATAATACCCCGTTTAATGCCTTGTAATTCGTCACCGGCTCCTCCCAGCATTAGAAGCAGGAAAAAATCCACCATGGAATGTACGGCCGTTTCAGACTGACCAACTCCCACTGTTTCGATAAAAATTGTGTTGTAACCTGCGGCCTCGCATAGCACAATAGATTCTCTTGTTTTTCGAGCTACTCCACCCAGCGATCCAGCCGATGGGCTTGGCCTGATAAAACAATTAGGATTATTCACAAGGGTTTCCATTCTTGTTTTATCACCAAGAATACTACCTCCGGTTCTTTCACTGCTTGGATCTATTGCCAGTACAGCAAGTTTTCTTCCCTGATCGCTAACATGTTTCCCTAAATTTTCAATGAAACTGCTCTTTCCAACACCGGGCACGCCGGTAATACCAATGCGCAAGGAATTACCTGTGAAGGGCAAACAATCTTCAATAATTTCCTGTGCCAAACGATTATGTTCAGGGAGGGAGCTCTCGATGAGCGTAATTGCCTGACTAAGCATCGTTCGATCTCCACCTCTGATCCCACGCATGTAATCTTCCCGGGAATAGTCTTTTTTACGCTTCTTTCTGAAACGCTCAACAGCACCGGGATTGATTGATGGAGGCTGTTCAATTCCTTCATTTACTTTCAATCCACTGAACTCTTCACTGTTCTCGTGATAATCAAACTTCTTATATCTCCTTCTTGTCATAATTATTGACCTTCTACAGGCAAAAATAAAAATAGCTTCCTAAAACAGGAAGCTATTTTCAATATCATTTGTTCACTTAGCTTTATTTTTGGCTCGGCAGGTTGATAGTACCTGTTACCTTTAGCGTTGAAGAAGGGTTGATCGGATCGTTTGTGATAACTGTAATTGTCTTGTTTTGTTTTCCTTTCTTTCCTCTTGATCGGAAGGTTACATCAATCTTACTCTCTCCACCAGCTGGTACTAACTTATCCTCGGGAGCAACTGCGGTACATCCACAACTTGTCTTAACCTTTCTGATGAGCAGGTCTGATTTGCCTGTATTCTTAAACTTAAATGAAGAACTTGCTGATTCACCCTGAGTTAATGTGCCAAAATCAAAGACCAGTGATTCAAACTCAATCTTAGGCGCTTTTGCTTTATCCTGAACAGTAAGATGTGAGAAATCTTCCTGAAGATCGGCGCTGATGGTAAGTCTGTGATCTCTTTTCTTTGGATCGTAAACATCATTAAAAACAACAGGAACTCTGTCAAGAACAAATCCCCAGTCACCTTTGGAACCAGCATCGTAAGTAAATGCAATTTGACCTTTACCTTTTGGCTTCAAAGTTTCAGGAATCGCTTTCATTGTGATATGACCCGGAACTCTTTGAAATGAAATTTTAACAGGTGCATCACTTGAGTTATAAACAAGGAATGTGTCTGCTCTGTGCTCTTTAACGGTAGTACGTTGTAGAGCAATGTGATTGGTGTTAACTCTTATGGGGCCCATTTCCATTGGATAAATGTCGTTGATTCCTCTCTCACGGGCAATAACATCACCTTTAATTCTTAAGATAACAACCTGATTCTCGGCATTTGAAACAACTTTAATGTTTTTGTTAAATACACCGGGACGGTTTTTAGGATCGTAAGAAGCTTTAATAAAACCTGTTGCACCCGGCTGAATAGGAGCTTTCGACCATTCCGGTGAAGTACATCCACAGTTTGGTTTAACTTCCGTTAATACCAATGGCTGCTTCCCTGTATTCTTGAAAGTAAACTTGGCAACAGCAGGTCCGTTAGCCTCTTTGATAGTACCATAGTCATGAATTGTATTTTCAAACTCGATGTAGGCTTTTTGTGCTTGTGCATTTTGAGATATTCCAAATGCAAATAGAATAAGTAAGCTGAGAATTACTTTTTTCATAGTTAATAATTTTAATTTCTGTTATTACTGATTTTATTGTTTTCCTTTTTGGTTCTGCAATATTAATGTATTTGAAGCTAAATCTAAAAATAAAAAGCAAAGTTATCCAAAACCGTTCCGTTCTATTCCGGGGCTCTGTTAATTATTGTTAAATTTAAGGCCCTCAGTGTTCTACTCAATCAAACCTCCTCCAATAATCAGGTGATTCGCTCCGGTAATCCTGTTTTTATCAGGAATAACTTTTAGCTGTTAATTCAAAGTACATGTATGAACGCGGTTCGGATTATCCTAAAACAATTCAAAACTAGAATGAATTTAGCTGATTGCATTAACTATTGTGTTAATTGATGTTAAAGCGATGTCTTAAATTAAATTCACAAATGTTAATAACGGTTCTGTATAGCTTAATAACTATTGCTTCACGGCTTGAAAGACTGCCGGCAACAAATCAGACAGAACTGAGTTGTAATTATGTTAACAATATAATTAATGCCTGAATAGAATTGTTAATTTTACTGACCCAATTATTAAATGAAGATTGAAGAGGAATACACCTAAAATACAATCAGCAGCTTTGGTGCTTTGGCTAATGTTCATGCCCTTATTGATGAATGCTCAATTTTACAATGGTATGAAAATGGATTTTGGAAAGAACCGGGTTCAGTATCGTGAGTTCCTCTGGCAGTACTATCGCTTCGATAAGTTCGATACCTATTATTATGTAAACGGCAGGGAGCTAGCCGAATTTGCCGGTCAGGTTGCACAGGAGGAGGTTCCGAAAATTGAATCATTCTTTCAACATACCCTTGAGAAGCGTATCATTTTCATTGTCTACAATAAGCTTTCGGATTTCAAGCAAAGCAATATTGGATTATTGACAGGCGACCAGGATAATAATATTGGAGGTGTTACCCAAATCGTAAATAACAAGGTGTTTGTCTACTTCGAAGGCGATAGAAAGAAGCTGAGAGAACAGATTAAGTCAGCCATCGCTGAAGTGGTACTGAATGAGATGATCTATGGAAGTAATTTCAAGGAACGCCTTGCCAACTCAACATTAATTAACATTCCTGACTGGTATAGCAAGGGGCTGTTTGCTTATCTTTCGCGTGGATGGGATTTTGAAACGGAGAACAGGGTAAGAGATGGTGTTCTCAGCGGTAAATACGAGAAATTTAATCATCTCACAGGAGATGAAGCAATTTATGCCGGTCATTCAATATGGAAATACATTGCCGACACCTACGGTAAGAGTACAATACCAAACATCATTTATCTGACACGAATTCATAAAAATCCTGAGGAAGGTTTGTTGTATGTGCTTGGAATCTCTTTTGAGAGTCTTGCTTTCGAATGGTTGTACAATCTAAAGCAGCGCTACGAGAGTGAGGAGCTTAAGCAAGTAGCTCCGGATATAACTAAAAGAATAACCCGCGCCAAAAAGCGAAGCCGTGTAACTGATGCAACACTTAGTCCGGATGGGACTCATATTGCCTATGTTAGCAATGAAATAGGAAGATATAAAGTGTGGTTGTATAACATTGAGACCGGTAGGAATTCAAAAATTTTTCAACGTGAGCATAAGCTGGATCAACTTACAGATTACTCATATCCGGTTCTGGCCTGGCACCCTTCCGGAACGATCCTGAGTTTTATTATTGAACGCAAAGGAAAGACCTTGCTCAACCTGTACAATCTGGAAGATAAGAGAACTGAGTTTAGCGAACTATTCCATTTTGAAAAGATTCTTGATTATAAATACTCTGATGATGGATTCAAGTTGGTAATGTCGGCGACCATGAAAGGATACAGCGATATTTTTATTCACAATTTGCTGGCCCATACCAATGATCAGATTACCAACGATTTTGCAGATGATCTGAATCCCCGCTTTATCAATAATTC
>Ga0233443_1001418_pt1 | contig 21084 bp, 11 predicted proteins | sample SI_123_September_2_FD_182784 | JGI IMG/M metagenome (GOLD analysis project Ga0233443, IMG submission 182784) | Seawater microbial communities from Saanich Inlet, British Columbia, Canada - SI_123_September2016_200_MG | ecosystem: Environmental > Aquatic > Marine > Inlet | place: Canada: British... | reverse complement strand
CTGGGTCAAGTCTTCAATAATAAACGTATAATCATCAACGTCTTGTAAAACTTGTTGTACGCCATTTTTATTGACCACGGCTCTGAGCATGTCGTGACGTTTGACCAGTTGTTGCCATGCCCATTGTAACTTTGACACATCCAATTCATCATTTTCAATTTCCAGATAAAAATGACAAGCAACACTGCCCAACTCAAAACCTTCTTGTCGCCCCATCCAATAGGCTTGCTGAATATCATTTAAAGCAAAAGGTTGATGCCGAGATTTCTCATCATGTGTTATCTGAGGCAATGATATTTCATTGCTGTCAGATCGACTTTCTGCATTTTCCAGTTGTTTGGCAATATTTTCAATCACAGGATTTTCAAAGAAAGTTGCCAATGCCAATTCGACTTTAAAATGCTTTCTAATTTGTGAAACAGCTCGGGTTGCTGTTAAAGAATCACCACCTAATTCAAAAAAATGATCCAATACACCCCATTTTGGCTGATCTAATAATTCAGCAAAACATTGGCACAACCAGCTTTCTGCTTCATTACTCGGTGCTTGGTAACTGCGCTGTTTTAATAATAAAGTTCGATCGGGTTTAGGCAATGCATTACGGTCAATTTTACCATTCGCCGTCAAAGGAATTGTTGCCACAGGAATGATCAATTGAGGCACCATATAATGAGGCAATTGTTGTCCTAATAGCGCGCTAATTTCATCATTACCAATGTCTGATTGAGTAATCACATAAGCCACTAGGTGTTTGCTGGCATTTTCAGTCACTACGGTCACTACACAATTGGTGATTGCCTCTAATTGTAATAATACAGCTTCAATTTCTCCCAATTCAATACGATAACCTTGAATTTTCACCTGAAAATCATCCCTGCCTGAAAATTCAATCAAACCATTGGGCAAATATCGTCCCAAATCACCTGTTTTATAGAGTTTTTGACTGGTTTTTGGATGAAAAATAAATTGTTGCTCAGTTTTTTCCTGATCTTTCCAATACCCCAATGCCAGCCCGTCACCACCGATGTATAAATCCCCCACCACCCAGTTAGGACATTCCTGCATCAATGAATTGAATACATAAAACTGTTGATTTGCCAGTGGTTTGCCATAAGGGATGCTATTCCAGTCGGGATCAATCGAGTGAATTGGGTAATCAATTGACCAAATCGAAACCTCGGTCGCACCACCTAGGCTGATGACTTGTGTTTTAGCGTTAATATTCCAAATTTGTTGAGGCAAATCCAATGCGATCCAGTCACCACTCATCATAACCAAACGCAGACTGTCTATTTGATCGACATTTTCATCGCCGATATGTTCAACCAGCATTTTCATTAATGCAGGCACAGTATTCCAAATAGACACTTGATGTTCCACTATTAATGCTTGCCAATGAGCAGGTTCTCGTTCCAGCTCTGCATCGGGTACAACCAGTGTTGCTCCAGCATTAAAACAACCAAATACATCGTACACTGACAAGTCAAAATTAAGATTTGAAATGGCAATGATGCGGTCTTTTTCAGTGACCTGATATTTTTTGTTGATGTCAACAATGGTATTAACCGCACCAACATGATTGATCATCACACCTTTCGGTAAACCCGTAGAACCTGATGTAAAAATAATGTAAGCCAGATCTTCAGACTGTACTGCAACAGGCTGAACATTATTTTTCTGAGTTTCAAAATAGAATTGATCAGCAACAATTAATTTTGTGGTAATTGTATCATCAAATAATTCAACCAATTCGGGTTGAGTAATGATGGCACAACAATCAATGTGCTTTAATAAAAATTCAAGCCTTTGAGCTGGAATGCTTGGGTCTATTGGCACATAAACACAACCTGCCTGTAATACACCCAAACAAGCAATGGATTGCTGCCAACCTTTCTTCATCACGATAGCAACATTTTTTCCCTGATCATTATTTTGCTGTAAATCAGTCGCTAATTGATTGGCATAAGTTGCTGCTTGTTGATACGTGATTTGCTGTTTTTGATGAACAATGGCAATGTGATCAGGTAACTTTTTAGCCTGTTTAAAAAAGCCTTCATGCAATAATTCAATCGGTTTTTCAGTTTGTGTTTGATTGAGTTGTTGATGTTGTTTAATTTGGTCAAAAGGTAAAATGGATGAATCAGTTTTCTGCCAAACATGAGCGTCATTGATGATTTGATGAATTAAATCAACATAAGCATTGAACATTGCCGACATTAAACCTGTTGGAAATAATTCATCAACCACATCCCAGCTTAACGATAAACCGTCACCATCTTCAAATATTTGATGATCCAACCAGACTTGTGGCGTTTGAGTGATGGCAAAAACTTTTTCACCTAACCAAGACAATGGAAATTTTTCTTGTTGATCAGTTTCCTGAATGGGTAAAGCACTGGTAAATACGACGGGTAAAACGGCCCCACCCAATGCGCCACCTTGTATTTTACTCAATTCACGTTGAATGGTGACACCATTGACCACTCGATGTTCTAAGTCTTGCAATAATTGTTGTTGTATCTGGCGAATTCTTTCGGCAAATGTTTGTTCATTATTATGATTAATTTCCAACAATTCTAATGAGGTGAAATCACCGATAATATCATCCACTTGAGAATGTACTGGCAAACGATTAAACAGGGTTAAATTCAAAGTAAAATGCTGTCGTTTGCTCCATCTTGCCAAGACGTCTGAAAATGCCGCACAAAAAATCATAGATGGTGTAAAACCGATATTTTTGGCATTTTCTTTTAATTTTGTCCACGCTTCATGATTCAAGAAATGATCAAAGCGAATAAATTTAGGCTGATCAATTGAGGCTGGCGCTTTTGCTAAAGGTAATTCGGGACCAGGCGGTAAACTCGATAATCTATTTTGCCAATATTGCCAGTCTTTTGCCCATTGCTCGCTTTGTCTGAACTGGGTCTCAGTCAAACAATAGTCACGAAAGGTTAAATTCAGTTTAGGCAACGGAATTTCTGGTGTTTCATAACAATGCTTCCATTCTTTGGAAAACACCAAAAAGCTCCAAACATCCGCCACCAATAAATCAAAACTAAAATGTAGGCGGATTTTATTGAATTTAATTTGATGAGCTTTAATTTCAAACAACGGCCATCGATCGGTCGAATGCATTTGATCAGACATTCGATCACGAGTGATTGATAATTTCTCACTCAATTGTGATGAACCCAAAGGACTGATATCGGTACAATCTATTTCATAATACGGGACATGAGGTAATACTTTTTGTTGATGACCATCGGGTAAAATAACAGCTCGCAACATATCGTGCCGTTTAATCAACAAGTTCCAGGCTTGTTCAAAACGATTCAAATCCAGTTCTACACAATCCATTTCCAGATAAAAATGGCACGCTGTGTTGCCCAATTCAAAAAAACCATGTCGCCCTAACCAATAGGCTTGCTGAATTTCATCTAAAAGGAATTCATCATAACGATGATCAGGCTGTTGAATTAATTTGATACTGTCTTCTGACTGAATTTCCTCTGATTGTAAATTGATAAATGATGCCAAACTTTCTATGGTGTTGTACTGGTTAAAAAATTCCGCCAGTGGCACATGAATGTTATGCTCTTTTCTAATGGCAGCTACTAAACGAGTTGCCATGAGCGAGTCACCACCCAGTTCAAAAAATGGTTGTTGAACACTGATGACATCGAGCTCAAACATTTTTTTCCAGTATTGATGCAACCACAATTCCTGTTGATTACTCGGCATCACTATTTCAGTTTGCTGTAGACGTTGTGAATAATCAGGCCTGGGCAAAGCTTTACGATTAATTTTCCCATTGGCGGTTAAAGGCAAAACCTCCAAGAACATCATCATTTGAGGAATCATATAATGAGGTAATTTATTAGCCAGAAAATCTTTTAATAACTGAACCTCGATGGCTTCATTATTTTTACTGACAATATAACCCACCAAATAGGCACTGCTGGCTTCTTCAAATACGCTGACAACACAATTAAGCACCGATTTATGAGCCAATAAAGCAGATTCTATTTCACCCAATTCAATGCGATACCCTTGAATCTTTACTTGAAAATCTTCCCGGCCCAAAAACTCTATTTCACCATCGGCTAAGTAACGCCCTAAGTCACCTGTTTTATACAATCGTTGATTGGTTTCAGGATGAATGATAAAACTATTGTTGGTTTTTTGCTGATCTTTCCAATAGCCCAGTGCCAGACCAATACCACCGATATATAAATTACCTGCCACCCACATTGGTTTTTGTTGCAGTTGATCATCGAGAATATGAAATGACTGATTGCTTAAAGGTTGTCCATAGGGAATGCTGTTCCATTCAGATTGTATTTGTTTAATAACATGACCAATCGACCATATTGAGGCTTCAGTTGCACCACCCAAGCTATAAATATTGACCGTTGAATTAACAGCTTTAATATGAGTTGGTAAATCCAGAGGAATCCAATCACCGCTCATTAGAACCCATCGTAAAGATACAATTTGTAATGGATGATTCTCTGGTATTTGACCTCCATCAACCAATACATCATCTTCAATACTTTCTATCAGCATTCCCATCAATGCAGGAACACTATTCCAGATACTCACTTGATGTCTGGCAATCAGTTCTATCCAGTGATTTGGATCACGCTCTAACGACGCATCAGGAATAACCAACGTTGCCCCAGCATTAAAAGCACCAAAAACATCATAGACGGATAAATCAAAATTAAGATTCGATAAGGCCAGCAGCTTATCGTGTTGGTTAACTTGACAACGTTGATTGATATCAACAATGGTATTCAATGCTCCCCGATGGTCAATCATCACGCCTTTGGGTTGACCTGTAGAACCCGAGGTAAAAATAATATAAGCCAAGTCATCAGGTTGACCATGGCAATCAATAGGTTTGCTCGAATAGTCAGCACAATCTTCTACTGCGTTGAAAACCGTCACAAAGTCAGGCCAGTCAATTTTTTCATTGACTTGTTTTTGAGTTAAAACAATTTGGCAATCAATATTTTGCAGAATAAAATTCAGCCGTTCTGCTGGCAAACTTGGATCAACAGGAACATAAGCACAGCCAGCCTGTAAAATACCCAAACAAGCGACAGATTGCTCCCAACCTTTTTCCATAACAATGGCTACTCGGGAAACATAGCTATCTTTTTCATCACTAACAATTGTTTGTTGTAATAAATTGGCAATTTTATGACTGATGTCTGCAATACCGGCATAACTCAAACGGAGATTTTTCTGAATAATTGCAATACTATTGGGTGTGCAGTTGGCATATTGAAAAAAGGCACTTTGTAATAAACCCGTTGGCACTGCTTGATGAACATCATTACTGGCATCAATAACAATTTGTTGAAACGCTGGAATGATCGGCAATTGAGTTTGATACCACAGATCACCATCATTCGCTAATTCGGTCAACAATGATTGATAGGCCTCAAACATTGTTTCAATCATTTGCTCAGGAAACAGTGACTCAACCACATCCCAGCTTAGATGCAAGTCACCTTGCTCTTCATATACTTGATGATCTAACCAAACTTGCGGTGTTTGTGACACGCTATAGACACGTTCACCTAACCAATCTGTTGGAAATATTTCAGATTGCTGGGCATCCTGAATCGGTAATGCACTGGTAAAAACCACGGGCATGGTTGCATTTTTTGAGTGTATTTTGCTCCATTCTTTTAAAACGTGTAAACCGTTGACATGACGATATTGCAAATCATCCAGTAATTGACGTTGTAACGCTCTAGCACGTTCGATGAAACTGATGGAATAATTCTGACTCACCCCGAGTAGTTCCAGTGTGGTAAAATCACCGATTAAATCGTTGACTTGTGGATGAACAGGCAAACGGTTAAATAAAGTTACATTAAGAGTGAATTGATTGGATCGACTCCAGCAGGATAAAATTTCACTAAAGATCGCACAAATCAACATAGATTCGGTCAAATCAGCCACTTGTGCCAATTGTTTTAATTCCTGCCAAGTTTTTTTGACAATCACCATTTGGTGTCGTTTAAAAATGGGCTGATGAATTTTGGCAGGATCTTGCAATAACGGTAAATCAGGAGCGGCAGGTAAATCAATGATTTTTTGCTGCCAATAATTCCATGCTTTGTCAAAAAGCTCAGTTTGTTTAAATTGAGACTCGGTCAATACATAATCTCTGAAACTTAAATCAATTTCAGGCAATGTGGTATCGGTATTTTGATACAACGTTTTCCATTCATCAAAAAAACGCTGAATACTCCATAAGTCCGCTATTAATAAATCAAAACTGAAATGAATCTTGAATGACTCTGGCAACTGATGAATCACCACATCAAATAATGGCCATTGCTCGGTATTTCTCACTTGTGCAGACAATCGATTTCTTTGTTCTTGAAGGCTGTTATCTATAATATGTTGAACCTGATTTTCAACATGGATTATTGGAATTTCGTAGTTATCGACTTGTTGAAGAATTCGTTGACTGCCATCCACTTGAATCACACAACGTAACATGGCATGACGTTGAATCACTTGGTTTAATGCTATCTGAAATTGCTTGACATCCAATTCTTGGCATTGCATTTCAAAATACAAATGACAAGCCACATTACCCAATTCAAAATGACTTTGACGACCAAACCAGTAGGCTTGCTGTATATCATTTAAGGGAAATGATTCAAATTGGTTTTTACTGTCTTTATTTAAGACGGGATAGATCAGTTTGCTAGAAACGTGCTCAGCATTATTGTCTTGTTCTTGCAAATAAATCGACAAACTGGCAATGGTTTCATAATCCCATAATATATTGAGGGATTGTTGTTGGTTCAATTTTGATTCAATATCATCAACCAATGACATGGCAGACATCGAGTCTAAAATATGATGAATCACATCCTGTTCAATATCAATCATTTCTTCATCAAGTTTGGCATAATAGCAAAAACGATGTATCAACCAATCTTGAATGTTATCAGAATTATTGTTTGAATCTTCTTCAATGGGTGCTTGCCATCTGGCAACTTCGGTAAATGTATTTTCTCGATAGGCGATTTTGCAGGCATGACGTTGTATTTTTCCACTACTGGTTTTGGGAATGGTCATGGGGCGAATTAGAATAATGGAATGTACTGGAATTCCATGTTGCTCCAATACTATTCTGTTGATTGCATGAAATGCCTCATCTACATTGAGTTTTTTCAACCCTAGACGTTCAATTTCCTGCACAATTATCAATTGTTCTTCATCATTTTTAACAATGGTAAATGCCGCATTTCCAGCAATTCTAAAGGCAGGATGAGTGCGTTCAACAGACCATTCGATATCTTGAGGGTAAAAATTTTGTCCTCGAATAATCACCAAGTCTTTAATACGACCTGAGACGTACAAGTCATCATCTATGATAAAACCTAAGTCGCCAGTTCTTAAATAATCCCCTTTTCCGTCTAATTTTGCCTGTAAACTTTCAATGGTTGCTTCAGGTCGATTCCAATAGCCTACAGCGACACTAGGGCCTTTCACCCAAACTTCACCGATATGACCTGCTGGACTTAAAGTCAAACTGTCAGGATCAACAATCACCATTTCATCATCCACACCGACCACGCCACAAGCCACGACTTGACGAGCTTGTTGATGAATGGATTCGACTTCAATAAATTGCCTGAGTTCTAATGCAACAGAATCAACCGTTTTAATAATGGGCAGATCATTTGGACTTCCCGCAGACACAATCAACGTGCCTTCTGCCAAACCATACCACGGACACATCACTTCAGGTTGATAACCACATGGTTTAAAAGCCTCGGCAAATAATTCCAACGTTTCTGCATTGACTGGTTCAGCGGCATTCATCGCCACTTTCCAGTGACTTAAGTCCAACGCCTGCTTTTGTTCTTGCGTGACTTTGCGAGCACATAAGTCATAAGCAAAGTTTGGTGCCGCCGTATAATTTCCTTGGTATTTGGATAATGCATTGAGCCAACGCACAGGTTTTTGAATAAATGCCATCGGTGACATTAAAATACATTTTCCACCGAGATACATGGAATGAATCATCATGCCAATTAAACCCAAATCATGAAACAGTGGCAACCAACTCACTGTCACCGTTTTTTCATGATTACCTGCAGCCATGCGAATCCATTTTTCATTACTCAACAGATTGCCATGCGTTACCATGACACCTTTAGGTGCAGAAGTTGAGCCTGAGGTATATTGCAAAAATGCCACATCATCCCAGACAATTTCAGGTATTTCCCATTGATTTTCCAATCCTGTCTCGACTTGTGACAAGGCAATCCAATGACGATCTTTTAACGCTGGGATTTGTTCAATGGTATCACCCAATTGACCCAGTATTTTTTCAGTGGTTAACACAATACTGGCATCTGAATCTTCTGCAATGCCTTGAATTCTGGGTAAATTTCGTGAGGAACGAGGGGGATAGGCAGGCACTGCAATCATACCCGCATAAAGACAACTATAAAATGCCACCACATAATCCAAACTTTGTGGGAACAACAATAAAACACGATCACCCGTCTTGCCTAATTGCTTCAATCGCACAGCTGAACGTCGACACAATGCATCTAATTCGGCATAACTGTATCGCTGACTTTCTTCCTCACCATTGTGAAGAAATAAATACGCCAAATCATCCGCTTGCTGTTGCGCCCGACGACGCAGTAAATGCACCAATGATTCTGCTTGATATTGAGGTTGTTCTGGAGTCTTTCCCCGACTATTTTTTTTGACTGTCATACCCTAGTGGCTCTAAAAGAGAAGTTTATAGTTGTATGACTAAGAATAGTTGAAATTGGAGAAAATTGAGGGGGATGACAACATTTTTGATGGGTTATAAGTAGACCAGTTTCAAAGGCTATGAATGAATCTTTTAAAAAACATTATTAAAATTAAACAACCCAGTTTTCTGCTCTTAAACTAAGCATTAAAACGGTTCTCTTTTGGCTTGCTCCTGGGAAGCACGTTCATTCATAAAATCATCTGAAACACTCTCATCAGATAGAAAAAAACTATCCCAGGTACTTTCAACAGGCATTAATATTCGTTCTTTACCAATAACACGAACATTTACTTTTTTTACATCCATTGGAAAACGAGTTTCTGCTGGAAGCCGAACAGCTTGAGTGCGATTATTTACAAACACTGTACCTATTGGCATGATAGACTCCTTGATATAATACTGCATCAATTCTAATTTATTCAGTTGCGGTAAAAATTCCAGAATATGGTTAAATTTGATGGCTTTGATGTGAAATTGTGACATTCGTCGACCATACAGAGGAGCATTATAAGCCAAAACCTCTGAGTGCATCATTGATAAAACAGAACCACAAAGTATCAAATGTATATGAGTATTATTTAAGCCCATATAATCGTGCGGGTCTTGACACACATGAGATTTCAATTTTATACTTTTAAATTTATCTATGCTAAAATTAAATCAATACTTAGCCATTAAAAATTCAACAGTTATGACTCCATTAAAACACTCAATTGACCCCATGGTAGATTGTGTTTTCAAAGCACTATTAGGATCACCAGAAAATATTAATTTAACTTTAAATTTTCTCAATGCCATTCTTCAACCTAACATTCCTATTGAGCATCTGGAAATCCAAAACCCCTACAATGAAAAAGAGTTTTTAACAGACAAACTCACCATTGTTGATATTAAAGCGAAAGATAAACTCGGAACAAGTTACCAGATTGAAGTTCAGCTCGCCGTTTTTCCTTATTTACCTTCGAGAATACTTTACACTTGGAGTCAAATTTATCAGTCACAACTGTCGAGTGGGAAAAAATTTAATACTTTGCAACCCGTCATCTCCATCTGGTTGTTGGGTGAAATCTTGCTCAAAGATTCACCTGCTTTTCATCATCATTTTCAAATGTATGATCCAATTAATGCGATACAACTCACTGACCAATGCGCCATTCATCTACTGGAATTACCCAAATGGGAGAAAAAAACAAGAAATTCAACCGCTGAAGACCAATGGCTTTGCTTCTTTCATGATGCAAAAAACTGGGATCAGTTACCCAACCAACTCAACACACCCGAAATGAGGCAAGCTATGCAAGTTTTATCGATGTTTTCAGAAAAAGAAAATGAATACCACCTCTATCAGTCAAGAAAAATTGCCTTAGCCGATGATGCCACAAAAAAACAATTGCTTGAAGAAATGGAATGCAAAAGGAAAGAAGCGGAATTGAAAAAGGAAGATGCTGAACGTAAAACAGAAGATGCTGAACGTAAAACAGAAGATGCTGAACGTAAAACAGAAGATGCTGAACGTAAAACAGAAAAAGCTGAACGTAAAACAAAAGAAGCTGAACGTAAAACAGAAAAAGCTGAATGTAAAACAGAAGAAGCCCTAAAATTTGCTAATAAGGAAACACTCCAAAAAGAAAATGCCATTCGTCTTGCTAATGAGGAAAAGCAACAGAAGGAAAAAGCATTAGCAGAACAACAGCGCCTAATGGCTCTATTGCAAAAAGCAGGAATTAATCCAGAAAAACAAACATAATTTTCCGCTATGATAGCGTTAAATCTGAACTTTAAACTTAAAATTGGCTAAAATATCCTAAACACACTAATTCTTAAAGAAATTTCCTATTTTTTTATCACCTTTTCAATTCGTGAATATTCTCAACTGACATTGTTGCATGTAAAATATATGTAACGGTTTTATTCATTTGGTTTGTCAATATTAGCGTCTGGATCAATCCCTGTATTTTTTAATAAAACTTTCAATCTCTCTTGTTCAATTAATCCCCGTTTATTTTCTTCATTTGCCAAATTAATGATACGCTCATGGCTTGCCTCATTTCGGGGTTATTTAATTGGACAGTAGATTATGCTGACGTTAGGAACGTCCAAACAAATAACCAAAATAATGTTGGGTTTCCTAGCGTCAGCCCAACCTATGCGGGCTTATTTTATTTCACCGCACATTCAACCGATTGATCTTCTTCCCCATATTCTTAAAATAATCCATTGTATTCAATTCATAATATGGCTTGATAACATCACCAATCATAATAGATGCCGTCGATTCATTAACCCTAATCCAAGTACGTTTTGAATTACTTAAATTGGTGACAATCCCTTCTGCATACTTTTCTTCAATTTGTTCATCCATATTGGTTAATGGATTATTAAGTAGTTTTGTGTGATAGATAAAAACCTTATCGCCTGATTTGGCTGAATTAGGTTTTAATGTTGTTTCTACAATCATGTCACCACCGTTTTTCTTAGCACTCATGATGTAGCCTTTAATGGCAAAATAATTAAATAATTTGGATCGATTTGCCCAAATAGCATCCATTGTTGCATCAACTAGTAGATGGTTTTTGTCAGGCACATTCTTGCAATCATCTTTATTTTTAACTTCTTCTCCAGCTTGTTGATTATCATCAAACTGAATGGTTTTAAGCACTTTCATTGATGGCATTTTGTATATTTTCAAAGTACCGCTAACAAAAGCAGTCATAATACATCGGGGAGGATAGTAATGTTGGTTGGCATCAACGCCTGAACGCTTACTATAAAAACCTGCTTGAAATTTACGATTGAAAGTGGCTTGTGTTATTTTACCGAATAGAAAATAACTGGCAAATTGCTCACCTTCCCAACCATTGATAAATTTATCTTCGGCGATCAATACTTCATGCAACAACTTACCTGATTTTTCTCGACTGACAATATTCACATTGCCTGTTTGTTCAATCAGATTTTCCAAAGTATTCGATAAGAAATTAGCTAAATTAGCTTTTTTGGCCAATTTTATTTTACTGTTATCAACAGCAACAGCAATGTCATAGCCCTCATCACTGAGATCGTTTAGTGTTGGCATGAATTGCGTTTTTTGAAGGGATATTGATTGATATTGGTTAAAATTATTAACCTCAGTCGTTGAAGCACAACCAGTGGTTAATAAAGTAAGTAATATTAGGAAATATTTGTAAAACATAATTTTTTATTGTTTTTTGTCTTATCAAAATCTATTTTCAATACCAATGACTAGAAAATTATTATTTTTACTAGAAGATGATCCAGAGGTTTTGTCTTTTGATTTTACTTTTTCAAAATTATAGCCAATAACAGGTCTAAGATTATCCATTAACTTTTTAAGAACAATGCGAAAGGAATAACGCAAAGTTGTATCTTCGGTATCAATTGATGAGCTGGTAAATACAAATTGATTATTGACAACACTTAATACAGCTAAATCATATTTCAATGGTAAAAATTCATAATCAGCAGTTACTAAAAAATCAGCCCAAGTGGTCGTTTTATAAATCATTTCTAAATTCAGACTATAGGATAAATCCTGATCTTTAGAACCACTGCTAGTCCCTGTTGATGAAATAATTGGTTTGAAACGTGTTTCTTGGTCAACCGTCAGACTACTGATAGGATAGAGATTAGCACCTGTTCTAATAGAAAATGCACCTCCTGCTGGATTCCATGTTATATCACCATGAATCGTTGGACGTAAAACTTTTATATTGATTTGATTATCAAATGCAACAAGATCGCCGCCTAAATTAGTAGGCATTTGTAGAAAACCAAATTCAAGCTTATCGATATCTATTTGTTCTATATCTCCACCTACATTGTACTTAATATTCCCCGATGGCATCTCGTAACTAAGCAGATTTAATTTCAAACGATTATCTTGGACACTACTTCCAATACGACTGTCACTAAAACCACTCACAGTTCCGTTGTCCTGAGTGGTACTGGTATGAATACCGATACCACTGAAAATATTGTCATTCCAATAATAGGGGAGGAATGCAGAGGGGTTTATTTTTCCGTTGTCGATATTAAAATCGATGAAGAAGCGTGAATAATCAATGCCTTTTGCGAAGGCGGTTGATTGAGAGATGATTAGTAATAATAGTGTGGTTGTTAGTTTTTTCATTTAGTGATCTCTTTATTTTTTATTATTAGGATTATTTTAATTGAAAAACATGTAATCCAGTAGTGCTAACTACATAAACATAATTATCTACAACAAAAATATTATTTAGTTGACCTGTAAAATCTATTGTATTTACAATAACTGGAGATGTAGGGTTTTTCACATTAATAATGTGATACTTTATATATCCATCATTTATTGTAGAAGCATTTCCATCATCTATTTTCGAAACATAAGCAAAATTGTTACTAACAAATATTCCATATATACCTGTTGATTCACCATTTATATCACCAACTATTTTTGGGGATGATGGTGTAGAAATATCAACAATGTAAAAACCAGAGTTACTTACAACATATGCAAAATTTCCACTTATAAATGCATTAGAAGCAGAACCTGGAATATTTATAGAGCTAATTACTGATGGTGAGTTAGGAGTAGATATGTCAATAAGCTTTAAATCCAAATCATTTTCTGAAGTAGTTGAAGAACTTGTTATATAAGCTATATTAGCAATAACATGTACGCTATGGGTACTTACAGATAAATCCAATGAACCAATAATAGCAGGGCTATTAGGTACAGATATATCAATAATATACAATCCTCCATCTGTATCATTGGTAGATTTATTATTTCCATCAGCAACGTAAGCATGATTTCCGAGAACAAAAACTTTTTTGGCGTTATGTGGTGTCTTGATTGAGCCAACAATAATTGGTGATCCAATATTAGATATATCGATAACTTGAAGGCCCGATGAACTATCAGCAACATAAGCAGTATTCCCTATAACAAAAACATCGAGAGCATTGCCTGGAGTATCCACAGAACCAACTATAATTGGAGATAACGGATTAGTAATATCTATAATAAAAAAACCAGATTGGAAACCTGCTATATAAGCAATATTATCTTTAATAAATAAACCGCCAAAAGCATTAGAGCTTAATGTTGAAATTAATTTCGGATCAAACGGAGTCTCCTCACTCTTAAATTTCAACTTATAAAAATCAATATCTCCCCCAAACAAAAATGATGTCTTTGTTTCATACAACCCAATTTCATTGGCTTGCACTGTACTATCATCAGGTTCAAATTTATTTGGTTCATTAAAACCAGATGTACTTCCTGGAGCCACTCCAACACCAAGACTATAAGCCGACTCATTATTAGACGTTAATGCAGACAAAACAATTTCATACTCATTACCAGCTTTATAAGGAATAATCGCAGGTAACGTCTGTGGCGTTCTTCCTTGAGTAATAATATGACCTGTCGCCCCTGTAACTTGTACATTAATTTCGACACTTTCATTTTTTGACATCAGTTTCAATGAAGTATGGTCAGTCCATTCATTATTAAATCTATCTTTAATAGTTACATTGAGAGGGATCTCTGTATCAACATCAGGTCTTTTAAAGCTAAAGGTAACTGGAATACTGACACTGGCTCCTGGCTCCATTCCTATAATTTTACTACTAAATGTAAAATTTCTAACGGCACTGTTACTCATAGTTAAACTAAAAGTAACACCTGAAACGGCCTGACTACCAATATTGGTAATTTGTAGCGTTTTAGAATAGGTTTTTTCAGTTTGCCCATCCAACGTTCCAAAATATTGTGGTTCGTTGTTCAGAATGGTTGACTTAAAATTATGTGCAATAACCGATTTATTAACCACTGTAAACTCACCCAAATCAATGGCTTTATTTTGAATAGTGACATTTGTAGTTACCGCATTAGTATTTGCATCGGTAGCTGTTAATGTATAGCTTCCTGATGGAGCTTTCAGGGAAAATTTTCCTGAGCTTTGGGTACTGGTTTGAATACTAACCGAACTATCATTAATATTTTTTAAAATAATATCTATACCACCGACACCTGAAAATGCTTTCATACTCTTGGAGACCGAATCACTATTAGCTTGTCCACTGGTTGTTACCTCATTAATTCCAGCTCTCACCAAATAAGGATTAGAGGTACTATCATTGTCTTGTATTAAATTATCATCAATAACCGTAATGGATTTTTGAGTATTAGGGCCAAGAAAGGTTTTTTCACCATTATGTACTAACATCCATTGCCCTTGAAGGTCGCTCGGAATATTTCCAGTTGTTCCAGTTGTTCCAGTTGTTCCAGAATCGTCTGAACTTCCTCCACCTCCACCGCATCCAGTTAATCCAAATATGAAAGTTAAAAACAAAAGTTTAGTCAAATAATTTAGCATTATTTATGCTCCAATAGACTTTCAATTAAAAACGCCCCGTTATAAAATTTTTTTATGTCAATTATGTTGTGCAAGCTAAAATTATCAATAGCAATGTTTTCTTATACATAAACTCAACCACCTATGCACTAAAAGCGCATAGGTTGTGGCAGAACTAAAGTTCTTAATGAATCGCAAGCGATTTATTTTATATATTTCATTAAAATTAGGGAGTTGATAAATCTCCAACATTGGCAAAACCCGAATAATAAATCAGAGTATCCTTGCCTGAACTGACATTGAAATAATCAATAAAAAACAGTTAGGGACGAGCACGAAATAACTTCCCGTTCTTGGTTTTAGCTTTATGTTAGATTTAAACGATCTGATTGAGCAAAATTGACGGTGTAGTCGTTCTACACCAAGATTTTGTGATTGAAGATCGTTTAAAGATGACATGAAGATAGAAGCAAGAACGGGAAATTATTTCGTGCTCGTCCCTTAATATTACTGAAATTTATTTTATATTATTTTTTCCTTATTCATATTTGCAGACATCAACACCCAGCCAATATTGAAATATTGTATCAAGCAATAATTGATGAAATAACAAAGAAATGACGCAGAAATATTCCTCAGAAATATAAGCCTGAAAATGGCTTTTCTGATAAATATGGATTTGATCAAATAGATAGAATTTTTATTAGCAGATGGTATAAGGCTGTGCTGTGCTGTGCTGTGCTGTGCTGTGCTGTGCTGTGCTGTGCAACATTATTGTAATACCTGAATCATGTGTCAATATTTTTTTAGTTTACTTGATAAATAGTAGTTGATTTTTTCAACTTTACAATAAAATAAATAAAGGGATCAAAAGTAGACAAAGGGGGTCAAAAGGGGGTCAGGCTTTGATACATGACTTTAAATATTCTTCCCAACTTTTAATTTCATTGCTAATTTTCAAATCTGTCACAACATTCTCTCTCTTTAAAGAACCTGTTCATAATCTTTTTAGAAGAAGGCATAAAAAAATTTCAGAAAATAAATTAATATTGCTCAAATTTATTAAATATACAAAAATATGAATATTACTTACCAACAATTGGGGTTTATTGCCGACACTTATATTCCAATACTTTTTCTCACTTCTTGCGTCATTCTTATTAAAGAAATATCTGCTCTAGGATTTAAACCCAATCACCAACAAATAAGATCAATAATACTGTCTGTTGTGGTTATTTTTTTTATTATGTTGATTGACAGCCAACTTCAAATCTGGTCAAAAATAGGACTTGATTACAGCACGCACACCGCTTTGTCTTTGGTTTTTGTGATATTTTTAAGCTTTAAAGGAAAAATATCATTATTACTCTCTGTTATTTCAATGGTCTGTTATGCAATTTTAATGATGATTCAAAACTACCATACCATGGCAGACATCTTATCAACGGCCATTGTTATTATCCCCATTCTTTTATTTTTACAACAAAAAGCATGTCGAACCAGACAATAAAAACAGTCAATGTGGCCTGAGTCGAAGTATTTTACCGCTGTCTGTTGCCACATAAATCAAGCCTTTTGAGTTCTCAACCAGACATCGAATACGCTCTTTCAAACGACTTAATAAACGTTGCTCTGAAATTGCTTGGGCATTGGAATCTAAAACAACCCTGTTAATGTGTTTTAATTTTAAAGCACCCGCAAATAAGTTTCCTTTCCATGCAGTAAAAGCCCGTCCCGAATAAATCATCAAACTACTTGGAGCAATTGAGGGCACGTAATATTTAACAGGTTGCTCCATACCTTTTTTATGAGTCCCCTCGCCCACACTGATTGGCCCCCAATATTCTTTGCCATATGAAATGATTGGCCAACCATAATTTTTCCCAGCAATAATTAAATTGATTTCATCTCCACCTCTTGGGCCATGCTCAATTGCCCAAAGACGTTTAGACAATTTATCATAAACTAAGCCTTGTGGGTTACGATGGCCATAACTCCATATTTCGGGCAATACACTCGACGAATTAACAAAAGGGTTATCGAAAGGAATTGAACCATCTATGTTTAATCTCAAAATTGAGCCTGCATGATTACTAAGGTTTTGTGAATTACTTCTAGTTCCTCTATCACCAATAGAAAAAAAGACGTGCCCATTATCATCAAAAGCAATTCGACTACCATAATGATAATCAGCTTTTTCTTGTGACTGACTCAGCAGAATATCTTTCCAATTTTGTAGTTGTCCATCCAGTAATTGCGCTGTTGCTAAAGCTGTCACACTTTTAGAACCCAGTTTTTTACTGTAAGTAAAAAATATCAATTGAGTGGTTTTAAAATGGGGTGAAACAGCAACATCAAGCAACCCTCCCTGACCCTCATGAAAAACATCTGGCATGTTTTTCATCCAGACAATCCGACTATTGGTTAAATTTAATATGCCAATTTTTCCATTTCTCTGAGTAAACATCATTTCATTTTTTGAAATAAAGGCCATCCCCCAAATAACACCCAATCCTTTGGTCAATTGCTCAACAACAAACTTATTTTCTACATCCTCATAAATAACAGTTTCAGACCTAACACCCTGAAATAAATTAAAACATAGTAATATCAGTAACATATAAAATTGATTGTTTTTCAGTCTCATTATTTAATCTCCTGATTTCATCAAACATTCATCGTATTTTCATCAAATTGTCATAATCCATTTATATTCTTCCTGTATTGATTAATGGTTAATCAATGTCAATTAAAGGAAAAATAATGGATAAAAAACCATCATTTCGTGTTTGTATTACCTCGTTTATATCAATTTTTGCCATCATCAGTAGCTGCCTTCTAATTTATGTATTAGAAACAATCAGAACCGTCATCTAAAAAGGAAAGCAATATGCTTGAATATTTATTAACAGAACTTTCAAAAATTAGAAAACTATTTTTTCAACGTCAACAACAATCCGAAATCTATGCCATGGATGAATTGGGAGAACAAGTCTATTTATCCAATCACATTCAACAACTTCTAAAACGCTGAAAAAAGGCAATTAAAGCTATTGCAAACTGTCATATTTCTGCAATAAACACTCATTACAATACTCATATTATTTAAAACAAACAACCCATTAGGATTAACATGATTAACAACAAAACAGCATTATCATTAACAGCCATTGCATTAATTTTATCAGCCTGTGCTGCAACAGAAATAAATTCAACAAAGAATGAAACATCGCCCATTGTACAAAAATCCACCTCAGTATCAGCCGAAAAACTGGCACCATTAAATAATGATGATCTTTATGAAACCTTTCATGATGGTCGAACTTATGTCTTTGATGACTTTGATACCTTCCAGATGTTTTTAAAAGTTGGTGAAACAGCTTACCGAAAAGTCTTTATTACTGGTGGCAATAAGGGTGAAACATTGGTATTCGGCTTAACCAGCAAGGACAAAAAGAAAAGTTCTGGTATCGCCAGTATTGATCTATATTTTAATCGTTTAACTGAAAGCGATGATTTTTATGGTGAGTATAGAAATACTCATGACAATCGAATCTATGTATTCAGTACACTCAATGATATGCAGGATTATCGAAAAATTGGTGATGCCATTTATCGCTATACCGATATTGGAGCTGGCCCAAATGGGCAAACCGTTGTTTACGTTTTAAACAAGAAAAATAAAAAAAATAAACCCGTTGCTCTCATTGCTAATTTTAAAAAGAAATATCATTTGTAATATTTAGCATGATATCAATACAACGGGTTATTTTTATCTAAAAGACTCCCATTGATAACACAACAATCCAGACAAAATAATCACTGTACCCAACCAAAGTTGAAAATCAATGATCTCATTATTTAATTGATGCCCAATCTGAAGCGCAATAATGGGAGTTATCAGAGTTATTAAACCCACTTTACTGGCACAGACATGTTTCAATAGATAATAATACAAGACAAAACCGATTACTGATCCAGAGACACCTAAATAAATAATAGATAATTGACTATGTAGTGGAAAAAATTCAGGCCACTGACCATCAAATATTAACCAGGTCACCAAAAATAACGGTGTAGCAACCATTAAAGAGCCTGATGCCACGCTTAATCCAGACAAATCTTTATTTTCATTTTTAACCAGCACAGCACTCAATGAATGCATTAACACGGCAAATAAAATACCCATAACCCCCACTGAATCAATTAGTTTCAATGACAAATCTCGATTAAAGACAACAATTAAGCCAACGACTCCTAATAACATGCCCATTAATTTCATTCGGGTAAAATGTTGCTGTTGGAGAATCAATATTGAAAAAACACCCGTTGCAATTGGTGTTAAACCAAACAATACAGCAATCAAACCCGATGAAATAGTTTGTGCCGCCCAATAGGTAGACATCATACCTAAGTAGAGTGGAACACCCGCAACCACATAAACCACTTTGGCTTGTCGATGAAAAGGCAATGGATGTTTTAACAATTTTATGATCGCCAAACAAAGTATCAACCCTAACGTCATTCGGCTGGTAACACCAAATAAAAAACCAGCATCACTACTCCACTTTATCGCCAACGGAGTGGTTGACCAAATTATGATAACGCCTATATAGGCTATTGGAATTAACATTACTATCTCTCATTTTACAAACATTGTCTTCCAGAGAAATATTAATTAGATTGTACCTGGAAGATTGAACCTTCCAGAATAAAGCAGAAGGGTTCTATTGACTTAAATTATTGACAAGACGTCGAATTAAAATCACCACAAGCCAGCGCAAACCCACAGAACTATATTTATTGTCTGAAAACGTTTGTGATAATAATTGCTTGAAATACATGAACATGATTATTTTCCTTGTACTGAATCGACCTTTATTTAATGCAGGTTGCCTTATAGATAATTTAAAGTCTAAAGTGCTCCATAAAAAAAACAAGGTGATTTAATAGATATGAAAAATAATGTTATTTAGGATTAACATCATCAACACTTTCATTTACTCATTTTTTATCATTTGCCATTGATTTAAATCATTTTAGAAGGATTTTTAATATGTTAAATTTATTTTTCCTAAAATCTTAATTTGGAGATATATAATGAAAAAGTTTTCAGTGATGTTGTTAGCTAATTGTTTTTTATTACTAAGTTTTTCTGTCAATGCGGGTGAATTTGCAAACCTTCATAAAACAGTCATGGAAGCAAGAGATAGCCTTGTAACCTTGGTTAAAAACAAATCCAAACGCGGGCCTGTCCAACAAAAATTAGTTAAAGATACTGCCAATGCAGTCAGCGCAATGATTGCCACAATGCATGCACCCGCAGGAAAAGAAGCACAATTTAAAGAAATGGCTCAAAATTGGGCAGCATTTAAGAAAACTCGTGAAGAAGAATTAGTACCTTTGATTTTAGCGGGCAAACAAAAAGAAGGTAAAAAAATAGCGATGGGAATACAGAAAGTAAGATTAGGAAAAGTCCTTAAACTGTGCAAAGAGCTGGACAAGTAAAAACAAACTAAATGTTAGGGCGATTTAAAATAACCTTTATAATTTGCGAATAAATTTTGTTCGCAGATAAGGGGGATGCGCAATAAATAAACATCCAACTTGCTTGTATTTTTGTCCGCCTTTTTTGTTGTAAAAATAGTTGTGTAGTTCGACTATACGCCTATTTTTACGCCTCAAAGGCGAACAAAAATCCTGCGCAATTTGGACATTTATTTATTTCGCTTCCCCTAAGACACGAAAACAGGCGCATAATCGAACTATGTAACTGTTTGAGTAAGGAATGGGCACGAAATAACTTCCCGTTCTTGGTTTCATATTTATTTTAAATTCAAATGATCTGATTGAATAAAAGCGTAGGAATAGTCACTCTATTCTGAGCTTTTATGATTGAATATCATTTGA
>Ga0233443_1001407_pt1 | contig 21227 bp, 29 predicted proteins | sample SI_123_September_2_FD_182784 | JGI IMG/M metagenome (GOLD analysis project Ga0233443, IMG submission 182784) | Seawater microbial communities from Saanich Inlet, British Columbia, Canada - SI_123_September2016_200_MG | ecosystem: Environmental > Aquatic > Marine > Inlet | place: Canada: British... | reverse complement strand
TTTCTTGCCATATCATAAGTATAATTAAAAAATAAAAATAATCAAACCTAATAATTACATTTATATCACATTTAGTTATATTTATATAATAATGAAATTATTAATTAAAAAAATTCTTAAGGAAAGCACCCTTAATAGGGATGTTATAGATAAAGTCTATAACCACATTAAGGACGATTTTTGGTTTGAACATAACAAGAATTATCGTGATGGTCAGGTTGTCACTAGTTTTCATACAAGTAGTGGGGAACAAATTAAAGGTACTGGTGGTGGAATAGGTGCTCAGTTAGGGGATGAGTCCAATCTAATTACAAGTCTGATATTAATATTAGTAGATACATTTGGGTTATCCTTAGATGAGTCTTGGGTTGTGTGGGAAAAAATACGTTTTGATTTGGCTAAGGATAGGTTTTTATATTCTTTAACTGAGGTATTATATGAAGATTACATACAGTATCAAGAAGACCCTTATATATTTGATAAAGGTGTGGAAGGAGGAGATGGTTTTTTTAATTTAAGGAAATTAGAAGGTTTAAAAGGATTTGTAGAATGGGTTGGGTACGGTACTAATGAAAGGGGTGTCCACTATGAAGGTGTCCATAACTATTTAGAGTCAATAACAGATTCAGAATATAAAATATTACATCAAGATATGTTAGAGTATATTGAAAGGGGTTTACATTTATGAGAAAAATAATTAAACATATATTAAAAGAAGAAACAGGAACTAATGACAATAATAGTTATATAGTTTTTGTTGCGGGGACTGATACAACAGGAATCTCTCACGACTCACAATACAAAGCCTTTAAGGATTCAGTATGTGAAACAGATAAAATTATTAAATATTTTAACTATGATGAACATAAAGGTGGTAATTCAGAACTTTTTAAATTTTTAGCCGAAAATATGTTGGACGTAGATAAATTAGTTTTGTTTAGTGCTGCTTGTTCTTTAGCTAACAAACTAACACCTTACTATATACCAACACAATTTACTTATTGTATCGAGCCATGGGCTTCGAATAATGGTAAGGGAAAATGGGATAATATGTACCATAATAAATTTTATGTTAATAATGATAATTGGAAAAGAGGTAAAGGGGCAATGGATGATATACCGGAAGATAATAAAAATAGTTTAAAGAGTCATACTGAAGCCTTAAAAGACTCTATAAAAAAAATATTCTGTTGAAAAATTTAATTAGAAAAATATTAAGAGAACAAGAGGAGGATAAAGAAGTTGACCCTTTTAACGATACTCTATTCGCACCCAAATTTATGGAAAGGGTGATGAGGATGATGGATGATGATCCAGATTTCTTTATGAAAGAAATGCTTCCAGGAATGAATCTATCGGAGGAACAAGAGATTAATATAATATACAACTACTTAACCCAATACGACAGAAAAAATTATTATGTCCCAGTTCATTTCGATGCAGATGAATTAAGTAACTTTTTTTCCGAAGATAGGGATTATAATATGCAACACTACGCTAAAAAATATTTTGAACAGGATTATGATTATGGTTACGATTATGAATGTTACGATTTTGACACTTACTATTTTGATATGGTAGATAAAGTTAATGTCGACACAATGAGAGAGAAATACATACATGAGTCATTTGGTGATGAACCTAACGAAGAAGAATTTAAAGAATTTGTTGCGGAAGAGTTTGGTGATGATATAGGTTGTGCAATGGCAGAGGCTCAAAATAGTGCTGATATAGACTATTTACATTCTGACATTAGAAATGGTGCTGAGGACTATCTTTCTGAATTTAATGGTATAATATCTAATAACGTTGATGAAGATGGTAATAGAGGATGGAAATTAGAATTTAATGGTAAAAGAGAAATCGGTGATGTAGTAAATAGTGAAATGTTTAAAGAGACTTTACATGATCATGTGCATTCTGGTTACTCTTTACTTTCAGATATATTTAGTGACGTTTTTTATGTTGAAAGGAATGAGGAGAATTACTACGATAATGTTTTATTACCAGAAGAAAAAATATATATAAACACTGATAAACATTTTAGATATGGCGGTGCTGGTGATGTGGACCCACAATATTTTAATGAAATACTTTCAGATAAATTGTCTTGGCATTAAAAAAACTATATATTTATATAATATGAGAACTAAAGATAAAAAAAATAACATTAAAAAAGTTAACTTACTTATAGAGATGAGAAGTCAGTTAATTAATGAAAACCCTCCTTACCATATGGATATGGGTGACCCTGTAACCGCTGGTAAAGCTCAGTATGGTTATTTAGAGGGTGATTCACCAGAATTAATAGGTAAGGAAGTTTGGTTCCACACTAATAGACATAATATAATGTACAATAAGAATGGTGCGTTTGGTGTCTATGGAAAATCAAAAAGAGGGAAGAAAGATACTACACCAGGAATTATTGGATACACCAATGACATACTGTTAGGTGGTGACATAAACTTTGACATTAGTTTAGGGTATCATAATATAATGAGAACGACAAAAGATGCTGGTGAGATGAGTAAACGATCACAAGTTGTTGGTGTTGGTGGTGTGGTACAGGAATTACCTGACGATCCAGTTACATTAAAAGATGTTGCTGAAGAAATAAAATATAACCCATTTATATCAGATTATTTTCACACCTCTGATGGTAGTTATAAAGTTTTAGGTGCTGAATTTGTTTACGCTGAATATCGTCCAGATGGTAGTTATTCGTTACACGCAATAAACCCAATTATAGAACCATTTAAAATGGGTGAATATAACCCTATATAAATTATGGCTAATTTTACTAACATTGGGAGGTTATATAATCAATTAAGTGAGGACTTAAATGAAGTATTTACTAAGCGTACCGTATTTAGTATGGATAATAGTTTAAGTGATGACGAATTTGACTACTATGAGAATGTTCTTAGGATTTCTTATTATTTAATTAGAGAATACATTGTAAATACATATGGTTATGAACAACACGACCCCATAACCAATAAACTATGTAGGGAGTGGATTAGAAAACATTACAGAGATGGTGATATGCCAATGATTGGTGATGTAATAGAAATGGTGGACATGCCAAATGACCCAAACCCAATAACACCAGGAACTAAAGGTGTGGTAAAAGGATATACAACAGTCGGTGGTCCATTTCATGAAGATCATATGGATGTAGATTGGGAAAATGGTAGAGGTTTATCAGTAATAGTTGGGGAAGATGAGATTAAGGTAGTACATAAAATATAAGATGAAATACATTATTAAAAATATATTAAAAGAAGATTACGTTAATAAACAAAAGAGTCGAGAATATATAGATTTCGTAGTTAATGACATGTTAGATAGCATTACTTTAACTGATTATCACCCATTCGATGACGGAAGATTCAGTACTATTAGTGAATTTGTTAGTATGTATGGGGAGGAAGAGTTAGATAGAATATCATCCAACCCCGAATTCTATAATAAGTACGGTTGGGATGAAGTAGAATATGAATATGGTTATTATTATTTTAGAATGGATAACCCAGAAGAAGAGTATGATTTTGACGAATTTAATTTAGAGTTTGGTTATGATTGGTTAAACCATTTAGTTGATATTGGAGAACTAAGAGTGATTGGGTCAGGACCAACAAGTGAGTACGAAGTGGTACACCCTGAAATGAATTTGTCTTTACGAATTGGTTCTGAGAGAATTACAGGTATTTTTTTACATAGAGATTTCTCAGAACAAAAATATAATGACTTCACCTATAAAATTAATTCACTTAGAAGAAAGATTATCGATGAATATAAAATAAGTGAGGAGGAGTACGATGAATTTACTACTAAATTCAAAACTAAATTACCCACTTATTTACAAGATAAATGGGGTATTGAGATAATTAAACCCACAATAATTAAAAAATACAGTAATAATGATTTAAACGAATCAATTATAGACGATTTTATAGACTTTGGAAAAAATGAGTTGTCTTTGGGTGATGGTTTTAATGTTAAGTTGACTGATAACAATAATGAATTAGAAACATTAGCCAGTTACGATATGTCAAAGAATGAAATAAGTGTTATGTCGAAGAATAGAGCTGTTCCAGATATCATTCGTTCTATCGCTCACGAAATGGTACATCATAAACAAAATGAGATGGGAGATTTAAAAGGTAACCCAGAAGAGGGTGAAGATGGTTCCCCTTGGGAAGACCAAGCGAATTCAAAAGCTGGGGAATTAGTTAGAATGTTTGGTAAAGAGTTTCCAGAGATTTACGATCTGTAAATAGTATTACCCACAGAGATATTATTATCTCCACAGAACCCATCATTAACTTCTAAGTTACCATTAGATTCTACTGAAGGTGATATAGATGTCTTATCATAAGCTTTAGCCTTTTTAATGTCTACAATCTTATCATCATTAATAAAAACCATTTCTATTGGGAATTTTACGTTATCCATCCAGAACCCACCATCAACGTAATCGTAGAACATACCAGAATTTTCACCTAAACTATCTCTATTCATAAGTCCAGTGATTTTTTCTTCTTCTGTTTTAGGGACTTCACAATCTACAGATATCGTCTCACCATCATTATTGGTTATGTTCATAACACATTTTTCGTTAAATGGTGTTTCCACATCCTCCAATAAAATATCTAATAACTTCATACTAATAAATAGTTGACTATTAAATAAAGTATTATTATATTTATATAAAAATAAAAGTTATGGCAAAAAGTAGACACAGAAAAAACCAAAAACAAAAATCTAAAAATAGGTCAGAAAGAATAAAATCTGAACAAATACATCATCAGAAAAAGATGGAACAAGAATTTCTAAAAGAAATGGAAAAACTTAAAGATAGACAATTAGAAATAGAAGAAAAGAAAGGGTCCGACACATAAAGTCGGATTTTTTATTTTTATAGGATATTTATTACTATGAAAATAAAGATAACAGAGTCACAATACAAAAAAATTATTAATGAGGTCGGAGGTTATGATGATCATAATATTATGGCATCACATGGTGGTAACGTACATGGAATAATATCAAGAACAATTTCCGACACTGTAAATATGATGGGGGCTATTATAGATTATCTAAAAGATGATGAATTAAGTAAAATGAATATAATGACGGCTGTTGCAAACCTATCGGATAAATACCAAGAGGATATCAAACTAATAAAGGACTTATCAAAAGAAATTTATTTAGATACAGATTTTAAAGAATTAGTCATTAATTATATGAACGCCACAGCTAAAGTCTTAAAATATTTTAGAATATTAAGTGGTTATTCAGCGGGTGTTATGGGTGGTAAACCCACAAATTTATCACATGGGTTAGGGTTGTCTATGTCAGATAGTGAATTAAGGTTTAAGGTATCTGAAAAATTATCTTCTTTAGGTGAGTACATCGAACATTTAGGTGACATGTTTCAAACAGTATTAAGAAGATATGAGAGTAGATTACAGAATTAAAGTGTTTACTATTATATAATAAAGTTTTATATTTAAATAAAAAATTATGAACAACGATCAAAAAGCAGAATTGTACCATTCTTATCTATTAAGACATGACAGACTAGACTCTCAGATATCAGATATTAAATCTGAAGCAGCGGGAAGAGATTTGAATAAGGAACAACAGGATAAGATTAATCTTATAGAATCTCAGAAAGCAGAAATTGTTACCGAAACTCAGAAACTATTCGAGACTTACTAGTATTTATAATAGTATGTCGACAAGAACTACTATTAAAAAAATACTTTTAGAAAATAATAAACGTTATAATAAATTCGCTTATAACGTAATTCGTTATGCTTACGATAATATTCGTAATGACCACAAAAAAAGGGGAACAGAAAGTAAATTTAAATCTAAATTTGGTAGTGTTGATAATTGGATTAGGGATATTAAAACACATTTTTTTGATCCATTTGAAACCCAAAAACCTCAATACAGTTTAGATAAGATTATCGATTATTATGATAACCCACTTATTGAGGGTATACAAAAAAAAGACATTATAAGAATATTATCAGAATTTATATTAAATTTTGAGGGGTCTGATGAAAGAATAGAAGTAGACGTAATTGAAGAATATTATTTTGAGAAGTATATAAGAGAAAATTATTTTAAGTGTACTAAAGAATTTTTTGAATTTGTATGGGACGTTTACTTAAAAGATGTTAGAAATCATTGGAACGAAAACCCAAAAGATAATTATTGGGAAGAAATAAAAGATGATGTCATCGAAAAAATGGAAGATGTGGAGTGGCAAGAGGAAAACGGTGTTTCATTTGATCGTTTAAATAACGAAAAGGAATATTTTATGTCATATTGGCATTACCCAATGGATAGTTTGGGTTGGGATAGGGACGATTTATGTGAGTTTTATAAAGATATGTTATCTGCAATGGGAGATGAAAAACTAAAACAAGTGATTATGTTTCACGATAATCAGTTTGTAAATTCACATCTAATAGGTGATGAACTTTATTACATAATTGATAAGGATAAGTTTCTATTTTAACCTTTTTATACGTCTTAAAGCGTTTTTTGACTCATTTGTTACTTTACTACCCTTACTTAAGTTCTCCTCATAGGGTATAAATCTTAAATTTTTGATGTTTCCTATCTTTTCTGGTGGTATTTTCTCTTTAAATCCCATCACGATCGGGTAAACATGATCTAAATGATGATCCTTCCACCCCCTTTTATCAGAATTCTCTAATAAGTAGAGTTTTTGCCCTTCTGTAACTTCCCAAACCATAGCATAGTACAATTTCTTCTCTAAATCCTTAATTTTTTTGATTTTTTGTTTGATTTTAGGGTGTTTTTTGGTGATTTTACGTATTTTATACCTAAATTTATCCTTTTTTTGTTGTTTTAAGGGTGTTTTAGTGGTATTTTTACCTTTTTTACTATTTTTTGGTGGAATATTCATATATTTAAATAAATAACTATATTTATAAATATGAAGATAATTATTACGGAAAACCAACTAAAAAGTATTATTTTAAAGGAACAATCTGGAGAAAAAAAAGATTTCACTTTAAATGGTAATGTGGCTAGTCAAAAATTATGGGATCATATTAGAAAATGGGAGTCTTTAAGAACTTTTACATATGATGATGCTGTTTACCCTAGTAAAATATTTAAGGGTGAAGAAAAAGATAGTGTTGGGACATTAACCATTGGATATGGACATACTGGTGATGATGTTTACCCTGGACAAAAAATCACAAAAGTGGAGGCTAATGAATTTTTAAAAACAGATGTGAATAACGCTGCGGATTGTGTTAAGAGATGGGTAAAGAGACAAAAAGTAAGAGATAGTAAAAACGACACTAAATACCATTTATTAACACAGGGTATGTATGACGCAATGATTGATGTTGTGTTTAATAGGGGATGTGGATGGTTTGTAAACTCAGAAATAATATCTAATATGGAGAACGGTTCTTATAAATCTGTAACCCAAAGAATATCTAATTTATCTGGTGATAAGGGTAGATGGGTGGAGACATCAGAATTTTTTACAGATTAATATTTTATTTTTTAATAAAAACGTTATATTTATAAATAAACACAATTTAGAATGAAATATATAGTAACTGAAAGTCAATACAAAATTTTATTAACGGAAGATAGGTTAGATTATTTAAAAACCCAACACGTTATGACAAAAACCCAAGTAGATGATCTTACTAAAGGTGAACAAGAATCTGAGGAAGAAAGGGAACCAGGTGGAATACCACCCAAAAAAAGAATTAAGGTTGAACCAATACAAGACGAATCTGGCGTTGATATAGCTTATCTCTATACAAGTAAAAAAGGAAAAACATCAGTAAAACTTACTGAGGAAATTTTTAACGATATAGCTGAAGCGGATCCCACAAGAAATAAAGCGTATGTTTCATGGATGATAAACGTATTTTTAAGACATATCTCTGAAAATGAAATTTCTCAAGCGGTACGTTTTTTAACTGAGGATTTACCAGAAGCTACTGAATTTTTAGAGGTTTTTGATAGAGTTAAAAAGAAAAAAGTATTTAAAACGGGTGCACCAAACAGACCAAATGCACCTACCGATGTTTCGGATATAAGTCAATACAATGACTTAGCTCACCTATACTCAATAGTGAGTCCATTTATTGGTTCGGGAGATGAAGATGAGGATTCCACACCAGGTGAAAAATTATGGAATAAATTAAAAAAATATATTGATCTTGGACATGCTAGGTTAGCGTATAGAGACAACGATGTATTAGTTTACATACCAGATACTATAGAATCTAGTTGTGACCCATTAGGTAATTTAGCTAGTTGGTGTACAAGAAGAGAGGGTAATTCTTATTTTGATAGTACTAGGAATAATAATAAAAAACCAAACGGTGATCCATCTGACCTTTATGTTATAATACCTAAAACTATGTTTGACGGGGAACCGAGTGATGACGATTTTTACCCTTTACAATTTCATTTCGAATCAAACCAATTACACAATAAGAATAATACTTCGATAGGTGATGATGGTGTAGGTAAATTAAATAGTAAGTATCCTGGGTTACAGAAATTCTTTATTGAAGAGTTGGGGGCTTTAGCGTCTGAGGATGTTACAGAAGGTGATGGTTTAATGAAAAGTAGATACATTGAATATTTAAATAAGTTTGGTGGTTCGGCTAAGGATGTTATAAGTGGTGAAGTATATGAACAAGGGGTTAGAAATATAAGGAGACTAGCTTCAGAACAACAAGTACCATTACAACAAAATAAATATTTAAAATGGTTAATGGAAAATACTGAAGGTGTTAATGTCACAGATTATTTAGATGAGACTACAGAAACTTTAGATTTTAGTAATATGAATCTTGGTGCGATGCCAGATTTATCTAGATTCACTCAACTAAGAAGGTTAACTTTAAATAATTGTAATATAAATGAACTACCACCGGTTGAGTTCATACCACAACCAAATAAGATAAGTGTATTCGCCTTTGCTAATAATAACATTAAAGAGGCTCCACTACCTGGATATTCTGAGGCTTTAGAATGGGTTTTCTTATTTAACTTAGATGATAACCCTTTAACATATATCGATGTACCGGAATTAGATGAATTGGTTACTAATAGTGGGTTATCTAGGTTTACATATGACGATTCAGTTATAGGTAATTTATCACCAGAGAATAGAATAGAGTTTGAAAAATTCTTATCTGATGATGATGAGGTAGGTTATTTTACAGGAGCTTAATATTTATATAAAAACAATAATAATAAATTAAACAATCAAAAATGAAAAAAGGAAAAAAGACTATCCGATTAACTGAATCAGAAATGGTATCACTTATTGAAAATATCGTAAATCAAGTTAAAAACGAAAAGAAAAGAGAAATTACAGAATCTAGAAAAAGAAAACCTGTAAGTAGAAAACCAGTATCTAGAAATAAAAGATCACCAAGAGTACGAAGATAAAAACCATCATTATGAGAAATACACCAAAAGGGTTAAACGAAGAATTAAATAGAATGAAAAAATTAATGAATTTTGACATTAGTGAAAATTCTCATGATGTATTGTCTGAACAATTTATTGTAGAACAAAACGAAACATGGACTGATGAATATATAGAATCTTGGATTTATAAAAAGTTATCTAAAGATCATACGGTTGCATGGGATAAAGGAACTGAGGAATCAAAAGCAGCTGCGATAGAGAATATTAGAAATAAATTCCAAACATACGGAGAAAAGAAAACCATAAAAAAAATACACCCTAAATTTGTCCGGTTGCTTAAGGTAACCCCAAATGATATCAAAAAAGAGGGGGATATTACCGATTTAAGTTTTACTTTAACCGATAAAGGGTTTAACCCATTTCCTAATAATGGGTCACAACCAGGAACCGATCTTATTAACGCTATAAATGAAAAAGTGTCCCAATTTACTGTCGAATGTCCTAATGACCCACCTAATACTATGGGGATTATATCTAGAATAGAAGTTTACACTTCTTGTAGTAGATTAAGAAATACTTTAACCCCTAATAAAACTTGGTTAGAATTAGCTGAGGATAGGGCAAGAAACGCATATAGTGAGATTGCTACTCGATTTGGTGACGCAGGCTATCCCGTACCCGGTACAGAGGATGGAACCCCTAACGCGTTGGTTTTTGATTGGGAAGGGGATAATGGAGATGGAAGTTCAGGAAAAGAAGATCCGTATAAAAATGGTAAGATTATTACTGGTGGGGAAGAAAATGGAATAGATTCTTTAAAAGAGGTGTATTACTCAAAAGAATCATGTGAAAAACACAATAAACAGTCACCCCCTTGTGGTGATAATAGATCAGATTTAGATCAATATAAATACATTAAAGTAATCATCAAAGGAGAATGTATAAAGGTGGTGCCAGATGCAGATGTGGAATACACATTTCACCTGGGTACTGAAGATGAATATGAAAAAGACACACCAAAGAGAAAGAAGAAGAAAAAGAGGAGAACATGGTGCTGGAAAAAGAAGGGTGGGCTTAGATATTGTTTTAGATGGTTAAATGGAAATTGGTCAACAAAATGTAAATCTGAGACGAGAAAAGTTAAAAAGTACCATAAAAATAAAACCAAATCAAATAAGAAAAAGAGGTAATTATTTATATTTTTCCCAATCCCCATAACTATTTAAGGTTTTATATTTACCAGAAACGGCTATTGCCCCATAAACATCTTTATGACCCCCATAACATTCATTAGATTCTAATAATAACTTATTATGTCCTGGAGATGTTATCCACCCTTCTATCATATTTTTAGCAGCTCTTTCATAACTATTAAAAAAGAAGAAAGCACCAGCATTCTCCCCTAAATAACCCTCCCCTTTAGAGTAGTATTCATATCTATCTTTAGATGTCCTTAAAACTTTTTTATGTCCTTTTAAGGGTCTGGTTTCCCAATGTGTTACTTCTCCTACCATATTTTGATATTGACTATGGTGTAATGCAACTTTATAGAGTTTGTCACTCCATATCATTTTTTCCAAATCATTAAACTCTCTCCAAACATTTAAATAATGAAACGCCAGTTTAGATAATTTATATTCGTCAACTTCCCCAAGTCTCCAGAAATCCTTATCACTATAAACCGTATCAGGGACATTTACTCTTTTCCATGGAAGTTTTTGGGAATAATCTCTATGTGAATTAGCAACAGCATTTCTCACAGAATCTTTAATCCGTTGAAATGTTTCAGCTGAAACTTGTGAAGTTCCATTTAATGATAGTAATGTGATTAATAATGTGATTAAGTTTTTCATAGTGTTTTTATTTATACTACGAATATACAACAAATATTCCGATTATCCTAATTATTCGACCTTTATTACGATTTTTTCTTTGGATTTAACGTAACTAACCTTAATAGTTTGTCCTTCCTCAACACTACCTTTAAGTATTTCTTCCGATACAGGGTCCTCAACGTATTTCTGAATAGCTCTATTTAATGGTCTAGCACCATATTCTTTATCATACCCAGTTTCAATAAGATAATCTTTAACAGTCTTATTTATTTGTAACCCATAACCTATCTCCTCAACTCTACCTTTAAGACTTATAATTTCCAAATCAACTATTTTACCTATCTCTTCTTTTGTTAAAGATTTAAAAATTACAACATCATCTAATCTATTTAAGAACTCTGGAGCGAAATGTTTCTTTAATTCATCCATTAGGATATCAGATTTGGCGGCAGACTCACCTTCCACCATAGATTTTGTTCCAAAACCAATACCAGTTCCGAAGTCTTGTAATTTTTTAACACCAATGTTAGATGTCATAATAACCATACAATTTTTAAAATTAACTTTCCTACCCAAACTATCCGTTAGTTGTCCATCATCTAATAATTGTAACAATATATTATATATTTCTTTATTCGCTTTCTCTATCTCATCAAATAATATAATAGAATACGGTTTTCTTCTTACTTTTTCAGTTAGTTGTCCACCATCTTCGTGGCCGACATATCCAGGAGGGGAACCTATTAATCTAGATATGGAATGTTTTTCTTGAAATTCAGACATATCCATTCTTATTAAAGAATCCTCATCACCAAACATATATTCAGCCAATTTTTTCGCCATATGTGTTTTTCCTGTACCTGTTGGTCCTATGAACATAAAAGAACCTATAGGTTTCTTTGGGTTTCTTATTCCCACTCTATTACGTCTTAGTGATTGAGCTATTTTAATTAATCCTTCATCTTGACCAATTACAGAACCATGTAAATCTTTTTCCATCTGTAATAACCTTTTACCTTGATTACCACTAAGTCTATTTAATGGTATCCCTGTCATAATAGACACCACTTCGTTAACTTCTTCGGGGTCAATAATTTTTCTTTTCTTATCAAGACTATCGTTCCATTTAGATTTTTCAGATTCTAATTTTTCTGTAACGATTCTTTCTTCGTCTCTAAGTCTGGCAGCCTCCTCATATCTCTGACTTTTTACGACATTATTTTTATCTTCTTTAATGTCAATAATCTTATCCTCTAATTTACTAATATTCTCTGGAGGTTTAGCGTTAACTTGTGAACGAGAACCAACCTCATCCATAATATCTATGGCTTTATCAGGAAATTCTCTATCGGTAATATATCTATCCGCTAACTTAACACATCTATCAATGGTTTCTTGTGGGTATGTTACTTTATGGAAGGATTCGTATGAAAATTTTATCTTATTTAGAATTTCAATGGTATCTTTCACTGAAGGTGGTTCGATTATCACTTGTTGGAATCTTCTGGTTAAAGCACCATCCTTTTCAATGTTTTCTCTAAATTCGTCTAATGTTGTGGCTCCGATAAGTTGTAAATCACCCCTAGATAGAGCTGGTTTTAATACATTGGCAGCATCCATTGATCCTGACGAGTTCCCCGCACCTATTATGGTGTGTACCTCATCAAGGAATAAAATTACGTTATCGACAGTCATTAATTCATCCACAACACCTTTTATTCTTTCTTCGAACTGTCCCCTATATTTTGTTCCAGCAACTAAAGACGCCAAATCCAATGATACAATTCTTTTATTTAATAATGTCCTTGGGGCTTCACCATTAACAATTTTTAACGCTAAACCCTCTACTATAGTTGTCTTACCGACTCCTGGTTCCCCAATAATGACTGGATTGTTTTTCTTTTTCCTAGCAAGAATCTGAGCCACTCTCTGTATTGTTTTATCTCTACCTATTACTGGGTCGATTCTTCCATCAATAGCCATCTTTGTTATATCTACAGAAAAATTATCCAATACTGGAGTCTCATTACTTTTAGTCTTTACTCTATGTTGGTTTTTATAACCTTTAAATGGTTTATCCTCATCAGTATCAAGTGGTTCCGCACTCGACTCAATAATAGTTTTTTTAACTTGACTATTACACGCTTTATAGGTTATTTTCATATTCTTTAAAATCCCACTTATAGAATTTTTGGTTTTTAATAGGGATAGAAGTATGTGTTGGGTGTCCAAGTAATCCTCTTTTAATAAATCACATTCTTTTTCCGCACCTTTTATAATATTTTGACTAGTGGTGTTTAATGGTATTGTATCATTATTGATGTCGTACATTTCATCTTCTTTTTTATTTTTAACTAACGATTTTTCAATCTTTTTGTGTAAAATATCAATGTCTACATCCATATCCTCTAGTGTTTTAATAGCGTTATTATTATAGTCATTAATTAACGCAATCATAATATGTTCTATTTTAACCTCCCAATCATCATATAACTTGGCTTGTTTAAGGGACATATTAAGTATTCTTTTCACTTTATCTGCTACTTTTTTCATTAATAATTTGTTTTTTATATAAATATCATTATCTTTGTTATAAATTTAAAGAAAATATTATGAAAAGTCAATATGATTTACAATTAGGTGACACAAAAAAAATAATAACTGATATGATCTCTCGAGGTGAGAAGGTGGATATGATATTTACATCGCCACCATATTATTCTATGAGAAAAAATTATAGTGGTAACGATGATGGTGAAATAGGTTCTATACATGTCGATGACTACGCTGATTGGTTTTTAGAATTTACTGAATTATTTTTAAAGGTGTTAAAACCTAATGGTAGTTTCTTTCTTAACATTAATGATAAGATAGATAAAGGTGTTGTTCACCCAGTTTTAGATGAGATAAAATATAAGATGAGGAAACAAGGTTGGAACATGGTTGCCAAACCTTATATATGGTTTAAGAAAAACGCCATACCCACAAATTGTAAATATAGGGCTATAGATAGGTATGAATATGTTTTTCATTTCTCTAATTCCAATAAACCTAAATTTGTGGCTGATAATTGTAGAACTGAACATTCTGAAGTAACTAAAAAAAGATTTCAGAGTCCTGTTACAACTATAAATTCTAGAGATGGTGTTTATGAATCAGAAATGAGAACTTTAAACGTAAAAGGTTCTTTACCACATAATGTAGTGATAACACCCTCAGAATCTAATCCAAGTGTTTTACACCCAGCACCCTTTCACGTTGATTTGGCGGATTGGTTTGTTAGGATTGGTAGTGAGGAGGGAGATGTCGTCTTAGATCCATTCGCAGGGTCTTCTACAACTGGTGTGGCTTCATTAAAGAACAAAAGAAAGTTCATTGGTATTGACTTAGTAGAGTTTAACATTAACTTTGGTAGGAAGAGGATGGAGTATTTTTTAGAAACAGGAGAATGTTACATACCAAAGAATAAATTAGAGGAATTAGGGATAGACGTTAACTATTATAAGATAAAAGGAAAACACGTTAACAATCCCTGACAAATTGACATATTATTTCTGTTGGTATGAGTTTTGACTAATACAAAATCATAAATAATAATAATATAATAAAAAAATTAAAAATGTATTACAAAAAAATTAATGACAACATTAGAGACTTCTTCAACGATGATTTCTTTCACAGTACTTTTAGTATTGACCCAACAGAATTTAAACAAAAGGTTAATGATGTGATAAAAAACAAAATGGATAACAGGGGATATTCTCATAACTTACCAGTTACTAATATCTATGAGGATGGTTGGTCATTCAGATATGAATTATTAACACCTGGATTCACAAAAAAGGATTTAAATGTGTCAATAGAAAATGGAACTTTATTGGTAGAAGGTGAGAGAAAGATTGATGATAAATTAGAAGGTGGGTCTTATATATCTAAAGAGTACCACTCAACGAAATTTAATAGGACGTTTACCTTACCAGATAATGTAGTTTGTGAAGAAATACACGCTAAGGTAAAAAATGGTATTACAACAATATTTTTCCCTAAAGAGAAAAAAAGTAATCCTAAAACACATACTAGAAAAATAACTATAGATTAATTTTTCTTTATTACTGGTATCAGAATTAACCCACATCTTTTTTAGGTGTGGGTTTTTTAGTGTTGATTTTTTAATTATTTATCTCTATACTTGTTTTTATGATACCATCAGCACCGAAATTTAGAAAAATAGTTTTGTTATTAAAGGATGAAGATAACAAACCAACAACAAGAATGGAATATATGGATTCCGCAATGATTATAACAGGAAATTATGTTATAATCACTGAAGAAGAAACTGTCACAGTTGACAATCCCACCACAATTAGTGGTAACATATATGAAATGAAAAATATTCATTCCTATAAACTTTATAAAGATTAAATTATGGTTTTATTAAAACACGAAGAAAACGGATCAATAGAATGTCTATATGAATCCAGTAATGTATTGGGGTCAAAATACATTAAAGGTAAAAAAAAATTAGCGGTAATATTTAAATCAGGTATTCAGTATGTATACAGTGATGTGACATTCGAAGAGTATCGTAAATTTGAATTGGCTGAAAGTCAAGGAAAGGTATTAAATTCTGTAGTTAAGGGTCATGAATATGAAAAGTCCCCTGATAAAGTAGACGTTACCCCTATGGTCGAACAGATTAATAGTATTAAAGAAACATTATAATAAAAAGAAACGGGCGTTTCGAATAATAACAAATAAAATAAAAAATAAAAATTATGGAAACAATTTTAATAACAGTGTCAGTTTTGTCTACTTTAGGTGTAGTTGCAATAGTCTTATCTATTACAAATGTCCTAAACAAGCTAAAAGGTAAGGTTGACGTTGGAACAATGAATGACATAGAAAGAGGTCTTAGAGAAGACATAGTAAATGATCATATGTCAATGAATAGGAATATAGAAGATATCTACAATAGATATGATAGAAAAATAGAAATTTTAGAAGAACTAATATCTAAAGTAGATAAAAGAATAGATTCTAGATCAGATAAACTGGTGGATCATATGTGTAAAGAGTTTAATACCGTACACGAAAAATTAGATAATAAAAAAGATAGTAACTTAAAATTACTTAAAGATTAAATAAATAAAATTCGCCCGTTTTCTTTTATTTAATATTTATCCATAAATTAGTATATTTATATAGAAGAAAACTATTTTATGGAAATCAGAAGAATTGAAGAACAAGAGGTAAGTGATATTTTAGAAAAAGAAAGTATCGATTTATCTTCTTTCAAAGTAAGAGAAACTCTTAACCCAAAAATTTTTGACAATACCCAACACATTCATGAAGATGTTCGTACTCGATTACTTATGATCGCTGACGATTTCTTTGAAACACTTAATGTTGGTTGGGTAGATATAGATGATATTATTTTAACAGGTAGTTTAGCCAATTATAATTGGTCGAAATTCTCAGATGTTGATTTACACATATTAGTAAATTTTGAGGATGTAGATGAGAATATAGAGTTAGTTAAGGAGTACTTTAATTCAAAGAAAAATTTGTGGAATGAAAAACATGATATAACTATTAAAGGTTATGATGCTGAGTTATATATGCAAGACACTCACGAACCACATGTTTCTAGTGGTGTTTATTCTATAATGTGGGACGGTTGGATTGTTAAACCAATTAAAGGTGATAAAACTATAGACGCTAAAAAAGTTAGGGACAAAGTTAACAATATAGTTGACGCTTTAAAAGAAGTCTATTTTATGTATAAAAGTAACGAATACGATAAAACCATTAGAAAAGTACAAAACCTAAAGGAAAAGATAAAAAAGATGAGACAATCTGGTTTGGATAGGGAAGGCGAATATTCTTTTGAAAATATAGCGTTTAAAGTATTAAGAAGGATGGAATACTTAGATAAATTAAGTGAAATTGAAACTAGGGCTTACGATAAATCATTAACATTGGATGAATCTTTTAAATATTTTAAAAATAGATAAGAATTAAATAGTGTTTTTTTATTAAAAACGCAATATTTATTTAATAAACACAATTATGGGAACATATTTAACTGGAACATATTCTGTCATACACACATTAGGTACTACGGATTTCGATAACTTTGTTTATAGTGCGGTGTATTTTAATACTGCGGGACCATTCAATATAAATAACACTAATGTTGTTGGTGCAATAGGTGAAACATTAGATATTATTGTACAAGCACCAACAGCAACGACACTATCTGCGGATTTTCTTTTATTAGGAAACCCAATCGCACCACAAACAAAAGTACAAACTGGATTAATATCTGGTGATTCACATAATGAGGTGTGGCAATTTGTAAACATTAAAACGGGATTACCAACAAACGGATAAGAATTAAAAAATATAAAAAAATATAAAATGAAAAAATACAATAACCCAAAAACCCTAAAAGGACAAGATCAAATCAACAGGATTTCTGACTTAATGGGTAGAATGACAACACTAAATGAAAGTACTTCACTTTCTGAAATAGATTTCATAAAAAAAGGTCCAAACGGAATTATTTATGGAATTATAAGAGAAAATCATAACTACTTTATTAAAACAACTGAAAAAACATCTGGGACACTAATGTCTGAAGATTTTAATTATTCAGGAGGTATTCAAAATAAATACGATGAAAGATATCATTCTTACGCTGAAGCGTTGAAACATTTAAACATGAAGTTTGATATGTTGAATGAATCATATGGTATTGAAGTTGGTACAAATCTTTTCGAATCAGACGGTATTGAGGTAAAGGTAGCTAACTCTAGTGGGGTAGTGGTTAAAGAAACCGAAATAGACGGACCTGTAAAGGTTGATGGTGAAAAAGAACAAAATCCAGAGGGGAAAGAAATAGTAATAGATGAGGAGGAAGAGGTTAATGAGAAAACTGTAATTAAGGTAGATGCACCAGCACCTCCACCAGTAGAAGATGAAGTTGAAGTAGATGAGTTCAGTATGGAAGATGAAGGTGAAGATCCATTCGCTGATGATGGTGGAGACGATATGGGAGACGATATGGGAGACGATATGGGAGATGAAGAAGGAATGGGAGAAGATGGTGATGAAACCACAAAGAAAATACAAAAATATACTGGTAAAATTGGTCAACTATTAAGAGATAAAGATGATCCAGACGCAGAATTAGATAAGTACGTTATTAATTCTATTATTTCAGCAATTGATTGGGATGAAGTTCCTGATGAAGATGTTGAGGATATTATTGCAAAAATAGAAGGTGAAGATGAGGAAGATGGTGAAGGTGACGAATTCGCAACAGATGACGAAGAGGTTGTTGATTTAGACGCTGAAGAAGGTGATGTTGAAGATCCATTCGCTGATGATGGTGGAGAAGAACTGGCAGAATCTGAGGTAGAATATGAAGACGATAACTGGGTGGTTTTAGATAAAGAAAAAGATGGTGCCAAAAAGAAAAAAAACAAACCCAAAAAGAAAAAGACCAAAAAAGATGAGTCTAGAGTTTTTTCAAAAAAACAATTAATGGAATCTTTACTTAAAAACGCAACAAAGAAATCACTAAAAAGGGTGTTAAAAGAAAATCATAGAGTTTGTGAACAATGTTTAGGAGAAGGTTGTGAATCTTGTGGTAAGAATGAACATCACAATATGTCTCATAAAAAATATGGTATGTTAGATGAAGATATGGATGTTATGGATGCTATCGCAACAGGACAAGATTATCTTTCTGCAACAAGAGATTTAGATAGAGACTATGACGGTATCCCAAACAGATTAGATATGGATGCTGACGGTGATGGTAGATTAGACTTTGAAATGGGTTCAGATGAGGGATATATCGAAATGGATTATGATTCTATTATGGGTACTGAAGCACCTGTTAAGGAACCAGGAATTAAACAACCAACTACTAAACCAGGTGAAGGTGATAAATGGAGAACCATTAAGAAACCTAAAGTAAAACCTAAAATAAAGGCTATTAATGATAGAAAAGGTAATTCTAAACCACCTAGACGTTCATTTAGAAGAAAAGGTATGTTTAGATAATGAAATTAGTCTACATAAATAAAATTGGTCAAAACTGGAAAGGGAATTACATTTATGAGTTCCTTTTTTCAGATGTAGTAGAAGATATCGATGGTGAGGGATGGGATTCGTACCCATCTTCTGGGAATCCAGAACCACCAGAAGGTAGATTTGTTAAAGAGACAGGGTTATTGAACACCACATTAAAGTTAGATTTGGTTCAAGAATCAGATTCATTCGCAATGTGGGACGCTGTGGATGGTATTGTGGCTATGTCTTGGGAAAATATGGAAGGATATGATGAATATCCAGAAAAAAGATTGTTTTTCTCTTTTGGGGAAGATATTGAATCAGTAAATAGCAAACTATATGAAAAAGATATAGTATTAAATTATAATAAAGAGTTAATAAACACATAAAAATGAAAAAGAAAGTAAAAATTTACGAAAACGAAATCAAAAGAGCCACTAGACGTAAGTTAATGGAAAACTATTTAGATGAACAACATGAGATGAGAGACACTTATAGTAGAAAAGATTATAAATCTTCACCTAGAGAACAAGGTGTTAGAAATGTATTTGGAAAATATGGAGAAGAAATTCCACCATCGGTTCTTAGATATATGAGAAAAAATCCAGCAGCTATTATTAAGAGATTATATAAGTTATATGGTAACGAAATATTTGACGCTGTTAAAGGTTCTGGTGAAGAATTTATGGCAGTTGACGCACAAAGTGGTAAATATGGTCCTTATGATAGAGATAATGACGGTATCGCAAGTAGTGTTGATCAAGATGATGACGGTGATGGTGTATTAGATTTAAATGACGATATGGTGTCTGAAGAAGAAAATATGAATGTAACTAATTGGAACTTGGGAGATGTAGATGATATTGAAAAATTAAATGTTAAACTTGATAGTGGTGGGTTAGATACAAAGAAATTAGATGTCGGTATGAATAAAGTCCAATACACAAATGAATCTACAAGAAGTTTACTCAAAAAATTTCTAAACTCTAGAAAGTAAAATGAAAAAGAGGGATATCGTAAAAGGTTTAATAAATGAAAAGTTCGCCTCTAAAGCGCAACAAAGATATTTTTACGCTAAATGTGATGACGCATCTAATAAAGAAGAAAGGGACTGGTGTGATAGAGCTAAGGAATTTTCTGATGATACCCCTAACTTTAAAAATTTACCAGAAAAAGTTAAAAAAGAATCCACTAACCCCAAAATGAAAAAAGGGGAATTAATGGAGTACATTAATTTTAAAAAAAGTGGTGGAGTTAAAAAAATATCAAAAAAAGATATCATAAAAGAAAACAGAAACAGAGGTCCTCAGATTGTAGAAGAAATGGATAACCATGAACGAAGAGATGTGGTTAGATATTTAGAATATATTAGAGAAAGTGGTCTCCTTAATATGTTTGGTGCACACCCATTACTTAATTGGAATAAGAAAGATATGGAAAGGTGGTTATATGGTCAAAAACAAGACATTGAATCTATTGAATATCAGATTGAAGAGCTTAAAGATGATTATGAAGATGATAATGAATCAGAAATAGAATCATTAGAAGAACAATTAAGAATAATAAACTACTTATTAAATAATAAACAAAAAATTAGAGACATATTAATTAGAACCGCTATGGTAAGGATAGAAAATGGGAATGGTGATATGGAAACTAGGAACGTACAAAGGGTATTTGAGAAGTTAGCTAAAGAATCTTGGTTGATGTGGACAACTTCAATTCATGGACATTAAAAAAAAATATGATGAGAAAAAATATTATAAACAAAGTCACTAAAAGAATTCTAAAAGAGAAACTTAGGACTAATAGACTTACAGAAGCAATCGAATATGACCCTGAACA
>Ga0233443_1001405_pt1 | contig 21232 bp, 17 predicted proteins | sample SI_123_September_2_FD_182784 | JGI IMG/M metagenome (GOLD analysis project Ga0233443, IMG submission 182784) | Seawater microbial communities from Saanich Inlet, British Columbia, Canada - SI_123_September2016_200_MG | ecosystem: Environmental > Aquatic > Marine > Inlet | place: Canada: British... | reverse complement strand
GCGGCTGATGTCATAGGCGCGCGAAGCCGTGGCCGGCGTATCGTTGTACTTCGACGACATCGCGCCCATCGCGTCGAACAGCACCGAGAGCGACCAGTCGAGTTCCTCGCAGCCGCCGGCGAAGATGACGTCCTGCTTGCCGATCTGGATGGTCTCGTAGGCATTGCCGATGCAGTGGTTCGACGTGGCGCAGGCCGACGAGATCGAATAGTTCACGCCCTTGATCTTGAACCAGGTCGCCAGCGTCGCGGATGCGGTCGACGACATCGCCTTGGGCACGGCGAACGGGCCGACACGCTTCGGCCCCTTGCTGCGGGTGATATCGGCAGCTTCGACGATCGTGCGGGCGGACGGACCGCCGGAGCCCATGATGATACCGGTGCGTTCATTCGAAACGTCCGAGGCCTCGAGGCCCGAATCCTGGATCGCCTGCTCCATCGCGATGTGATTCCACGCCGCGCCTTCACCCAGAAACCGCATGGCACGTCGGTCGATCACATCGACAGGATTGAGCGTCGGCGCGCCCTGAACCTGCGAACGGAAGCCAAGTTTCGCATACTCTTCAGCGCGCGTGATGCCGGACTTCGCCTCGTAGAGACTCGCAAGCACTTCCTGAGTGTTGTTTCCGATGGAAGAGACAATGCCCATCCCCGTGACCACAACTCGCCTCATGATCCCTCGCCTTTAGTTGCTGCGCTCTGATGTCCGCGCCTTTGATTGCCCCAATGCCGGTCTTGAGTGCCGGCACATCTGAAGCCCGATTTCTGCGGGCTCAACATCCTGCATCACGTTCCCGGCTGCAATGCGGCATCTCGCGGGAGCAAGCCAACTTTCAAATCCTTGGCGCGATAGAAAAGCTCGCCATCAGCCGAAAGCGTACCGTCGGCAATGCCGAGCCAGAGCTTCGAGCGCATCACGCGCTTGACGTCGATAGTGTACACGACCTTGGTGACATTCGGCAGAACCTGCCCTGCGAACTTGAGCTCGCTCAAGCCCAATGCACGACCGCGGCCGGGCCCGCCGGACCAGCCGAGAAAAAAACCGACCATCTGCCACAGCGCATCCAATCCGAGACAGCCCGGCATCACAGGGTCGCCCTTGAAATGGCAGCCGAAAAACCAGAGATCGGGCTTCACATCGAGCTCCGCCCGGATCAAGCCCTTGCCGTACTCGCCGCCGGTATCGTTGATCTCCGTGATCCGGTCGAACATCAGCATCGGCGGCAGGGGCAACTGGGCATTGCCCGCTCCGAACAGCTCGCCCCGGCCACAGGCCAGGAGATCTTCGTAGGAATAGCTGTTCTGGCGGTCTTTCATCTGGATCCCTTATTTTGGCATGCCGGTCCTGCGGCAACCTTGCCGGACCTCTAACATAGGCACACCGAGGGTCAAAGTGGCCGTAACCGCCCGATTCAGGGCCATTTTCACCTCAAACAGCTGCTCGCCAGTTGCGAAAAACTTGCATGTAACTGCATCCTTTCCTATATTCCTGCCAACAGTCCCTTCCAGCGGGCGGATGTGTGCCGCCCCTACGCGTATGAGTGAACTGATGGATGACGTGGTAACCACCGAGAGCAAGCACGACGAGCCGCATGGCCACCATGGTCACACCCCGGCGCTCACCGGATGTCCGTGGCATGACGTCAACGAAATGTTGCAATCGGTCGGCCTGCGTCCGACCCGTCAGCGCATGGCGCTGGGCTGGCTGCTGTTCGGCAAGGGCGGGCGTCATCTGACCGCCGAAATGCTCTACGAGGAAGCGACCCACGCCAAGGTGCCGGTCTCGCTTGCCACCGTTTACAACACGCTCAACCAGCTCACCGAAGCCGGCCTGCTGCGTCAGGTGAGCGTCGACGGCACCAAGACCTATTTCGACACCAACACCAGCGCGCATCACCATTTCTACATGGAAGGCAACCACGAGCTGGTCGATATTCCCGACCCCAACCTCGTGCTGCAGAAGATGCCGGACGTGCCGGAAGGTTACGAGATCAGCCGTATCGACATGGTCGTGCGCCTGCGCAAGAAGCGCTGAGCCCAATCTTCATTGTCTTGAGAATGCAATCGCCGGGCTTGTCCCGGCCATTGTCATTTTTGAGTGCGCGGCCGGTCATGCTTGAGCGGCGTATCTCTCAATTCACCTTCTCGTCCGCATAGACGCCCCAGAGCCGCTGCTGTTCGATCCAGCCATCGAAACCGTTGCCGGCGACGCGGCACCAGCCGTTGTTGCAACGCTTGACGGTCACGACCACACCGGCCTGAAGCTTGGCCGCGACGGCACTGTTTGCATCCGCACTGTCATAGATCGGCGCCAGATCGTCCTTGTTCTTCATCGTGACGACCGCCGTACGTCTGCCCGACAGCAGCGAGTGATAGACCCAGCCTTCAGCCCCTTCTGAATCGCGCACGCGCCGCCAGTTCTCGAACTCGGCGGTGATTTCCACTGGCAGGCCGGAGCGCGTGTAGATCCAGGTGACATCCTGATCCTTGGTGGGACCGGCGCGGACGTTGACGTGGTCGGACTTCAGGCTGACGTACCGCGGCACCGGCAGGCCGCTCGCCGTCGCCACCGCATCCTTGTCCTTGGCGGCAAGACCCGTCGCGCATGATGCGACCCAGAGCGCACATCCCACAGCAAGCGACGCGAAATTTCGAGCAAATCCCATGACAACGTTCCTTCGTGCGGTCCCCAATGCCGCTCCCTGCCATCCGTGATGCCCTCTCGCATCCTGGCCACCGCTGACCGCACTTTCAGGAACCTTTAGAGGGCCTTGGGCCCCCGGGGTTCTTGTCTTGGCGCGGTCTTCTGCTAGAGAGGGACCGAGGGTCAAGCGCCTAAAAAGCTGCGAAAAGCTCACCGGACCGGCAACGAATTCCTACCTTCGAACAGGCCGGTTAATGTGAACTGAACGGCCGGGCCAATGCGTCCGAAAACAGTGTATCCGCTCAACATCGAAGGGCCTCTGGAGAATGGTTTCGGGTAAGAAAAAGCCTCTGGTGGTGGTCACGCGCAAGCTGCCTGACAGCACCGAAACGCGCATGCGCGAGCTTTTCGATACCCGGCTCAATCTCGATGACACACCGATGACCCCGGCACAGCTCGCCGAAGCTGTTCGCACCGCAGATATTCTGGTGCCGACCGTGTCCGACGAGATCACCGCCGAACTTCTCAGCCAGCCAGACATCCGCCTCAAGCTGATTGCGAATTTCGGCAACGGCGTCGACAATATCGATGTGGCGGCCGCGATTGCGCGCGGCATCATGGTCACCAACACGCCCAAGGTTCTGACCGAAGATACCGCCGACATGACCATGGCGCTGCTCCTGGCCGTGCCGCGCCGGCTGATCGAAGGCGCATCGATTCTCACCGAAGGCAAGGACTGGCCGGGCTGGTCGCCGACCTGGATGCTGGGCCACCGCATCGGCGGCAAACGCCTCGGCATCATCGGGATGGGCCGCATCGGTCAGGCGCTGGCGCGCCGCGCCCATGCCTTCGGGCTGCAGATCCACTATCACAACCGCCGCCCGGTCGCGCCGCAGATCGAGGAAGAATTGGGCGCAACCTATTGGGACAGCCTCGACCAGATGCTGGCGCGCATGGACTTCATCTCGGTGAACTGCCCGCATACACCCGCGACGTTCCACCTGCTGTCAGCGCGGCGGCTGAAGCTGATCCGCAAGGACGCCTACGTTATCAACACCGCGCGCGGTGAAGTGATCGACGAAGCGACGCTGACCAAGCTGATCGAGGACGGCGAGATCGCCGGTGCCGCGCTCGACGTGTTCGAGAACGAGCCTGCGGTCAATCCGAAACTGGTGCGTCTCGCGAAAGCGGGCAAGGTCGTGCTGCTTCCGCACATGGGCTCGGCGACACTCGAAGGCCGCGTCGAAATGGGCGAGAAGGTGATGATCAACATCCGCACCTTCCTCGACGGCCACAAGCCGCCCGACCGCGTGCTGCCTGGCATTGCTTAGGCCGCGGCACGGCGAGCACAAACTCAGCCTATTTATGCGCCGACAGGTCCGTGATCGTCGGCTTGTCACCGTTGAGCGGATTTGACGGGTCGCGCGCGTAGCGCAGCGTCTCGAAGCGCATGGCGCGGGCGTCGATCATCACCAGACGCCCCACAAGGCTTTCACCGAAGCCGACGATCTCGCGAATCGCCTCAAGCGCCATCATCGAACCAAGCACACCGGCCAGCGCACCGAGCACGCCTGCTTCCTCGCAGGTCGGCGTGGTGCCCGGCGGCGGCGCTTCCGGAAACAGGCAGCGATAGGTGGGGTTCATGTTGCCATTCGTATCGGTGCCGTGTGCACGGATCGTGGTCAGCGACGCGTCGAACACGCCGAGCGCACCGGCAACCAGTGTTTTCTTCGCCAGATAGCAGGCGTCGGAGACCAGATAACGCGTAGCGAAATTATCGGAGCCATCGACGACCACATCGTAGGCGCCGATCAGATCCAGCGCGTTCGCCGCATTCAGCCGCACGGCATGGGTGCGCAGTGTGACGTGCGGGTTGAGCGCGAGAATTCTGTCGCCTGCGCTGTCCACTTTCGGACGGCCGATATCCGGCGTGGCGTGAATGATCTGCCGCTGCAGATTGGACAGCGACACTGTATCGTCATCGACTACCCCAAGGGTCCCGATGCCCGCTGCGGCCAGATACATCAGGGCCGGCGCGCCGAGGCCGCCAGCCCCTATCACCAGCACGCGCGACGCCTTCAGTGCGGCCTGACCGGGGCCTCCCACCTCGCGCAACACGATATGACGCGCATAGCGCTCCAGCTCTTCAGATGTCAGCATTCCGGTTTCATCACTCTCGCGTCAGCTATTTTTCCGCATCGGTCGAACCGCTGCGCCGCTGTCGTGGACAAACGATCGCTACTCCAGCCTGATGCCCGAAAACCGGTACCGGTCTTTCGGGATCATGCTCTATGCTCAGGTGCGCTTATTACCAGCAATGAGACCGTTCATGAAACTGCCGTTCGCCCTCGCGCTGATGATGGCTGCCACGCTCGGCCCCGCCTCGGCGCAGACCCCGGCCGCCAAACAAGCGCCGCAGCCCAAGCAGGCGCCGGCGCAGATTAAGCCCAAGCCGGTCGCAACGGTGCCGATCCGCCCGGCGGTGCAGACCCCGGTCGATACCGCCAAGGCGATGGAGCAGGCTGAGCGTCTTGCGATCCAGTCGGATCTGGCATGGGTCAGCCTGTACAACGGCGTTATCAATGGCGAAGCCAGCGACCGGATGGTGGCCGCCATCAAGGCTTTCCAGAAGGACCACGGCGCCAAGGAAACCGGTGTACTGAACGCGCAGGAACGCGGCGTGCTGAGCGCGGATGCCAGAAAGCACCAGGACAACGTCGGCTGGAAAATCGTCAGCGACGCCACCAGCGGCGCGCGCATTGGCCTGCCGTCGAAACTGGTGCCGCTGATTGTCAGCGACGTCAGCGGCACCAAATGGTCCTCCGCCACCGGCACCATCCAGATCGAATACGCCCGCCGCAAGGAAGCCGGCGCGACCACGGCGACAGTCGCTGCCAGCGAGAAGAAACTGAATGCGCGCAAGGCCGACTACAGCGTGGTGAAACCTGATTTCTTTGTGTTGTCCGGATCGCAGGGCCTGAAGAAATTCTACATCCGCGGCCAGACCCGCAACGACGAAGTCCGCGTTCTCACCATTCTCTACGATCAGGCCACCGAAGGCACCATGATCCCGGTCACGGTGGCGATGTCGAGCGCATACAACCCGTTCCCCGGCAACGGCGTCGCGCAGATCAGCCCGCCGCCGCGCAAGAAGGTCGAGTACTCCACCGGCATCATCGCCAGCGCCGACGGTGCGATCGTCGCAGACCGCCAGGCCACCGATGGCTGCATGACCATCGCTGTGCCCGGTTACGGCAACGCGACTCGCGTGGCCGACGATGAGGCGCGCGAACTGGCGCTGCTGCGCATCTACGGTGCAAACGGACTAAAACCGCTGGCAATGTCCGGCAACGGTGCGGCCAAACCGGATATCAACCTGACCGGCATTGCCGATCCGCAAAATCAGGGCGGCCGCAACGCCGTGACAGTTATCGTAGCGACCGCGACACCCGCGGGCACCGACACGGCGCTGTCGCCCGAACCTGCCGTTGGTTTCTCCGGCGCAGCAGCGCTCGATACTGACGGCAAATTCGCAGGCGTTGCGCGGCTGAAGCCCGCAGTCGTCGCGGGGCCGGCAGGCACGCCGCTGCCGTCACAGGCGTTGCTTGTGCCCGCCGATTCCGTCCGCGAGTTCCTGAAGGCGAAGGGCGTGACGCCCGCCTCAGGCGCATCCGATGCAAAGGCCTCGGTGCTGCGGCTGGTGTGCGTACGGAAGTAATCCGTCGCGGCGGCAGAGAGCGTGTGATTGCGTTGCAATCACCGCGCGCCCAGCGGGAAGAAGTAGCATGCACCGTTTCGTCACCGTGCCGCCTTATGCGCCGGAGTCCGTCACCCTTTTGACATTTCGTTCGCGCGGGAATTTTAGCCAGCGCTGGGCTCGCAAATGCGCCCCGGACATTGTTATTTCTGGCAGGTCGAGCACCAGAACGTGGACCGCCCGTTCTGCGTGAATCGCTTCACTGTGCTTTTGCACTTTGGCGTCTTGCAGGGCTCGCCTTCGCGATCATAGACCAGGAACGAATGCTGGAAATAGCCAAGCTCACCGTCGGTTTGGCGATGATCGCGCAATGACGATCCGCCAGCCCTGATTGCCGCATTCAGGACAGTGTGAATTGAACCGACCAGACGCTTGGCGTGATCGGTCGGCGCACCGCTGCGTGACGCCAGCGTCGAGGCCTGCCGCTTTGGCGACAGGTGTGAACGGAACAGTGCTTCGCAGACATAGATGTTGCCGAGCCCTGCCACCACGCGCTGATCGAGCAGCGCCGCCTTCAGCGACGTTTTCTTGCCTGCACAGGAGTGCGCCAACATCGCTGCATCGAATTCGTTGCCGAGCGGTTCAGGCCCGAGACCGCGCAGCAGTGGCTCCCCTTCCATATCTGCACGCGGCACGATTTTCATGTAACCAAAGCGGCGCGGATCGTTGAACGAGATCATGACGCCGGATGCCATGTGGAACACCACGTGATCGTGGGTTCGGTTTTCGCTGCGCGGATAGTGGAAATCGCCCGGCGTGCGCTCGCCTTCGGGAAGGGTCACGCGAAACGATCCCGACATGCCGAGATGCATCAGCAGCACGTCGCCGCTTTCCATATCGGCCATCAGGTATTTCGCGCGCCGGCCGAGGCCACTGACCACCTTGCCCTCAAGACGTGCGACGAAATCCTTTTGAAACGGAAATCGCAAGCCATCGCGGCGGGTCTCGACACGCGCGATCCGCTGCCCCTCCATCACCGGCTGCAAGCCGCGCCGAACGGTTTCGACCTCGGGTAATTCAGGCATCGGCTGCTCTCATGCCGAGGCCTTATCGGCTTCGCTGAAGGTGATATGATTGGAGAATGGATCGTACACGGTCAAAGTGGTGGCGCCCCACGGCTGCTTTTCGAGACCCGGGCGCATGTAGTTATAACCCTTCGCCGTGAGTTCGGCGTGGTACTCGGCAACGCCAACGGTATCGACCGTAATGTGGACGCCCGGCGAACCGTCCCCATGATGTTCACTGAGATAAAGCTGGATCCCGCCGCGCGAAATCCCCATGAACAGGGGCAATGACGGCTCAAAGCGATGCTCGAAATCGACCTTGAACCCGAGATAATCGAAATAAAACTCGCGCGCCTTGGCAATATCGAACATCCGCAGAATTGGAATAACTCGGCTGAACTCGATGGGCATGGGCGACCCCGCAGGCGATTTGCGCATTAACCTTGACGCGCTTTCCGACACGGTATGTAGCGCGCTGCGGCGCGACACGCTATGGTCCCGCCGCAAAAAGCCGCTTGGATAGACAGAGTATGGAACGGCCTGACGGAACGACGCATTTTGGCTTCCGGGACGTGGAGCTTGGCGAGAAGCAGACGCTCGTGAACGAGGTATTTCACAGCGTGGCCAAACGCTACGACCTGATGAACGACCTGATGTCCGGCGGCATGCACCGGCTCTGGAAAGAGGCGATGATTACCGCGCTCAACCCGCCGCGCTCCGACGCGCCGTTTGCGCTCCTCGATGTCGCCGGCGGCACCGGAGATATCTCCTTCCGCGCAGCCAAGGCCGCAGGCCACGGATTTCAGGCCACTGTCTGCGACATCAACACCGAGATGCTCGCTGTCGGTCGCGAGCGCGCAGTCGCGCAGCACCTCGATCATCAGGTGTCGTTTGTCGAAGGCAATGCAGAAGCCCTCGCCTTTCCCGACAACAACTTCGATGCCTACACCATCGCCTTCGGCATCCGCAACGTGCCGCGGATTCCGCTGGCGCTCAGCGAGGCCTACCGCGTGCTGAAACCCGGCTCGCGGTTTCTCTGTCTGGAATTCTCATCGGTTGATGTGCCCGGTCTCGATCGGATCTACGATCTGTTTTCGTTCAATGTGATCCCGCAGCTCGGCCGCGCGGTCACCGGCGACGCCGAATCCTATCGCTATCTCGTTGAATCGATCCGCCAGTTTCCGAAACCCAATGCCTTCGCCGAGATGATCGGCGCCGCAGGCTTTTCGCGCGTCAAGTACGACATCATGTCCGGCGGCATCGTCGCGCTCCATTCAGGCTGGCGTTTGTGATTTCTGCCATCACTCATACCCTGAGACTGGCGCGCGCGGGTTACGTGTTCGCGCGCGAAGGCGTGTTCGGCTTCGCCGATCCATCCACCATGCCGCCGCAGGCGCAGTTCGCGGTCCGCATGGCGCGGCTGATCGAACGGCCCGGCGCGGCGACCAGCGGACGGTTGTCCCGCGCATTGACGCGCCTTGGTCCGACATATGTGAAGCTCGGCCAGTTTCTCGCCACCCGGCCTGACGTCGTCGGCATCACGATGGCCCGCGACCTGGAGAATCTGCAGGATCGCCTGCCGCCGTTTCCGCAGGCGCAGGCGGAAGCCGTGGTGGTTACTGCGTTCGACAGGCCTGTGCCTGAGGTGTTTGCGAGTTTCGGCGAGTCGGTGGCTGCCGCCTCCATCGCACAGGTCCATCGCGCCGAAGTGGAAAAAGACGGCGTCCGCAAGACGGTTGCCGTCAAGGTGCTGCGGCCAAATGTCGGCGGCCGTTTCCGACATGATCTGAGCTCTTTCATGTTTGCCGCACGCAAGATCGAAGCGATTTCCGCAGAGGCGCGACGTCTGCGGCCGGTGGAAATCGTCGACACCCTGTCGCGGTCGGTCGCAATGGAAATGGATCTGCGGCTGGAGGCGGCCGCGCTCTCCGAGATGGCGGAGAACACCCGCGACGATCACGATTTCCGCGTGCCATCGGTGGATTGGGATCGCACCAGCCATCATGTGCTGACGATGGAGTGGATCGACGGGATCGCGCTCAATGATCGCGCCAAGCTCGAGGCTGCGCAAATCGACCTGCCGGATCTCGGCCGCAAGGTGATCCAGAACTTCCTGCGGCATGCGCTGCGCGACGGTTTTTTCCACGCTGACATGCATCCCGGCAACCTGTTCGTCGACGACACCGGACGACTGGTCGCAGTCGATTTCGGCATCATGGGACGGCTCGGCCTGAAGGAGCGCCGCTTCCTTGCCGAGATTCTGCTGGGCTTTATCACCCGCGACTATCGCCGCGTCGCCGAAGTTCATTTCGAGGCGGGCTATGTACCAGCGCATCACTCGGTGGAGAATTTCGCGCAAGCCATCCGCGCCATCGGCGAACCGATCCACAACCGCGCCGCCGATGAGATCTCGATGGCGAAATTGCTGTCGCTGCTGCTCGAAGTCACCGGCCTGTTCGACATGCGCACACGGCCCGAACTGATCATGCTGCAAAAGACCATGGTGGTGGTCGAGGGCGTGGCACGCGGCTTCGATCCCAAGCTCGATATCTGGACCACCGCCGATCCCGTGGTGCGTGAATGGATCGCGCGCAATCTCGGCCCGCTCGGCCAGATCGAAGGCGTGGTGCACGGCGCGGGCGACCTCGGCAAGGTATTGTCCGGGCTGCCTGCGATCGCCGCACGCTCGGTCGCCGTGCTGAACCAATTCGACCAGATGACCCGTGACGGCTTGGTGCTTTCGCCCGAAACCGTCGCCGCCATCGGCAAAGCCGAGGCGAAGCGCACCCGCTGGCAGACCGCCGCGCTCTGGATGATTGCATTGACGTTTATTGGGATTCTCTGGTCCATTCGCTGATGCGATAGCATTGCAATCATGATTTGATTGCAATGCTATCATTCGCTATAAATGACGCTCGTTAGGAGTATGTCATGGCCAGTCTGACCGTCCGTAAACTCGATGAAGCTCTCAAAGCAAGTCTCCGGCTGCGCGCCGCCAAGGCCGGCCGCTCGGTCGAGGACGAGGTGCGGATGATCCTGCGGGAGGCCGCGGAAGCACCGGCCAAGACCCAGTCGAGCCCCGCGCGAAGCACTCCGGCCCAGCCACACCGGCCCCGCACGCCGTCCGCCACGGATCTTCCCCGGGTGACGCTGATCATCGGCGGCGGCATCGCCGCCTACAAAGCGCTCGACCTGATCCGCCGCCTGAAGGAGCGCGGCATCCATGTCCGCAGCGTGATGACGCGCGCCGCGCAGCAATTCGTGACCCCGCTCACCGCCGGGGCGCTAGCGGATGAACGCTGCTACACGGACCTGTTCGACGCACAGAGCGAGTTCGACGCCGGACATATCCGCCTCGCCCGCGATACCGACCTGATTATCGTCGCCCCTGCCACCGCCGATCTGATGGCCAAGATGGCGCAGGGCCACGCCGACGATCTCGCCACCGCGATCCTGCTCGCGACCAATCGCCCGGTTCTGGTTGCGCCCGCGATGAACCCGCTGATGTGGGCCAATGCCGCCACCAAGCGCAACGTCGCGCAGCTCGCGCGCGACGGCGTCAGCTTCATCGGCCCGAACTCCGGTGAGATGGCCGAAGCCAACGAGGCAGGCGTCGGCCGCATGTCGGAGCCGACCGAAATTGCCATCGCGGCAGAGGCCATGTTGCGCCCGCTGCACACGGGTCCACTTGCAGGAAAGAAGATTCTCATCACCGCAGGCCCGACCCACGAGCCGATCGATCCGGTGCGCTATATCGCCAACCGCTCCTCCGGCAAGCAGGGTTACGCGATCGCGGCATCCGCCGCCGACGCAGGTGCGGATGTCACGCTGATTTCAGGCCCCGTCGATCTCGACGATCCTGCCGGCGTCCGCGTCATCCGCGTGGAATCCGCCCGCGACATGCTTGCGCAAGTGGAAGCCGCATTGCCGGTGGATATCGCGATCTTTGCCGCGGCCGTGGCCGACTGGCGCGTCGCCAGCGCCGGCGAGCAGAAGATCAAGAAGACCGCGAGCGGCATGCCGCCGCTGCAACTGGTCGAAAATCCTGACATTCTGGCGACGGTGTCGAAACGCCAGCAAAACCGGCCACAACTCGTGATCGGCTTCGCCGCCGAAACCCAGAATCTGATCGATAACGCAACATCGAAGCTGAAGCGCAAGGGCTGCGACTGGATCGTCGCCAATGATGTGTCGCCTGCATCTGGCGTGATGGGCGGGGACCGCAACACCGTCCACATTCTTACACGGGATAAAGCCGATATCGCGGTTGATTCCTGGCCGGTGATGACGAAAGAGGAAGTCGCCGGCGCGCTGGTGGCGAAGATCGCCGAGACTATGGAAGAATAACCCACATGACTTCGAGCAAAACCGTCGAGATCCAGCGCCTGCCTCACGCCGAAGGCCTGGCGCTGCCGGCCTATCAGACCGCGCATGCCGCGGGCCTCGATCTCCTGGCGGCGGTTCCCGAAGACAGGCCGCTGACGATGCAGCCGGGACAACGCGCGCTGGTGCCAACCGGGCTGATGATCGCGGTGCCGCCAGGCCAAGAGGCGCAGGTGCGGCCGCGCTCAGGTCTCGCATTCAAGCACGGCGTGACCGTTCTCAATTCGCCGGGAACCGTCGACGCCGACTATCGCGGCGAAGTTTCAGTGCTTTTGATCAATCATGGCGACGAGCCATTCACGATCCGGCGCGGGGAGCGCATCGCCCAGCTTGTCATCGCGGCAGTGTCGCAGGCAAATCTGGTGGCAGTTGCATCGCTGTCGCCCACCGATCGGGGCAGCGGCGGATTTGGTTCCACCGGGCGGTAGATCGATCCTCGCGGAGGGTCGAATCGCACCGCACAATCGCTCACGCAGCCATTATTTTGCAGTGCGATTCACGTTCACGGTCTGGACTCTTACCGGGCGACTCCTCTTGAGGATATTGTCGTTCGATTCGTGTGCGGCAGTTGGGATAGATCATGTCAGGCGTGATCGAGGGGATGCGGCGGACCTTGCTGTCGTGCACTTCGATTGTGCGCGGAGGCGCGGTTGGCCTTGGTGCGGCGGCCCTGCTCGGCATCGCGCCCGCTTTCGCGCGCGACGATGTCTTCCAGAACGCGCTGTCGCTCCTTGCAAACATCGACCGGCAGGAAATTGCCGCGCTGAGCGTCGCGGCTGCGGTCCTCGGATTCTCAGTGGTCGCGGCCATTCTGCTGATGCGCACACGGCTGCGCGCCGCGCACATCGAATCGCGTCTCCTCTCGGACAATCAGGCGCTGCAGCTCGAGGCGGATCGTTTTCGCGCGCTGCTGTTCGCCGAACCGCAGGTACTGATCTCATGGGCGGCGGGCGAAAACCGCCCCGACATCACCGGCGACGTGGCGATGCTGATGCCGCAAGGCGCTGACCCGTTCAGCCCGCAGCGCATCCTCGCCTTCGGAAGCTGGCTGCTTCCGGAACCGGCGCTTGCGATGGATCATGCTATCGACAACCTGCGCGAGGCCGGCGAAGGCTTCCAGCTCAATCTGTCGACGGCTGCCGGGCGCACCATCGAGGCGATGGGCCGCGCCATTGGCGGGCAAGCCATCGTTCGTATCCGCGAACTCTCTGGGGTGCGGATGGAACTCGCCGAACTGAACATCCGGCACAATCATTTGCTGGAAGAAACCGGCGCACTGCGCGCATTCGCGGAGGCCGTTCCGCTTCCGGTTTGGGCCAAGCGCAGCAACGGCGCGCTCAGCTTCGCCAATGTCGCCTACGCGCAGGCAACCGATGCGGCATCGGTCTCCGACGCCATCGAACGCAATCTCGAACTGCTGGATCATGAGGATCGTGCCAACATGGCGCGGGCGCTTGCGGACAAGAATGCCTTCGAAGCACGGGTTCCGATTGTGACCGGCGGTCAGCGCCGGATCTTCGACATTCACGCACTCAACGTGGCGGGTGGCAGCGCCGGGATCGCCATCGATGCGACCGAGGCCGCCAGTCTGCGCGCAGCACTGGAGCGAATGGCGGAAGCACATCGCCGCATGCTCGATCAGCTATCGTCTGGCGTCGCGGTATTCGACGCGTCGGGGCGGCTGACGTTCTACAACGATTCTTATCGCCGGCTCTGGGATTTCGACCGCGCATTCCTCGATGACAACCCGGACGATTCCAGCGTGCTCGACAAGCTCCGTGTCGCCCGGAAGATTCCGGAGCAACCGGATTTCCGTGCATGGAAGAACAAGCTGTTCGAAGCCTATCGCGCCATCGAACCCGCCAAGGACACATGGTATCTGCCCGACGGTCGCGCGCTCAGCGTCGTCACCGCGCCCAACCCCGAAGGCGGCGTCACCTACCTGTTCGACGACGTCACCGAAAGCCTGAAGCTGGCGCGACAGAACGACGGCCTGATCCGCGTCCAGCGCGAAACGCTGGACAATCTGGCGGAAGCCGTCGCCGTGTTCGGCAGCAACGGCCGCGCGCAACTATTCAATCCGCCTTTCGCGCGGATGTGGAAGCTGTCCCCGGAAGCGCTGGCGCAGCAGCCGCACATCGAAGCCGTCGAGCAGTGGTGCCGGCCGCTGTTCGACGACGACGCAACCTGGCAGAACCTGCGCGCCGCTATCACCGGCATCGACGATCGCATTTCGGTTCCGCTCAAGCTTGAGCGCAAGGACGGCAGTGTCCTGGACTGCACCACTATGCCGCTGCCCGACGGCGCGACCATGCTGACCTTCCAGGACGTCACCGACACCGTGAACGTCGAGCGCGCATTGCGCGAGCGCAACGAGGCGCTCGAAGCCGCCGACCAGATGAAGATCGACTTTGTTCATCACATGTCCTACGAGCTGCGCGCGCCGTTGACATCGATCATCGGTTTCGCGCATTTCCTCGGCGATCCGTCGACCGGGCCGATGACGCAGAAGCAGAGCGAATATCTGGGCTACATCACCACCTCGACCGATGCGCTGCTCGCCATCAGCAACAACATTCTCGATCTCGCCACCATCGATGCCGGCGCGATGAAGCTCAATCTCGGGCCGGTGGATTTGCGCAAGACCGTCGACGAGGCGACAGCTGGCATCCAGGACCGTCTCGCCCGCGAAAATATCCGGCTCGATGTTCATATCGATCCTGCCATTGACGATTTTGTCGCTGATGAGCGCCGCATCGTCCAGGTGCTCTATAACCTGCTGGCCAACGCAGTCGGCTTCTCGCCACCGAACAGTGCAGTGACTTTGCGCGCACGGCGCAGCCATTCGAGCGTGGTGTTTTCCGTGTCCGATTCCGGACCCGGCATTCCAGAAGAGGTCAAGGACAAGGTGTTCGACTGGTTCGAGAGCCATGCCAACGGATCGCGCCATCGCGGCGCAGGCCTTGGCCTGTCGCTGGTGCGGTCCTTTGTCGAACTGCACGGCGGCAAGGTCCATGTCGACTCAGTGGTCGGCAGGGGCACGACGGTGACCTGCGAATTTCCCGTCGACCAGACCTTCCGCAATGCTGCTGAATGAGCGATTCCTCGACATTTCACGCTGCGCTGGCCAATGAAGTCGCCACCGGCCAGCTCATGGCCGATCTCGCGCTGCTGCTGAGCGCGGGCGACGTCATCACCCTGTCGGGCGACCTCGGCGCCGGCAAAACTGCCGCCGCCCGCGCGCTGATCCGCTATCTCGCGCAAGACGACGATCTGGAAGTGCCGAGCCCCACCTTCACGCTGGCTCAAACTTACGATCTGCCGTCCTTCCCGCTGCTGCATGCCGATCTCTACCGCGTCAACGATCCGGACGAACTGGAAGAAATCGGATTATCGCCGCTGCCGGACGGCACTGTGGCGCTGATCGAATGGCCCGAGCGCGCGCCTCAGATGCTGCCGCCGGACCGGATCGACATCGCGTTCAGCCACCGCCCGTCACTCGGCACCGGCGCGCGTGCTGCCGAGATCACGGGATACGGCAAGCTGGCCGCGAAGGTCGAGCGGCTGGCAGCGCTGCGGCGCTTTCTCGAACTTGCAGGCAGCCTGGAGGCCAAACGCCAGCGCATGCCCGGTGATGCCTCGACGCGATCCTACGCGCGGCTCTTCAAAGGCGATCAATCGGCCATCCTGATGAATTCTCCGCGTCGCCCGGACGGACCGGCGCTGTACGACGGAAAATCCTATAGCGAGGCCGTCCATCTCGCCGAAGATGTCAGACCGTTCGTCGCGATCGCCAACGGACTGCGCGAGCGCGGCTATTCCGCGCCCGCGATTCATCATGCCGATCTGGACGAAGGCTTTCTCCTCACGGAGGATTTCGGCGGCGATCTCTTCATCGAGGGCGATCCACCGAAGCCCATCGCCGAGCGCTACCAGACCGCAGTGGATATGCTGGCGGCCTTCCATCAGGAACAACTGCCAGACGTGCTGCCGCTGGCGCCGCATCTCGAATATACCGTGCCGCCGTTTGACGACTCCGCAATGATGACCGAAGTCGGGCTGATGCCGGAATGGTATCTTCCCGACAAGGGCGTGACTCTGACCAGCAACATGCAGGCGGATTTCCTGCTGATCTGGAACGATCTGTTTGCGAAGCTCGCAGACACGCCCAAGACCTGGATGCTGCGCGACTTTCATTCACCCAATCTGATCTGGCTCGAGCATCGCAGGGACATCGGGCGCGTCGGCCTGCTCGATTTTCAGGACGCGGTGATGGGTCCCCCTGCCTACGATCTGGTCTCGCTATTGCAGGATGCCCGGATCGATGTGCCCGAAAGCATCGAGATCGCGATGCTAACCCGCTACGCCAAGGAACGGCGAACCGCAGATCCCGCTTTCGATCCCGCAACCTTCGTCCAGCAATACGCGATCATGTCCGCGCAGCGAAATACGCGGCTGCTCGGCACCTTTTCTCGCCTTAACCGGCGTGACGGCAAGCCGCAGTATCTGCGGCATCAGCCGCGGGTGTGGACATACCTCAACCGCGCCCTCGCCCATCCGTCGCTGGAGATATTCCGCGAATGGTGTGCGGCCCACGTCCCGCCGCCGATGGCCTGAAAGCCGCCACTTTGAAGGCATTGCCTTTACCGGTTGTTAGCCAGCCAACCCGTAATTTGGGTTCCGACGACTGTGCAGCGCAGCCCCGGCGATGCAACTCGGACGATCGATAATTAGCGAGTGGAGTGACATTTCATGGCAGCGGAACGACGTGTGGGCGACCGCGTGGTTTTCGAGCGCGGTTTTGCAGCTCACCTGATGGGCATTGATGGTACTTGGCGGCGCAATTGTCTGGTTGAGGATATTTCCGAGACCGGCGCGAAGCTGACCGTCGAAGGCTCCGTCGAAGGACTGAACCTCAAGGAATTTTTCCTGCTGCTGTCCTCAACGGGTCTGGCCTACCGCCGCTGCGAACTGGCCTGGGTCAATGGCGAGCAGATCGGTGCTGGATTTCTGAAACCTGACACCAAGAAGAAACCTGCCCGCCGCCCCGCTGGCTCACAGGTTGTGGAAGTCTGACGCTGAGGCTGGCGAAAATTCTCTCGGGCCCCTCGGTCGCACCGCTGTCACAAAGTGCGATTACAGCCTGAAGCGCCAGCGCGCGGTGCCGATTCGGATGCTATGCTTGGCATTCGTCAGTTTCCGCGAGCAGCTCCAAGGGGCTCGCGGATCAATCGAGATACGCATCAAATGCCCACCAAACCCGTTTCAGCCATGGTTCTCGCAGCCGGTCTCGGCACCCGGATGCAGCCGCTGACGGACAAGATGCCGAAACCGCTGGTGCCGGTTGCCGGCAAGCCGTTGCTCGATCATGTGCTCGACCGGCTCGCCGAAGCCAGCGTGACCACTGCCGTGGTCAATGTGCATTACCTTCCCGATCAGATCGTGCGGCATGTCAAAACACGGCAAATGCCGCGTGTTGTGATCTCCGACGAACGCGATGAGGTGCTCGGCACCGGGGGCGGCGTGGTGAAGGCGCTGCCGCTGCTCGGGGATGCTCCGTTCTATCATCTGAACGCGGATACGATGTGGATCGACGGCGTGCACCCCAATCTGCTTCGTCTTGCCGATGCGTTCGATCCAGCGCGGATGGATATTCTGCTGCTGATGGCGCCAACGGCGAACAGCATCGGCTATGCCGGTTCAGGCGACTACGCGATGCTGACCGATGGCGCGCTGCGCAAGCGCAAGGAGCATCAGGTGGTGCCGTTCGTCTACGCCGGCGCCGCCATTATGTCGCCCGCGATTTTCAGGAATGCGCCCGCGGGGGAGTTCTCCCTGACAAAGATATTCGACGCCGCCAACGAACAGGAACGGTTGTTCGGATTGCGACTCGATGGCCTCTGGATGCATGTCGGCACGCCAGACGCCGTCCAGGCTGCGGAAGAAGCCCTGCTCGCCAGCGTGGCTTAAACGGGTCCCGAAATCGACCCCGCGCGAGACTCCCCTCGCCTACCCCTCACATGCCATGATGCCGATCCCCGAATCGGAATTTTCATGCGCGTTTTCAACGTCCCCCCGTCTGCGCCGTTTCTTCACACGGTGATCTCGGCCCTTGTCGATGGCCGGCTCGTCGCGGGATTTGACGCGCGCGCGAATCCCGAACGGCTGGCGGACGCCACGCTCTACCTGCCGACACGGCGCGCCGGGCGCATGGCGCGCGAGGTGTTTCTCGATGTGCTGCAAACCGACGCCGTCGTGCTGCCGCGCATCGTCGCCCTCGGTAGCGTCGATGAGGATGAACTGGAGTTCTCCGACGACGGACAACTTGGCGGCCCTGAAGTATCCGTTCTGCCGCCGAAGCTGGACGACCTCGAGCGCAGGCTGACTCTGGCGCGGCTTGTCGCCGCTTGGGCCAAACTGCAACCGGCATCGCTTGTCGTCAGCAGCCCCGCATCGACGCTCTCGCTGGCAAGCGATCTGGCGCGGCTGATGGACGACATGGTGACGCGTGGTGTGGGCTGGGACGCGCTGGACGGCATCGTGCCGGACGAACTCGACATCTACTGGCAGCACACGCTGAAGTTCCTGAAAATTGCGAAGGAAGCCTGGCCCGCATATCTCGCGCAGATCGAACGTATCGAACCTGCGGCGCGGCGCGACATGCTGATCGCCGCAGAAGCAAAGCGGCTCGCGGCGAGCCAAAAGGGCCCTGTGATTGCTGCAGGCTCCACCGGATCGATGCCGGCCACCGCGAAATTCCTGCAAGCCATCGCGCAACTGCCGCAAGGCGCCGTGGTGCTGCCGGGACTCGACACCGACCTCGATGACGCTGCGTGGGAGTCGATCGGCGGCGTGGTGAACGCTGGGGGCATTATTGCAACGCCGGCAGCATGGAGCCATCCGCAATTCGCATTGCACGGACTGCTCGCGCGCTTTGGCATCAAGCGCAGGGACGTCGAGCCGCTCGCGATGCCGATGGCCCATGGCCGTGAAATACTGGCGTCCGAGGCGATGCGTCCCGCGACATCAAGCGAGAAATGGCACACGCAACTGGCCGACAAGGCGATCGCGCAGCGTATCGCGTCTGGCACCGATGGCCTGGCTCTGATCGAAGCCGCCAATCCGGAGATGGAGGCGCTGGCCATCGCCGTGGCAATGCGCGAGGCGCGCGAACAGAATCTCACTGCCGCGCTCGTCACACCGGACCGCGCGCTGGCGCGCCGCGTGATGGCCTCGCTCGGTCGCTGGAATCTCGCCTTCGACGATTCCGGCGGCGATTCCCTGATGGATACCTCGGCCGGAATCTTCGCGCGACTCGCGGCGCAAACCGTTGCGGAGGAACTCGCACCGCCATTCTTGCTGGCGCTGCTAAAACATCCGCTGTTCCGGCTCGGTCAGGCGCAAGGCACTTTTGCGAACGCCATCGGCGATCTCGAACTGGCGCTGCTGCGCGGCACGCGGCCGGCCGCCGGCAGCGAGGGACTGGCGCGGGATTTCGCGCGCTTCCGCACTGAACTGGCAAAACTCAGACGCAAGGAGCCGTCCGCTATTCACCGCTCCGAGCCCCGCGCGCAACTGGATGAGGTATCGCTCGATGCCGTGCAGGCGCTGATCGCCGATCTTGCCGCGGCCTTCAGGCCGCTTGAAGATCTGCGGCCGGGCAAGCCGCACGACCTCATCGACTATGCGGCGCGTCACTACGATGTGCTCAAACGCTTGTCGGCGGACGATAGAGGCATCGCTGCCTTCGAGGATTCCGATGGCAGCGCGCTGTCGAAGGCTTTCGATGATCTGTTTCAAGCCTGCGGCGTATCCGCCGACGACACGCCGGCGCCAAGCGGCCTGACGCTTGCTCCCCGCGACTACCCGGATGTGTTTCAGACTGCGTTCGGCGACCGTATCGTGCGCCGGCCACAATCGGTGGCGTCGCTTCGCATCTATGGCCCGCTCGAAGCGCGCCTCACCGAATGCGACCGTGTGATTCTCGGCGGCCTTGTCGAGGGCGTGTGGCCGCCGGCACCGCGTGTCGATCCGTGGCTGAGCCGCCCGATGCGGCATCAGCTCGGGCTCGATCTGCCCGAGCGGCGCATCGGTTTGTCAGCGCATGACTTCGCACAGTTGCTCGGCACGAGCGATATCGTTCTGTCGCGCGCGGCGAAAGTCGGAGGCGCGCCTGCGGTAGCCTCGCGTTTCCTGCACCGGATGGAAGCCGTGGCGGGGAAAGATCGTTGGGCACGAGTCAAGGACAAGGGCGACACCTATGTTCGCTACGCCAACGAACTCGACCGGCCGGATAGTGTGACACCAATGCTGCGTCCGGAGCCGAGGCCGGATGTCGCGCTCCGCCCGCTCAACATGTCGGTCACCGAAATCGAGGACTGGCTGCGCGATCCCTACACGATCTACGCCAAGCGCATTCTCAAACTGACTCCGCTCGATGCGGTGGACATGCCGCTAACCGCGGCAGATCGCGGATCCGCCATCCACGAGGCGCTGGGAGAATTTACGGCCCGGTTCGCGACCGAGCTTCCGGATGACATTGCCAGAGCCTTGCGCGAGATCGGCAGCGCGCACTTTGCGCCACTGATGGAGCGCCCCGAGGCGCGCGCATTGTGGTGGCCGCGTTTCCTGCGCATTGCCGACTGGTTCGCCGGCTGGGAAGCCCGGCGGCGGACGAACGTCATCCGCGTCGATGCCGAAATCCGCGGCGAGATTCCAATTCGTCTGGGCAACGGCCGCACGTTCAAACTCTCGGCGCGCGTCGACCGCATCGAGCATCGCACCGGAAATACCTACGCGATTCTCGACTATAAGACCGGCCAGCCGCCGAGCGCGAAGCAGGTGCGTCTTGGCCTGTCGCCCCAGCTCACACTGGAAGCGGCAATCCTGCGCCGCGGCGGATTCGACAACATCCCTGCGAGCGCGTCGGTCGGCGAACTCGTTTACGTTCGGCTCAGCGGCAACAATCCGCCGGGCAAGGCGACGGTGCTGGAACTGAAGGTCAACAAGAGCGACCCGCCGCAGCCGCCCGATGACGCGGCCGACGAAGCCCTGCAAAAGCTCGAAGGCCTGATCCGCCAATTCGAGAATCAGGACACGCCCTATCGCTCCGTGATCCTGCCGATGTGGGAAAACCGTTACGGCAACTACGACAACCTCGCGCGCATCAAGGAATGGTCTGCCGGCGGCATGGGGGAGGACGAGGAATGAGTTCTCCCCGCAAAGACATCCCCGATGCCGTGCGCGATGCGCAGGCACGCGCGTCGAATCCCGATGCATCGGCCTTTGTCGCGGCCAATGCCGGATCGGGCAAGACCCATGTGCTGGTCAACCGGGTCATACGGTTGCTGCTCACCGGCGTGCCGCCGGAGAAAATTCTCTGCATCACCTTTACCAAGGCAGCGGCCGCAAACATGGCGCAGCGCGTGTTCGAGACGCTGGGGCG
>Ga0233443_1001402_pt1 | contig 21290 bp, 22 predicted proteins | sample SI_123_September_2_FD_182784 | JGI IMG/M metagenome (GOLD analysis project Ga0233443, IMG submission 182784) | Seawater microbial communities from Saanich Inlet, British Columbia, Canada - SI_123_September2016_200_MG | ecosystem: Environmental > Aquatic > Marine > Inlet | place: Canada: British... | reverse complement strand
ATAATCGTTCTTTATGCAAAACCAGTCAACTAGAAGTATTGCTAAAGAAACTAAAGGGAGTGTCTGATGGATTTAAAAACTACTTTAATGGAGCGAAAATCAACAAGGGCTTTCTTAAATAAAGAAGTGCCCATGGATATAATAAACGAAATCATTGAGCAGTCCAAAACAGCACCTTCTGGAGTCAATACGCAGCCCTGGCAGGTTGCAGTCATTCAGGGCGAGAGTAAAAATAACCTCTGTAATAAGTTTGAGATGGCTTTTAGAGGTGGAGTAAAAGGCTCTATGGACTATAAGTATTATCCAGTTGAGTGGCGTGATGAATATAAACAAAGAAGGAAGGAATGCGGCTTGATGCTCTACTCAACCTTAAATATAAGTAGAGAAGATAAAAACAGACAGCTCGACCAGTGGGCACTAAATTATCAAGCCTTTAATGCACCTGTTATTCTTCTATTTTTTATTGATAGATCAATGGAGAAAGGCTCTTTTATGGATTATGGCATGTTTATTCAATCGATCATGCTATCAGCTGTTGAAAAAGGATTGGCAACGTGTCCTCAGGCAGCTCTGGGAGAGTATCCTGACATTGTTCGTCAAGAATTTCCAGAATACAAGGATAAAATGGTACTTTGTGGTCTAGCTTTGGGCTACGAAGACAAGGATCAAATCGTCAATTCATACAGAACAGCAAGGGAAGATATAAGTCGTTTTGTAAGGTACTATAACTAAAATAAATAGATTTATTTTTCAGCCTGCTCTTTTGCCAGCTCAAGCTCAAATTGACTTAGCTCATGCTCGATGAGGGCGTTTGAAAGCTCTTTGGTTAATGATTTAATTTGACTATCATTTGCAAATACAAAAGATTCGCTTTGACTGAGTTCAGACTGGAGTTGGTTATTTTGAGTTTTAATTACAATCATCTCAGCCTCAAGGACTTGGACTTTGCTAGATGAAAGATTAAGTTTTTTACTCGATGAGTTTAGCGAGTCAAGGGAGTCTACTAATTGACTATCTAGATCATCCAGTTGCGTTTGCAATCTAATAAGATCTGATTTGTATTGTTCAACCTCTTCAGAGTTGTCAATGTTAATAATGACAGGCTCAGGAGTCTTCATATTAAATTGTGAATAAGAATGCCCTATAAAAAAAACAACCACAGTTGATATCAAATAGAAGGCAATTTTTTGGTTCATTTTTATCTATCTTTTAATAAAAATTTATTACGAATCATTAATCCACTTGGCAGCATCTTTCGCATAATAAGTCAAGATGGCATCTGCACCAGCCCTTTTAAAGCAGAGCAGCGTTTCAAGAACTGTTGACTTTTCATCAATCCAGTTCTTTTGACTGGCTGCTTTAAGCATAGCATATTCACCACTGACATGATAGGCAAAAGTTGGCACTCCGAACGTTTGTTTAACATTGGATACAATATCAAGGTATGGTAGGCCTGGCTTGATCATGACCATATCAGCGCCCTCATTAATATCAAGTTCGACCTCGCGAATTGCTTCGTTAGCATTTCCAGGATCCATCTGGTAGCTCTTTTTATCTGACTTTCCAAGGCTTCCAGAAGAACCAACTGCATCCCTAAAGGGCCCATAAAATGACGAGGCATATTTTGCAGCATACGATAATATGTTGGTATTTTTATAGCCTGACTCTTCTAGTGCATTTCGAATTGCCCCTATTCTTCCATCCATCATGTCAGAGGGCGCAACGATGTCCGCGCCCGCCTCGGCATGTGAAAGGGCTTGTTTGATGAGAACCTTGACTGTTTCATCATTGAGAACATATCCATTGGAATTAATTAATCCATCCTGACCATGGCTTGTAAATGGGTCCAATGCAACGTCAGTAATGACTGCAAGCTCTGGGAAGCTTCTCTTGAGAGCGCGGACAGCTCTTTGAACAAGTCCATCTGAATTATAAGACTCTTCAGCATCTTCAGTTTTTTTCTCAGAAGAAATAACGGGGAAAAGTGCTATGGCTTGAATTTTTAAATCAACAATTTCCTTAGCCTCAATCAAAAGCTGGTCGATGCTTAGTCTTTCAATACCAGGCATCGAGTCAATTTTTTCCTTAATGTTTTCTCCCTCAATAACAAATAGAGGGTAGATTAAATCGTTAGCAGTTAGAGTGTGTTCACGAACTAAAGAACGATTAAATTCTTGTTTTCTCAATCTTCTTGGTCGATGAGTTAAAATGGACATTTTCATTCCTAAAGTAACATTAACCAAATTATACAATAATGAAGCAATCATCCGAAACACTTACAAGTTTATCAAGCGTTAACAAGGCTTTTATTGAGCCTTTTCCTAATTCTAAAAAAGTCTATGCTAAAGGCTCAAGGGACGATATTAGAGTTCCCATGAGACAAATTAAGCTGACTGATACCATAGGAGATTTGGCTGAAAAAAATGATCCAGTTCATGTTTATGATACCTCTGGACCTTATACAGATCCTAGCAAGACCATTAGCTATAGAAAAGGGGTTGACCCGATTCGCTCAAATTGGATTGAAGAAAGAGCAGACACAGAAGTATTAGATGGTGTGAGTTCAAAGTTTTCGAATGAAAGGCTAGGTAATAAAGAACTTGATGAGCTCAGATTTGAACACTTGAAAGCCCCCAGAAAAGCAAAGAAAGGAAAAAATGTTACCCAAATGCATTATGCAAGAAAAGGTATTATCACGCCCGAAATGGAGTACATTGCAATCAGAGAGAATTGCCTGTGGCAAGAATACCAAGATCAAGTTGGACAGCATCAGGGTGAAAGCTTTGGCGCTGCAACGCCAAAGATTATTACCCCAGAATTTGTAAGGGACGAGGTAGCTCGAGGACGCGCAATTATTCCTAATAATATTAATCATCCTGAGACAGAGCCTATGATTGTTGGACGAAATTTCTTGGTTAAGATTAATGGAAATATTGGTAACTCAGCGCTCGGCTCTTCAATTGATGAAGAGGTCGGTAAGATGGTTTGGGGTGTTCGTTGGGGTGCTGATACCATTATGGATCTCTCAACAGGTAAAAACATACATGAAACGCGCGAATGGATTATCCGCAATTCACCAGTCCCTGTTGGAACAGTCCCAATTTATCAGGCACTTGAAAAAGTAAAAGGTGTAGCTGAAGACCTAACTTGGGAGATTTTTAGAGACACATTGATTGAGCAAGCTGAGCAGGGCGTTGACTACTTTACAATTCACGCTGGGGTTCGCCTTAAATATGTTCCATTGACGATGAATAGAGTGACAGGAATTGTATCAAGGGGTGGCTCGATTATGGCTAAATGGTGTCTTGCGCATCATACAGAGAGTTTCCTTTATACTCATTTTGAAGACATTTGCGAAATTATGAAGGCTTATGATGTGACCTTCTCTCTTGGCGATGGTTTGAGGCCAGGCTCAATTGCAGACGCCAATGATGCGGCTCAGTACGGTGAACTTGAGACTTTAGGTGAGCTTACAAAAATAGCATGGAAGCATGATGTTCAAACTTTTATTGAAGGTCCAGGTCATGTACCGATGCACATGATTAAAGATAATATGGAAAAGCAGCTCAAAGAGTGTGGTGAGGCGCCTTTCTATACACTCGGTCCTCTGACTACCGATATTGCACCTGGATACGATCATATTACTTCTGCCATTGGAGCAGCACAAATTGGTTGGTATGGCTGTGCGATGCTTTGCTATGTAACTCCTAAGGAGCATCTCGGACTTCCTAATCAGGATGATGTTAAGACAGGAATTATCACTTACAAAATTGCAGCACATGCGGCTGATCTTGCTAAAGGACATCCAGGCGCTCAGATTAGAGATAATGCACTTTCAAAAGCGCGCTTTGAGTTCAGATGGGAGGATCAATTTAACCTGGCGCTTGACCCAGATACTGCAAGAAGTTTTCATGATGAAACGCTTCCGAAACAGGCAGCCAAAACCGCACACTTTTGCTCAATGTGTGGACCGAAGTTCTGCTCTATGAAGATCTCTCAGGATATCAAAGGACTAGACAGTGATACAGTTAAGAAAATTCAAGAAATTCAGATTGAGATGGATAAAAAATCTGAAGAATTTATTAACAACGATAGTGAAATCTACTTAAAGGAAGGCGCTTAAAGTTTATTAGACTTAAGCTTTAATGAGCGGCGTTATGACTTCAATTATTTTGTTGACTGCGCCGCGATTGTTATCAAAGGTCTGTTTGGCTTTTTTTCCTAGCTCTTCTCTTCTCTCATCACTCTTTAGTAATTCATGAATAGTTTTCATGAGTTCATCAGCATTTTTGACTTGAATTGCAGCGTCATTATCTAGTAGTTTTTTTGAGATTTCTTCAAAGTTATATACGCTAGGACCAAAGATAATGGGCTTGGATAATGATGCAGCCTCTAACATGTTTTGACTACCATTATTAGAGAGGCTTCCTCCAATAAAAGCAAGGTCGCAGACCGAATAATACGACATCATCTCACCCATACTGTCACCAATTAAAATAACAGTGTCCTCGGAGCATCGCTCAACACTAGACCTTCTCTCAACCTTAAGGCCACTTGCCTTTGCAATCTTAAAAACCTCATTGAATCTTTCAGGGTGTCTTGGAATAATAATTAACAGGGAGTTGATAGTGTTTGAAGAATTAACATAGCTTTGAATAATTTGTTTTTCTTCACCATCACGAGTACTAGCAAAGACACTAATTTTTCTATCTCCAATGATATTTTTTAAAGTTTTAATGGCTTCGTTATCAACTAAATTATCGCTATCAAATTTTAAACTTCCTGTTGTGATAATTTTTTCTTGATTAGCTCCAAGGGATATAAATCTGTCAGCTGAAGATGTATTTTGGGCGCAAATCAAATTCAGATTGTTGAGTGACGCTTTCACTAAGTTTGATGAGTATTTGTCATATCTATGAAATGACTTTTCTGATAAACGAGCATTGATAAGGACTACAGGGATACTTTTCTTTTTGAGCGATTGAATTAGGTTTGGCCAAATTTCAGTCTCTAAAAGAATGCAGATCTCAGGGTTAATTTTGTTGACATACGAATTGATTATAAGGGGGATATCAAAAGGAAAAAAACAATGAATAACTTTACTTTTATAATGTTTATTGACTGCAATAGAGCCTGTAATTGTAGTGGTTGAGACAACAATCTGGTGATCGGAATATTGAATAAAAAGTTTATCGATTAAAGGCTTAGAGGCGTTAAATTCACCTACAGAAACGCAGTGAATCCAAATCACTTGACCAGATATTTTTTGAACAATACCTAATTGGTTTTTTAGTTTTCTTTTCCAAGAAGAGTCATGCGTATCCCTCAACAGAAGTCTCAAGATAGCAAATGGAACGCTAAAATAAAGCATTAATGAGTAAATAAATCTATTCATACAATGACACAGTTAAATATTTTTTTGAATAAGTTGTCATTTAGATTAATCTGTGAGCTCAAGATTCAAAGTTTTCATAAAGTTTTAATCTCGTTCGATTCTCTTCTAGAGGGCTTATGATAGGCAAAAAAGGTATAATAATTGCCAGATATTATAGCTTTATCATTTAACTTTCATTGTATCTATTTTAATTAGACTGATTCTTGATGATGATCATAGCTTGTAATTTATTAATTATTTAAAAGAATTATGAAATTTGTAGATTCTGCAAGTGTTGTGGTAGAGGCTGGAAAAGGCGGAGCGGGCTGTCTTAGCTTTCGTCGCGAAAAGTACATTCCAGATGGAGGTCCAGACGGCGGAGACGGTGGTGATGGAGGTAGTGTCTACTTTCAAGGACAGGAAGGCCTTAATACGTTGAGTGAATTCCGATATAACCGGCTCTATAGAGCAAAGAATGGGCTCCCAGGAATGGGAAGAGATCGAAGAGGAAAGTCTGCTAATGATCTGTATGTCGAAGTTCCACTGGGGACTAAGATTATTGATCTTTCTACAGATGAAGTCATCGGAGAGATCACACTTCATGAGCAAAATTTACTTGTTGCAAAGGGCGGTTTTCATGGCTTAGGAAATGCCCGATTCAAGTCATCTATCAACCGCGCTCCAAGGCAAACTTCACCAGGCACTCCAGGTGAGTCTAGGGAGGTTGCATTAGAGTTAAATATTATGGCTGATGTGGGGCTTTTGGGTATGCCAAATGCAGGAAAGTCATCCCTTATTAGACAAATCTCTGGCGCTCGTCCAAAAGTTGCTGATTACCCATTTACAACGCTTCACCCAAGCCTTGGGGTTGTCAAAGCAGGAAGCAATCACTTTGTTATGGCAGATATTCCTGGCCTTCTTGAAAAGGCTAGCGAGGGTGTGGGCCTTGGATTTGAGTTTCTCAAGCACCTCACAAGAGCCAGAGCGCTTCTTCATGTTGTCGATATATTGCCATCCGATGGCTCTGATCCAGTTAATAATTATTTGACGATAGAATCTGAGCTGAAAAAGTTTGATAATGAACTCTTTAAGAAATCTAGAATCGTTGCGATTAATAAAATTGACTTAATTGAAGAAAATGAGAGGGACAAGACGATTAAAGATTTCCTTAAAAAGATCAAATATAAAGGAATTGCGTTTAACATATCAGCACTAAATGGATTGGGCTGTAAGTCCTTAATTTTTGGTTTGTATGATTTAATAGAGCAAAAAAATGAAGAAGAATAAGTGTTGGGTGGTCAAGATTGGGTCTGCCCTTCTTACCAATAATGGCGAAGGAATTGACAAGAAGTTAATTTCACAATGGGTAGAGCAGATTGTGAATCTTCAATCTCATAAAATTGACATTGTCTTGGTTTCAAGTGGATCAATTGTTGAAGGAATGAAAAGATTGGGGTGGAAGGAAAAACCGAGTGATATCCACAAACTTCAAGCTGCTGCAGCTGTTGGGCAAATGGGCTTGGTGCAAGCTTATGAGTCTTTATTTGCTAAATACAGTGTCCAAACTGCCCAAGTCCTATTAACGCGAGATAACCTTCTAAACTCCAAGCATTTTGAAAATATTTCAGCAACACTAGGCAACTTACTTGATTTTGGAATTGTTCCAGTCATCAATGAAAATGATACAGTTGCAACAGAGGAGATTAAGTTTGGAGATAACGACACTTTGGCTGCTCTTGTAGCCAATTTCTTAAATGCAGAGAGATTAGTAATATTGACTGATCAACATGGCGTTTTTGATGATGACCCGCGAAGAAATAAAGATGCAAAGTTGATAGAGAAAATACACTTTAATGATGCAAAATTAGAGCAGGTTGCTGGAAAAACTGGAGGCGCCCATGGTTCAGGCGGCATGTACTCAAAAGTCATGGCGGCAAAACAGGCCGCAGATTCAGATACGATCTCTAATATAGCTTGGGGGCGTGAAAAAGAGGTGTTAACAAGGATTTATCAAGGTGAATATATAGGAACATTAATTCATTGTTAGCATATATTGGTTTAGGCTCAAACTTAAAAAATCCGAAGGGTCAAATTGAAAAAGCGCTTTCAGCTTTAAATATGGCTCATGGTGTAGTCGTGAATGAGGTTTCAAGTTTTTATGAGTCAGAACCTCTTTTAGAGATGCCTGGGCCAAATTATATCAATGCGGTTTGTAATATTGAAACCTCTCTTAGTGCGGTTGATTTATTGGATGTCTGTCAAGGTATTGAGGATAATCAAAAGAGAGTTAGAGAAGTAAAATGGGGCTCAAGAACAATTGATTTAGATATACTTCTTTATGGGCAGCAAGTTATTTCAAGCGAAAGGTTATCGATTCCTCATCCTGAAATAACAAATAGGGCTTTTGTTTTAGTGCCATTGTATGAAATTGATAAAGAGATTAAAGTGCCTCTTTTAGGGCCTGTTATAAAATTAATTGATAGTATTGATACGCATGATTTAAAAAAACTATGAACCATTCAGAGTTAAATTTATACAAAGAGAAGGGTGAAAAAATTACCTGTTTGACTGCTTATGATGCCTCAATGGCAAGGCTAATAGATAGTGCAGGAGTTGACACTATTCTGATCGGTGACTCTCTCGGAATGGTTATTCAGGGCGGTGAAAATACGCGCTCAGTATCAATGGAGGATATGATATATCACACCTCTATTGTTGCAGCTGCCTGTGAACAAGCGCTAGTCATAGCTGATATGCCTTTTCATAGTTACGAAGATTCTGAATCTGCCCTAAATAATGCTAACGCCTTGATAGGCCGTGGCGCTGAAATGGTAAAAATTGAGGGCGGCGCAGAGCATTCTGATGTCATTAAAACCTTAATATCTAACAATATCAATGTCTGTGGTCACTTGGGGCTTCAGCCTCAACTTGTTGTTCATTCAAGTGATTATAAGGTCCAGGGTCGAGAGGAGAGTTCTGCACAATCAATTATTGATAATGCAACTCTATTGGAGTCTCTAGGAGTCAGTGTTTTGGTTCTTGAGTGCATTCCTAGCGATTTAGCTAAAACTATCAGTGATCAAATTAAAATACCAACGATTGGAATCGGTGCTGGGAGAGATTGTGATGGCCAGGTTCTAGTTAGCTATGATATGTTAGGTATCACTTTAGGTAGACAGCCTCGGTTTGTTCGAAATTTTTTAAATTCTCAGAGCTCTGTTTCAGCGGCTGTAAAATCATTCATACAAGAGGTAAAGACGGGAACCTTTCCATCTGATAGTGAGAGCTATTAATGCAAATTTTCAAAACGACGATTGATCTTAAGCATTTTTTAGATAATTGTCGAGATAACAATAAAGAAATTTCGCTCGTGCCTACCATGGGAGGGCTTCATGACGGCCATCTGAAGTTAGTGGATAGAGCAAGAGAAATTTCAGATATTGTTGTTGTTAGTATTTTTATAAACCCAACTCAGTTTGCTAGGGGAGAGGATTTTGAAGACTACCCCAATACGTTTTCTAGTGATCAGAATCTACTAGAATCAAAAGGGGTTGATGTATTGTTTTTTCCTTCAAAGGGAGAGATCTACCCTGACGGAACTCACACTGACTATAAGGTTGGTGAAATCGGTCAAATACTGTGTGGGGCATTTAGGCCAACCCATTTCGATGGAGTTGCGCAGGTCGTAAAACGTTTTTTTGAAATTGTTGAGCCCAATTGTGCAGTCTTTGGTGAAAAGGACTATCAACAACTATTGATTATCAAATCATTGGTTGAAAAACTTAATTTAGATATAGCCATTGAATCAGTAGAAACTCAGAGAGAAAAGGATGGGTTGGCAATGAGCACTAGAAATCAATACTTGAACCACGAAGATCGAAAAAAAGCTCCCAACTTTTATTTAAAACTTAATGCGTTAAAAAAGTCTATACTGGATGGTAAGACTATTCAATCAGCAAGGTTAAAGGCGATTGATGAATTAAATGAGGAGTTTGAGGCTGAGTATTTAGAGGTTTTAGATGCGAATAACCTTACACAAATCGAGACTAAAACCTCAGAAATTATTATAATATCTGCAATTAGGTTTGGAGGAACTCGCCTGATAGACAATATTGTATTTAGGAGAACGAATGTTTAGTATTACAGAAGAAGCGGAAATTTATGTTGCGGATCTTTTTGAGCAGCAGGATGAAAAGGATTTGGGCTTAAAGGTTGATGTTGAAAAAGCTGGAACGCCTGTTGCAACAGTAACATTCAATTTTTGTATCAAAAGTGATCTTCCTGATAGTTATCAAGAGTTTCCATTTGTTGGTTTCAGTGCCTTTATTGATGAATCAAATAATCAATATTTGAGTGACTCTCATGTTGCCTTAAAGATAGATGGTACGAATAAAAAACTGACAATTACTGCACCGAACGCTAAAGGAGAAGCGCCTAAAGATGATGCGCCTTTGGAAGAGAAGGTGCTTTTTACCATTGTTACAGAAGTCAATCCAAGCCTCTCTTCTCATGGCGGTTTTGTAGATTTAGTTGAGATCACTAAAAAAAATGAGGTTGTTCTGAATTTTGGAGGGGGCTGTCAAGGCTGTAGCTCAGTGAATATGACTCTTAAAGATGGTGTTGAAAAACAGTTGAAGGGACTTTATCCGGAAATTTCTGCAGTTCTTGATGCAACAGATCACTCTTATAAAGAAAACGCTTATATGTAGTTTTAGTGTTCTTTTATTAGACTTTAAATTTAGGGGATGAATGGAAAATATAAGGGTTTACTCCCATTCTGCATGCCTCTCTAAAGAGAATGGTGATGGTCACCCTGAAAGAAAAGAACGACTTGAGTCAATACTTGATTCAATTAAAAGTCTTGATACGCTCGATATAGATTTTAAAGAGGCACCATTAGCTGAGTATAGCGACATCAATCATGTGCATCCTCAGTCCTATCTTGAGGAAATCTTTGAAATGATACCAAATGAAGGCCTTGTGGGCGTTGAAAAAGAGCCCTATGCCGACACGATTTTGTGCCAGAACAGTAAGGAGGCAATTTTAAGAGCCTGCGGGGCAGGTATTAGCGCCTCAAGAGATCTGATGGAAGGAAATTTAAAAAGGCTTTTTTGCGCTGTTCGTCCCCCAGGACATCATGCTGAAACGGCAAGAGTGAATGGTTTTTGTTTTATCAACAACGTGGCAGTTGCAGCTCGCTATTTGCAGTCTCAATATGACATAAAAAGGGTTGCTATTATTGACTTTGATGTGCACCATGGGAATGGCACTCAAGAGATTTTCTATAATGATGAATCAGTTCTATATGGCTCAATTCATCAGCATCCACTATTTCCAGGAACAGGTCTTGAAGCTGAGAAAGGAGTTGGCAATATTTTTAATGCACCCATTGATTCTGGAACAACTAGCGAAGACTTTCTTAAAATTTTTAATGAAAAAATTTTACAAAATGTTGATAAATTTAAGCCTGAAGTTATTCTTATCTCGGCTGGTTTTGATGCGCACAAGAGAGACCCTTTAGCTGCAATCAATTTAGACTCCGAAGATTATTTCTCATTGACTCAGGCTATTGTTGAGCTGGCGAATCGGCACAGCAGTGGAAGGGTGATTTCTTTTTTGGAGGGAGGGTATGATCTTTTAGCGCTTTCAGAATCAACAAAAGCCCATTTTAAGGGCTTAAGCATTTAAAGACGATGAATGAGTTTGATTTAATTAAAAGTTACTTTAATTGGCCATTAAGTGACCCCAGTATTGAGTTGGGGGTTGGCGATGATGCAGCACTTTTTCAGATTGATTCTGATTGCCAGCTGGTAACTTCGACTGATACCCTATCAGAGGGTGTTCACTTCTTTAAGGACGCGCATCCTGGCGATATTGCCTATAAATCTTTAGCAGTCAATCTAAGTGATATTGCTGCAATGGGAGCACAGGCTAAATGCTTTACTCTTTCTCTAACACTTCCAAAGCTAGATGAAAGTTGGCTGCAGGCGTTTTCAGATTCTCTTAGAGAGGCGTCTGAATTATTTAATGTTAGTTTGATCGGTGGAGACACCACTAAAGGTCCTTTAAACATTACGATTACCATTATGGGAACGGTCAAAAAATCTAAGGCTATTAAAAGATCTGGCGCTAAAAATGGGGATGATATTTATGTCTCTGGAGACCTTGGCAGGGCAGCGCTTTGCCTAAAAAAAATTAATGAAGGGTCTCAGCCAAGTACAACTGAACTCAATAAACTCAATAAACCAGTTCCAAGACTTAGTCTTGGCTCTGCCTTAAAAAATATAGCAAGCTCGTGTATTGATATTTCAGACGGACTTGAGCAAGATTTGTCTCATATCCTAAGTGCTTCAAAGGTTGGTGCGATAATAGATTCTCATAACTTACCATTAAGCGATACAGTTAAAGAGTACATCAAGAGTACTCAGGATTGGGGTTTACCCCTATGCGGAGGAGATGATTATGAATTATGTTTTACTTCAGATAAGTCTAATCAATCTGAAATAAAAAAACTATCAGAAAATCTTAAAGTTAGAATCACAAAGATTGGAGTTATTAATAACTCATTGAATCTAAACATTAAGGGTTATGATGGCCTAAGTAAGTCCTTTAAGCACTTCTAAAAGTAACTGCAAGTATTCTCAAAGATTAAAAAAAGAATTTAGATTTCTTTTCTTTCTTCTACAGTCTTACAGTCAATACACTTATCAGCGGTAGGGCGAGCTTCTAGGCGATTGAGAGCAATTTCAATACCGCAGGTCTTACAGTATCCATAATCACCCATATCGATTATATGAAGTGTCTTATCAATCTTATTGATAAGTTTTCTTTCACGGTCTCTTGTTCTAAGTTCTAGAGCAAACTCTTCTTCAATTGTAGCTCTATCATTGATATCCGCAACGGGCGCTGAATCTTCTTGGATATGATTAATAGTTGTTTCTGCCTCAAAAACTAACTGTTCTCTCCAAACGTTAAGCTTATGTATGAAGTGCTTAATCTGACCAGTAGACATAAACTCTTCTCCCTTTTTTGGAATGTATGCAGGGATTTCGTTAAAGTTAGGTTCTGTAGTCATTATTGTTAGTTTTGTAAAAAAGTGTAGTTTTTACCAAAAATTGCCTAAAATAGCAATGATTTTTTTTATTTTGATCCAATTAAATTTACTCAATATGGAGTTGAAAGCAATAATATTTGACGTGGATGGAACTCTTGCTAATACCGAGCATGATGGTCATCTTAAAGCATTCAATGAGGCATTTTATTTTTTTGGGTTGGACTGGCATTGGGATAGTGAGCTTTATGGCGACCTTTTAAGCGTTAGTGGAGGTAAAGAAAGGCTTGCTCACTTCATAAAAAAATATAATCCAAAGCTAAACAATGCCTTGACTAAAGAAGATATCGCTATGATTCATAGAAAAAAAACTGATATTTTTATTAGTAAAATATCGGATGGATTTATTTCCTTGAGGATTGGGGTTGAAAGGTTAATCAATGATGCGCTTGATAATAATTTAAGACTAGCTATTGCAACAACAACCTCCTATGAAAATGTTAAGGCAATTTTGGTCGCTGCACTAGGGGTGAATGCGCTAGATTCTTTTGAGATTATCGCTGCTGGAGATGTAGTCAAAAATAAAAAACCATCCCCTGAGATTTATAATTACGTTTTAGAAAAAATGAAGTTAAATGCCAGTGAATGCGTAGCTATAGAAGATTCAGTAATTGGTTTTAATTCATCAGCCGCAGCAGGACTTAAGACTCTGGTGACTCTTAGCGAGTATACTAAGACAAAAAACTTTGAAGGGGCACTAGTTGTTCTTGATCACTTAGGTGAAAAGGACCAGCCTTTTCAGATAATTAATGGCACGCAGACTGGTCATTCTATGGTCAGTGTGGACTATATAAAGGAGCTCTATGAGTGCACTCGTTAATCTGGCAGATAATAGCGCTGTTTATGAAGTGGCAAAAGTTTCAGCGTTATCGATTGCCTCTCAACTAAGCAAAAGGTTTAATAATCGAATCTATTTAAAGCGTGAAGATGATCAAGTGATTCACTCCTTTAAGCTGCGTGGTGCCTATCAAAAAATGAGCTCAATGAGTGATGCGCAAAAAAGTAAGGGCGTTATTGCCTCTTCGGCGGGTAATCATGCTCAAGGAGTTGCCCTTGGAGCCAGTAAATTAAAAATCAAGGCAATTATCGTCATGCCAACAAGTACACCTAATATTAAGGTGCAGGCGGTAGAGCAATTAGGAGCTGAAGTGATACTCCACGGTGATGTTTATGATGATGCATTTCATCATGCAAAGAAGTTGGAAGCTGAACATGATTTGTGTTTTATTAGTCCTTATGATGATTTTGAGGTGATCGCAGGTCAAGCAACAGTAGCCAAAGAAATACTATCTCAGCTTGAGAAAATAGACTATGTATTTGCACCTGTTGGTGGAGGAGGGCTTATCTCTGGAATGGCAAGCTACATTAAGCATTATGCTCCACATATCAAGGTTATTGGCGTTGAGCCAGCAGATTCTCCAACACTTTTTAAAGCATTAGAGGCTAATGAGAGGGTGATATTAGATGATGTTGGGAGGTTCGCTGATGGCGTTGCAGTTAAACAAATTGGTGTGCTACCTTTTGAAATTGCTAAAGAGTCAGTCGATGATGTAGTTTTAGTGAGTAACGATGAAATATGTGCAGCAATTAAAGATATCTATGAGGATGTTCGTTCCGTTTCTGAACCTGCAGGCGCTCTTTCAACGGCCGGGGTTAAAAAATATATCCTAGATAATAATCTCAAAAATAAAAATATTGTTTCTGTAGTCTCGGGCGCTAATGTCAACTTTGACAGGTTAAGATATATCGCTGAAAGGGCTGATCTGGGCGAGCTTAATGAGGCTATTGTTGCTGTAACCATCCCTGAAGAGCCTGGAAGCTTCTTAAGGTTTTGTGAATTACTAGATAACTCTTCAATTACTGAATTCAATTATCGTTATGCTACAAGGAAAGATGCACATATTTTTGTAGGTATTAAGCTAACTAAAGGTGAGACTGAAAAGCAGTCATTAATTACCCGACTCAGTCAATCATTTGAGGTGATTGATATGAGTGATAATTCAATGGCAAAAACGCATATAAGATATATGGTTGGCGGACATGCTAATGCGGAAAATGAGGTAATTTATCGATTTGAATTTCCAGAGCGGCCGGGAGCTCTTCTGAATTTTCTAAAAAAAGTGAAAACAAAATGGAATATATCTCTTTTTCATTATCGAAACCATGGTGCTGATTTTGGTCGAGTATTAATTGGTCTTCAAGTTGATGATGTTGCTGACCTGGAGTCAAGGTTTGATGAAATTGGGTACTATTATCAAAACGAAACTGACAACAAAGCCTATCAGTATTTCCTTTAATCGACTGAGTGAAAAAGACATTGATTCGATCCTCTTAATTGAGAGTCAGAGTTCAAAGAATCCTTGGACAAAAAAACAACTACTTGATAGTATTAAAAACCCGATTAACTTAGGGTATACATTAATATACAAAGCAGAAATCATTGGGTTTTTGTTAGCAATGCCTGTGATTGAAAGTGCTGATATTCTCAATATAGCAATTGACCCAAGGCATCAGAGAAAAGGCTATGGAAAGGCATTAATAGAGCATCTGACTCAAGTTCTTAGTAAAAGAGGAATTGCTGCAGTTTTATTGGAAGTCAGGGAGAGTAATATTTCTGCAATTGAATTTTATTTGGCTATAGGTTTTAAAGAAATTTCGGTTCAAAAAAGTTACTATGCGAAAAACTCAAATCAACCTTCAAGCACAGAAGACGGTATAATGATGCGTCTAGAAATTTGAATATTCAATAACACATAATGACCTATAAAAATATAACTGTTCCAAGCTCTGGTGAGCCAATCTCGATAACTAACAACACTCTTAATGTCCCAAATAATCCAATTATTACTTATATTGAAGGTGATGGTATTGGCATCGACATTACTCCAGTTATGCTTAACGTGGTGAATACTGCAGTTAAAAAAGCATATGGCGGTGAGAGAGAAATACATTGGATGGAAATTTATGCAGGTGAGAAAGCTGATAGTCTCTATGGTGAATATTTGCCAGAAGAAACTGTTGAAGCTATTAAAGAGTTTTCTGTTTCTATTAAGGGTCCATTAACTACTCCTGTAGGCGGCGGAATGAGGTCACTTAATGTGGCTATCAGGCAGATTCTTGATTTATATATCTGCCAAAGGCCTGTTCAATACTTTGATGGAACACCTTCCCCAGTTAAGCATCCTGAGAAGGTCGATATGGTTATTTTCAGAGAGAACTCTGAAGACATTTATGCAGGTATAGAATTTCCTGTTGGATCAAAGGAAGTGAAGAAAGTCATCGACTTTCTTCAGGATGAGATGGGCGCGACTAAGATTCGCTTTCCTGAAACATCAGGCATTGGAATCAAGCCAGTCTCCACAGAAGGAACAATAAGACTAGTAAGGGCTGCAATTCAATACGCAATTGATAACGATAAATCTTCAGTCACTTTAGTCCATAAGGGCAATATTATGAAGTTTACCGAAGGCCTTTTTAGAGACACAGGTTACCAACTAGCTAAGGATGAATTTGGTGCTAAAGAGGTTGATGGAGGCCCATGGTGCAGTTTTACTAATCCAAACACTGGAAAAGAAATCATTGTCAAAGACTCAATTGCTGATGCCTTTTTGCAGCAAATCTTAATTCGACCAGCAGAGTACTCAGTCATTGCAACTTTGAATCTCAATGGTGACTATATTTCTGATGCTTTAGCAGCGCAAGTTGGTGGTATCGGTATTGCTCCTGGTGCTAACCTTTCTGATAGCGTTGGCGTGTTTGAGGCAACTCATGGAACCGCTCCAGGTTATGCCGGTAAGGACATGGTTAATCCATCCTCTTTAATACTTTCTGCCGAAATGATGCTTAGGCATATGGGTTGGACTGAAGCTGCTGACCTTATTATAAATGCGATGTCAAAAATTATTCAAAACAAGACAGTTACGTATGACTTGGAGAGGTTAATTGATGATGCTACTTTGCTTTCTTGTTCTGAGTTTGGAAAGGCAATAGAGGATTCAATTAAGTAAGTCAAAAACTTTAAGGTTAATTAAAGACTAAAAAGCAAAGATTTGATTGACTCAAAATTCATAGCTCGTTATAATCTCTCGCTATTCCCTGATAGCTCAGTTGGTAGAGCAACGGACTGTTAATCCGTTTGTCCCTGGTTCGAGCCCAGGTCAGGGAGCCAATTAAATAAAGGCCTATCTTACGAGATAGGTTTTTTATATCTTAATGAAAAATACTGGGATCATGCAGAGGTCATGTTTCACTAGAATTTATTGACCCTCCCTAACACATCAAACGAAATTTGGATTTTAGCTCAAGTTGACTTATAATCGATGTATGAAGAAACTACTCTTAATAATACTCATCTTTCTTGGCTAATTATTGGAACTAGTAGTAACAATAATTTTGATATTATTTTCATTGCAGATGTCGATTATTTCAGGTGAAGGTTGATTGTTTGTGACCAAAATATCGATTTCAGAAATATTACCAGTTAAGATTGGAGCTGACCGCTGAAATTTAATATCGTCTGCAACAAGTATCAATTTTCGACTGTTCTCAAATATAGCCTTTGAAACCGAAGACTCTCTTCGATCAAAGTCCATCAATGAGCCATCATTATCAATAGCTGAGATACCTACAATTGCATAATCCACCTTGAATTCCTTAAAATAATTAGCTGTATTTTCTCCAATAACAGCTGAATCAGACTTTCTTACCTTACCACCCGCTAACCAAACTTGAGCGTCATTAGAGTGAGAAAAGATATTAACGATGTTAATATTATTTGTAATTACTTTAAGTCCTTGATGATTAAGGAGTGATTCTGCTACTCTCTCTGTGGTTGTTCCAATATTTAAAATAATAGAAGAATGATGGGGAATAATTTCAGCAACAGCATTTGCAATTTCCCTTTTTTCATCACTGGCCAAATCTTTTCTAGATTTATAAGCAAAGTTTTTTACCCCGGAAGAGTAAAAAGCTCCACCATGAGTGCGCACTAAAAATTCATGATCGCTCAAATAATTTATATCGCGTCGTATTGTTTGTTGACTGACCGTAAATGTTTTAGCCAAATTTTCAACACTTACATATCCTTCTTTTTCTGCAAAAGAAAGTATGTCATCTTGGCGTTTGTTCAATTGCTTCATAATTTAATTCATAATAATTAAGTTTAATTATACATTTTTTCATTTATTTGTATTTTATACCTTTTTTTATTTTGTTCGTTTTTTTTCGTTTTAGTTATTATATTTTTCGTTTTTATTCTAATTTGTTGACTTAAGAATAATTATATAGTATCGTTTGGGAGAGTTTGTTTTATTACGAAATAAATCGAACACTAGAATCCTACTAATGGTTAGTAGGAATATAAAATTGGAGAGAAAAAATGAGAACATTAAAATTTGATGTAAAAAGAACTTTAAAATCTCTTTTGACAATGATATTTTTATTTAGCACTGTTGCTGCTAATGCTGATAATTGTAGTAATAGAGGAGCTTTAGATGATAAATTTTGTGACGAAAATTATGATATGGTTGCAGATTTACCAAAAGACTCAAGTAAATGGAGAAACCCAAATACACTGGTATTTACGTATACTCCAGTTGAAGATCCTGCAGTTTATAAAGATGCGTTTGCAGATTTTCAGGCTTATTTAGGTAAAATAACAGGTAAAAAAGTAGTTTACTATACAGTTCATTCAAATTCAGCAGAAGTTGAAGCCCTTCGCTCAGGAAGATTGCATATAGCTGGTTTTTCTACAGGGCCAACTGGTTATGCTGTAAATCTTGGTGGTTATGTTCCGATGGCTGTGAAAGGATATCCGGAAGCGTTCCAAGGCTATAATTTAATAGTTATTGTTAAAAAAGATAGCCCTATTAAAACTATGGCAGACATGAAAGGTAAGACTATAGCGCATACTTCTTCTTCTTCTAATTCAGGAAACCTAGCACCTCGTGCATTATTTCCTAACGAGGGTCTAATCCCTGATGAAGATTATAAGGTTGTATATTCAGGCAAACATGATCAGTCTATTTTGGGTGTAGCATCAGGTGATTATGATGCTGCTCCAGTAGCATCAGATGTATTCGATAGAATGGCAGCTGCTGGAAGAATTAATGGAGATGACTTTAGAATAATATTTAGAAGTCCTCGTTTTCCTACTTCATCTTTTGGGTATGCACACGACTTAAATCCTGAATTAGCAAAGCAAATTGTTTTTGCTTTTTATACTTATCGTTTTCCTGAGGAAATGAGTAAACAATTTAAGGGTGCCGATCGTTTCTTCCCAATTAACTATGAAGATGATTGGGCGGTTATTAGAGATATTGCTCATGCAACAGGAGCTGCGTACACTAAAGCAGGCTTGGCGCAATTAGCAGAAAAAGAAGCTGCTAAGGCTAAAGCTAAGGCAGAAAAGAAAAAATCTGGCGGTTAAACCTACCAGATTTTTATAAATATCCTTTACTCTTCATAAAGAAACTATTCAATTAATATTTAATTAGTTGAGGGTTTGGTGCTAGGTTTGTTATCTCCTTTCTTAGCGCCAATTCATTAGATAGTCCTTTATGAAGAGTTTTAGTTTTGAATCTAAATTATGAAAATTATTGAGTTGAAAGGAAAAATGAAATATGAAAATTGCTGCAAAAAGCCCTCTAATAATAAAAGATCTTACCCATGCATACACATCAGGAAGTTTGGTATTAAAAGGGATAAATATTACAGTTAACTCTCCTGAAATAATTGCAATTATAGGTCCATCTGGAACAGGTAAAAGTACTTTACTACGATGTATTAATAGACTAGTAGAGGCGACTTCTGGTGAAATAATTATTGATGATATTAACTTCTGTAAATCCAAAGGTATTTTATTTAAAAAACAAAGAAGAAGATTAGGAATGATTTTTCAAGAATACAACCTAGTAGAGAGACTTACTGTAATTGAAAATATTTTAAGTGGAAGGCTAGGATATATGACCTTCTGGAAAGCAGCAAGAAGAAAATTTAGTCAAAAAGATATTGATCAGGCTTTTGATCTGTTGGATTTTGTTGGCTTAACTGAACATTCTAAAAAACGAGCTGATAAATTATCAGGAGGACAAAGACAAAGAGTCGGTATCGCTAGAGCAATTATGCAAGATCCAAAAATTCTGCTTGCCGATGAACCAACTTCATCCCTAGATCCAAAAACTTCAGTTGAAATTATGGAGTTAATTTCTCATTTTTCAAGAGAAAAAAAAATCCCTGTCTTAATTAATTTGCATGATGTGAATTTAGCAAAACGTTTTGCTGACAGAATTATTGGTATGTCAGAAGGGCATATAATTTTTGATGGGAAGCCAAATGACTTAACAGATGATAGCTTAAAACAGATTTATGGGGGTGAATCATGGTTAAAGTAAATCAAAATAGGTCTAATCCATTTCCAAAAAAATTAAGCACGACTTTAATTTGGCTTGTATTTATAACATATTTAGTTTATTTGATTAATTCATTTGGGTTAGAGTGGACGCGCTTTGTTGACGGTCTTAGTTATGCTAATACTTTAATTGAGCGAATGATGCCTCCGAATTTTTCAAGGTGGGAGTTGTTACTAGATGGACTATGGGAGAGTATAGAAATATCAGTAATTGCAAGCTCATTAGGTATTTTTTTATCCCTTTTTTTTGGACTGTTTGCAGCGCGTAATTTGATGCCTATTTATGTAAGCGCTCCTGTTAGAGTTTTTATTGCATTATGTCGTTCTTTTCATCCAATAATAATTGCTATTTTATTTGTAAAAAGTGTTGGATTTGGAGCTCTTGCTGGAATCTTGACTTTAATCGTAGCTTCGATAGGCTTTATTGCAAAACTATTTGCAGAGTCAATAGAGGAGATCTCATCAAAACAAATTGAGGCCATAAAGTCAACAGGTGCTAGTTTTGGGAGCATTATTATTTTTTCAGTATTACCACAAGTTTTTTCAAGGTTTATTGGATTTTCTACTTATCAGTTTGATTCTAATCTACGCAACTCTACAATGATTGGCATAGTTGGTGCTGGTGGTTTAGGCGGTACTTTATTTTCTGCATTTCAGCGGTTTGATTATGATTTTGTTGCAGCAATTTTAATAACAATAGTATCGGTAATTCTTTTTTGGGAATTCTTATCTAATGTAATTAGGAGAATATTCACATGAATAATATCAATCATTCTTGGGAGAGGTTTACTGTTAGAGAGAGGTTAAGCAGGACTATTGTTTACGTTATTTCTGTAATTACATTTGTATGGTCATTGAAAACTGTAGAAATAATACCTGAGTTTTTGTATGATGCACCAGAACAAATGGCAGATTTATTTACAAGAATGTGGCCTATTGATTTCGCTTTTTATCCAATTAAAGTACATGATGCCTTAATTGAAACAGTAAATATTGCAACTTTGGGAACCCTGACAGCGATATTGATGTCAATTCCTTTGGCTATAATGAGCGCCTCAAATATTGTAAAAAATCCAATATCACACTGGGTTGCAAGATTCTTTTTAGTTTCATCTAGATCTGTTAATTCACTCATTTGGGCTTTGTTTTTTGTTGCAATATTTGGACCAGGAGTAATTGCAGGAGTTCTTGCAATAGGATTTCGATCAATTGGTTTTATTGGCAAATTACTAGGAGAAGCGTTAGAAGAAGTTAATATGGGTTCAGTTGAAGCTTTACGTTCTACTGGAACTTCATGGCCAATAATCATGATAAAAGCCTACTGGCCTCAGGTTAAGCCAGCTTTTGTTAGTATAATTTTATTTAGATGGGATATAAATGTGCGTGAATCAGCAGTA
>Ga0233443_1001400_pt1 | contig 21312 bp, 15 predicted proteins | sample SI_123_September_2_FD_182784 | JGI IMG/M metagenome (GOLD analysis project Ga0233443, IMG submission 182784) | Seawater microbial communities from Saanich Inlet, British Columbia, Canada - SI_123_September2016_200_MG | ecosystem: Environmental > Aquatic > Marine > Inlet | place: Canada: British... | reverse complement strand
TATTTGGTCAAGGTGCACTTGGTAAGTCGTTAAAAAATAATAACATTGTAATTGTAGACTACTTAGTATGTAATGCTAATAAAACAAACAGTGCTAATGTATTCTCAGTAGATAGTCTAAGCATCGGTGTTAGTTATACAAGTGCTGTTATTACAACTAATGTGGATTCGTTAGGTGGTAGATCTTCAGAGTCTATTGAGAGTATTAAGTTTAATGCTCCAAGAAACTACCAAACTCAAAACCGTGCTGTTGTTGACAATGACTACCAAAGAATTCTGATTGCTGAAAATGCTGACTTACAATCTGTTATTGCATTTGGTGGTGAAAAGGCAGTTCCTGCTGTATATGGTAAAGTTTATATTGCTGTTAAACCATATGGTGAAAACTACGCAACTAATACTAGAAAGTCTCAAATTAAAGATTCTATTTCTGATAGAACTCCATTAGGTATTGACCCAGTTATTATCAACGCAGACTATATCTATATTGTTCCTACAATCACAACGTATTATGATAAGACTTCTACAACTGTGTCTGCTTCTCAAATTGAATCAGATATAAGATCTGCTACTTTATCGTACTCAACAAATAATCTTGAGAGGTTTGGTAATAAGTTAAGATATTCTAAATTCATTCGTTCTTTAGATAATATCACAACTGGTTCAATTTTAAACAATGATGTGAGTATTAGTCTTGAGAAAAGGTTTATTCCAAATATCAATAAGTCTGAAAGATTGTTATTAAATTTTAATAATAAAATTAGAAAGGGAACATTAAGTTCTACAGAATTCACATATAAAAGTTTCCAAGCATATTTGGATGATGACAGTTTAGGTAATGTAAATATATACCGTTATGATGACGCAAAGGTTAAGACTAATATTATTACTAATGCTGGAACAATTGATTATGATACTGGTCAGGTTGAAGTTAATACCTTTGCACCAACTGCATTTTCAGACACTCAATTGAAAGTTTCAATGACACCAGATAGATTTGATGTAATCCCAGTAAGGGAACAAATTCTAATTATGGACTCAGAAAATGGTGGTGTCACGATTACGGGTGAAACTACTTAATGAGTGTACCAAATAAAATATCCACTCTTGTAAAGAATCAATTCCCCGACTTCTATAAGGAAGACGGTGAAAACTTTCTTGCGTTCATAGAAGCATATTATGAATATATGGAGCAGTCTGGCAAATTAACAGGCGGCATTCAAAACCTACAAGACTATCGGAATATTGATACTACTCTTGATGAGTATATAGAATACTTTAGAAGGGATTTCCTCCCATCAATTCCTATTGATGTTCAAGCAGATAAGTCGTTGATGGTTAAATACATCAAGTTCTTCAATAACTCTAGAGGAACACTTGCTTCTTATAAGTTATTATTCAGAGCAATCTATAATGAAGACATTGATGTTGATTATCCTGCTGAACATATATTAAAAGTATCAGAGTCTGATTGGAGAATTGATAGATATCTTGTAACTGATTACAATACAAAGAATTATACATTCATTGGTAAGAGTATTATCGGTTCTGACTCAAGAGCAACTGCACTCGTTGAGAACGTTGTACGAAGAACTATTCGTGGTCGTGACTTAATGCAGATCTACTTATCAAATATCGTAGGAACGTTCGGTCACTTAGAACCAATCAGACTAGTAACTGACACAAATAGCACTGGATTCATTCCAAATATTGAAGCAGGTATTAATAAGGTAACTGTGGACTCTGCTGGTGGTGAGTATGCAATTGGTGACATCATTAAACTCGAATCTAATATTATTGGCGACTTTGCTAAGGTAGTTGTGACTTCTGTATCAGACTTTGCTGGTGCCTTGACATTTACTATTGCTGATGGTGGTTCTGGTTATAGAGGTTCAACTGTATCTCCTGGATCTAAAATAACATTCTCAACTGTTACTAGATCTTCTGATGCATCATTCGTAATCGAACCAAGCGACATCGTGGATACGAATACCCTGTTAATGATTAACAGCAACCTATTTGTAGATTCTAATATCTTTGGAACTAAAGCACCCCTTATTGTTAATGCAGATGGTGTTAGTCGGTTGATGTCTGATTACTCTAATACTATTTTGTCTAGTCCAGATTTTGGATTCCCCGAGACAGTTGTATTCACACCGAACCAAAGTTTTAGAGATAATGCAAATGCTGTAATTGGTATTGCCAATACTAGAACAATTTCAGTTGGGCAATCTATATACGGTGCGACATCTGGTGCTAATGGCATTGTTAAAGAAATCGTCAGTTCTGCTGCAAACAGTGGTGTATTTAGGGTAGACACATATAAGAATTTCACTACGACAGAAGTAGTTAAGGTTGGTACATCTGCTGGTTCTGCTGTTGGTAATGTAGTATCATTCTCTTCAAATACTATTGGGCACCATATCTTATCAGTCGGTAATGTGGTTGGACAAACAATATCTACTGGTGATGAATTGGTAGGTAGAACATCTGGAGCATTTGGTGTTGTTAAAAAGGTTGTGGTGGATACTGCTAATGGTTATGTACAAGGTGTTGGTGGTGCTGACGACAGAAACTTAGTTGTATGTCAAGTAACTGCAAATACAACTGCCAATTTAACTAGTCAATTTTCAACTGGTCCAATGAAAGCATTTATTGCTAATGAAAGTTTAAGACTGGTTGGTGCCAATACGACTATCGGTAATGTTTCTATAACTACATCTAATTCTCAAATTGAAAACATCTATACTAAATTAGAAGATTCGTTTATATTTCAAGCACATTCTTCAGGAACGATCGCCGAATTGTCGTTAGTGAATGGTGGTCGTGGGTATTATACTCCACCAAATATTGACGTGGTTGATCATGATATCAAATCGATGAATATTGGTGAGTCATATATTACAATTCAATCAGATAACGTAAACTGGGGAACAGGCAATTCATTCTTCACAATTCTTACGTCTGATGATAGGATAACACAAACGTCAAGTAGTGCGGGTGGTTACATTGTTGGTGGTGCAGGAGCAGGATTACCGATTGCTGTTGACCAATATGCTAACGGAACATACGAATCTGTTGTTAGGGTGTGGGAAGACATGGGAATAGGAAATTAGGAAAACTATTTTCTAATAATGCAACACTCATAGTTAAAACTTATTCTGGTTCATATATTCCTGGATATACTGATGACACAAGAACGGTAGAAAACACTGGTTCAGCTAAGATTGTTAAAATTGTGGACGAAGGTGTATTAGGAACTAATGCGAATATTAATGCTAACGTTGGTGCGAACGGTGCTATTTCTTCAATAAGAATTTTAGATTCTGGATTCTCATACAAAGATGGTGAGAGTGTTACAATTGCTTCTTCTGGTAGGGCATTATCAACTCCAGGTGTTGGAACTATTTCGTTAAGAGGTGATGCTAATTCAGAAGGATACTATGCTACGAGTAAAGGACATTTGTCATCTAAACGTGGTTATTTGCAAGACGGTGAATATTATCAAGAATTCTCATATGAAATTATCTCACCACTATCATTAAACAAATATAAAGAAGTTGCTCTTCAATTAGTACATCCTGCTGGTCAAAGATTATATGGTAAGTACAGTGTTCAGAGTAATGTTGCCTTAGACATGGTGGTGACTTCTGATAATACCAAACAATTAAAATCAAATGGTACTATCGCAGTTACCAACAACGCATTCGGTGTAGTAGGAACTGGGACTCAATTAAATTCAAGTTACGCAAATGGTGATACGTTAATTATTGAATATGGCAACAAACAATTCTATTCAACTGTTATAAATATAATATCGAGTAATACATCAGCAAATCTTAAATTTGCTTGGACTAAAGATACACTTTCAAGTGCTAATGTTTACTATAAATCCGGAACAATATAATGCCATTAAAATACGCAACAAAAGACATATCAATTAATAATGCAAAGGCATTCCTTCATAGTTTAAATGCTGATGAAGACGGAAGATCTTCTAAGAAATCTACTATCCTTTATATGGCATTGGGTAAAAATAAACCATGGGCAGCCGATCCAACTCCAGATAATATGACGGATACAGACCAACATTTAAAGTTTGATATGAAACGTGATTGGATTGGTGCTAAGAAAATTAAAGATGGTGATGCTAGTCATGTGATTCCTAGACATGATTGGACTTCAGGTACTGTTTATTCAATGTACCGTGATACTGATACTAATGTTCACGCAAGAGCATTTTATGTATTGACTGATGAATTCAATGTATATAAAGTTTTAAATAATAATAAGGGTGTAACATCTACTGAAAAACCAACTGGTTATTCTACGTTGCCTTTTACAACATCTGAAGGATATGTGTGGAAGTATTTGTTTACAATATCTGTAGACGATGCTGATAGGTTTTTAACAATTGATCATCTTCCTGTAAAAACTTTATCAGTAAGTGATGGTACTGCAGAAGAAGATAGACAATTATTAGTTCAAAATGCTGCAGTAAATGGATCTATTGAAGTTGTTGAGACTGTTAATATTGGTTCTAATTATCATATGATTGATAATGGTGTGATTGCTGCAGGTGGCAAGAATGATATCCAATTAAGTACAAGTGGTAATACTAACCCATCTCCTATTGATAATTATTATAACGGTGATTCTGTTTATATTATATCAGGAACAGGTGCTGGCCAAATAAGACGTGTTATTGATTATTCTGGTTCAACTAAAACTTTAACAGTTAATACTGCGTTTACAACAGTTGCTAATACTGATTCTAGAGTTGTGATTTCCCCGACTGTTACTATTATTGGTGATGGTGCTGGAGCAAAAGCGTATTCAAGAGTAGATACATCAACTGGTGCTATTTCAAACGTAAGTGTGATTGCTGTTGGTAGTAAGTATTCAAGAGCAGAAGCAATTGTTACATCTAATACTGTTCATGGTTCAGGTGCAAGTGCTAATGTTGTTATCAGTCCAATTGGTGGCCATGGTTCAGACCCAATTACTGAATTGTATTCTGATAAAGTTATGCTTAATTCTAAATTCGTAGATCCGGAAGGAGCAGTTATTACTGGTGCTGGATTTATTCCATCTAATACTGAATTCAGAACTATTAGTGTTGTTAAAGATCCAATCTTAAAGGTTAATTCTAATAACATCATTCAAGCAACTGAAACAATAGCAAATACTTCTAACAGTCCTGACTCATTAAGATTGACTACAAGACTAACTGCTTCTTATTTACAAATGAGTGGTGGATCTCCAGTAAATCCTCTTGCAGTAAAAGATATTATTACAAATGAAAGAAATTTATTAAGAGCAAAGAATGGTGCTTTAGAATTCGTAACAGAATTAGGTGCTGTAGGTAGAGAAACTGTTGCTTTAAGTAATGCAGTAAAGGCTGCTAATGCAGATATCGTTTATATACAAGATGACCCATCACAATCCGATGCATCTTACTATCATTTCTATATAAATAATGTAGAGAGTTACGGTAATTACTCACCGTTCAAAATTGATGATAATATCATAAAGAGTACGAGTGAAACTAATATAGCACAAGTTACTGCAATTAAAGGTCCTGAGGCAAATACTTTCTCAGGTGAAATATTATATACGGAACATGTAGAACCAGTTAGCAGAACTCCAGAACAAATTGAAGACATAAAAATAGTCTTAGACTTTTAAGGTAAAAATACAATGGCAATCGAAACAAATTTAAACCAATCCCCATACTTTGATGATTTTAACGAGGACAAGAACTTTCATAGAGTTTTATTCCGTCCAGGTTATGCAGTACAAGCACGTGAATTGACTCAAATACAATCTATTCTACAAAACCAAGTAGAACGTTTTGCTAATGAGGTTATTGTTGATGGAACTGTTATTAGTGGTATTGGTTTATCAACTAAAACAATTGAATATGTTAAACTTAGAGATAAGGATGCTAACAACCGTGTATTACTATTAAGTGACTTCTTTACAGGAAGTGCTATATCTAATGTTGTTGTTACTGGTGCTACTTCAGGTGTTACTGCAAAATTAATAGATGCTAGAGAAGGTTCTGAATCAATTGCTCCAGACTATTTTTCGTTATTCGTAAACTACACAAACTCAGGTGCTAATACTACAACTAAAACGTTTAATGATAATGAAACATTATTAGTAAGGCATTCAGGTAATAGCACATTCGTAGTTGCTGCGAACTCTATTTCTTCGGACTCAACTGGTTTAGGTTTTAGAGCAACTGTTTCTGATGGTGTTGTTTATCATAAAGGAACTTTCATTAAAGTTAATCCTCAAAGTGTAATCGTTGATAAGTATAATACATCTCCTGATAAGAAGATTGGATTTGAAACAAAAGAGAGTTTAGTCAACTCAAATGAGGATTCTTCATTACTAGACAACTCAACTGGTTCTACTAACTATGCGGCTCCAGGCTCTGATAGATTAAAGTTATCTGCTACATTATCAGTAAGAAGTTTAACTTCTGCAAATACAACTACATTCTTTACGATTGCTGAAATCGAAAATGGTAATATCGTTCAAAAGTTTATCGATACAACGTATTCTGATATTGGTAAATATATTAATGAAAGAGCATTTGAAACAAATGGTAACTTTGCTGTTGAACCATTTAATATTAGAATTAGAGAACACTTAAAGAATACTAACAACTTGGGTCGTTATTCTTCTGCAGATGGTGGTAGTGTAAATAAACTTGTAGCAGAAGTTGAAAGTGGAACTGGTTATGTTGGTGGTAATAGAGTTTCTATCGAGGCATCTTTATTTAGAGATGTAGATAAAGCAACTGAATGGGACACTAAGGATGGTCGTGTAATCGGTCAAGCATATGGTAATTACATTAATGCTAAAGAAGTTGTTGGTACTTGGGACTTCCAAGGTTTGAGAGAAGTTACTTTACAAGACGCTAAACAACGTGGTATCTCTGGTAAGAACTTAGGTATTCAAGGTGCGAGGGGTTCTTCTATTGGTACTGCTCGTGTACGTGGATTCCAATGGGATTCTGGTACTCCAGGAACTGCTTCTGGGCAATTTAGAATTTACTTATTTGACGTTCAAATGAATTCTGGTAAGTCATTCTCTGAAGTAAGAGGTGTTTATGAGAATAATACATCAGGTCCTAAAGCGATGTGTGATATTGTACTTGAAACTAACGGTACTGCTAAATTACAAGAAACTGGATTAAATACATTAATCTTTCCTTTCACACAAAACGGTACTAAAACTCTTAGAGATTCTGATGGTAACATTGATACACAATTTGTTTACAGAACTGAAAAGTCGGTAAGTTTTGCCACAGATGGAACTGCTACTGTAACTGCGAATACTGCTCACTCTGGTGGTACTGAAGTTAATAATGATACTGGTGCTCCTCTATCAAATACTGACGAAAGAAATATTGTTGTCGTTTCTAGAGGCGCTGTTAGCACTGATGCTCATACTGGGCAAGTAACAGCATTTACTGGAAATACAATTACTGGTTCTGCTACTACGTTTTCTACACAATACCAAGTTGGCGATTTTATCACCATTGAAGATGGTGCTAATACAGTAACAGAAAGAATTATGACTATCAACAGTGATACGTCTATTCAAGTTGCTAATACAGTTCCTTATACTAGAAGTTCTGCAGGTCTTGCTCATAAAACTACTTTCCCAAGTGGTTACATTTTTGATACAAGTGCTAATGGTACGATTACTTCAACTTCTACTCAACATCAAATCAACTTACAACAAGCAAATCTTGCTTCAACGTTTACTGCTTCGGTTTACTTCAACCGTTTAAGAAGTAATGCTGTCCAATCTGCTAAGACTGTATTGAAAGATAAGTTTATTCATATTAACACTAACACTAATACTGCGACAAATAAAGGTCCATGGTCATTAGGTGTTTCTGATGCATATAAAATAGTTGCTGTATATCACGGTTCTAATACTGGTGTTTCAACTTCAAGTAATGATGTCACCTCTCACTTTGAATTGAATGATGGTCAGAAAGATGCATTCTACGACACTTCCCTAATTAAACAAAAAGCAACAAGTTCTTTAGACTTGTCTAGCGCTGGTTTGATGGTTAAGTTCAATTACTTTGACAGAAACTTTTCTTCAGGTATTGGTTACTTATCTGTAGACTCATATCCTATTGATGATACTACTGCAGCTAATACTGCTGCTATTGTGACTCAAGAGATCCCTATATTCACTTCACCTACTAGTGGTAAGACATATGATTTAAGGGATTCTGTAGACTTCAGACCTATTAAAACAAATACCGTCACACCGTCTGGTACAGGAACTGTTGCCTCAGCACCTACTAACCCTACTAATTCATCTACATTTAGTATTTCGTCAACTGGTGCTCATATGCCGACTCCTGATGAGAACTTCCAAGCAGATATTCAATATTACTTGCCTCGTAAAGACAGGATTGTATTGACTAAAGAGGGTGGAGTTGAAGTTGTTAAGGGTGTTGCTTCATTAACACCAAGAACTCCTGATGAATTAGCAGGTTCAATGACACTTGCTGTACTGAACATTCCAGTGTTCCCATCATTATCCCCATATGTTGCTAAACAATATAACAGAAATGATTATCAAGTTACATTAGATATTGAAAATAATCGTAGATATACTATGAAAGATCTACGTGCTGTTGAGCAACGTGTTAAGAATTTAGAATACTACTCATCACTTAATGCTCTTGAGTCGTCTGCTAAGAATAAGCAAATCTTCGGTTCTACTGGTATTGATAGATTTAAGAATGGTTTCTTAGTTGATAACTTTGATGGTCATAATATTGGTGATACAAGTAAGGTTGGATATCGAGTTGCGGTTGATAGAAACGAATCACAATTAAGACCATCGTTTAGCAGAACAGATGTTAATTTCAATCAGTCTGCGGTGCTAGCATCTTCAAATATTACGAAGTCTGGTGACTTAATTACTTTATCATATACGCATACAAGTTTACACGGTCAACCATTTGCGAGTAAGATTAGAAACCCAGTTCAAGAATTATCATTCAACTGGAGAGGTGAGGTTACATTAAACCCTGCTGTTGATAATACACCAGACATAACTACATTACCAGATATTCAAATAGACTTTGGTGGTATGTATAATGCTATCGCACAAGTTGCTGATTTGGCAGGTGTGACTGGAACAGATTGGGGTAATTGGAATACTTCTTCAGTTTCATCTTCAACAAGAAATGCTGGAAATTGGAGTAGTGGTTGGTCTGGTGGTGTAAGAAGAACTACTACTACACAAACCAATCAAATTAGAAGTGGTATTCAAACTAACATTAGTCCTTCAACAGAAACATTTAGTATTGGTAATTTTGTAACTAACGTTGCTGTTAGGGATTATATCCGACCTAGATCTATTCAGTTTACTGCAAATCGTATGAAACCTAACACACGTGTTTGGCCATTCTTCGATGGAGAGGCAGTTGCTGCATATTGTACACCTGCTAACTCATCATTTGCTAATACTGCTAATGAGGGTGCAAGTTTAACAACTGATGCAAACGGTAATGCTTATGGTATGTTCCGTATTCCTAATGACGATAGTTTAAAATTCCGAGTTGGTACTAGACGATTTGAATTGAAAGATATTGCAAATCTTATTACTGAAGAAGCATTGGTATCTACTTCTGCTCACGGTGACTATACAAGTATTGGTTTAGATGTATCTCAAAGAGGTTCGACTATTAATATGGTCACTCCTCAAATATCTCAAGCGAGTGTAACTAATAATAGAACCTTGACATCAGTCAATTCTAGAAACGTTACTACTTGGAGGAGAAGTCCACCTTCATCAGATCCAATTTCACAAACGTTTATTGTTTCTGCGGGTGACTCTGATGGTGCATTCATTACTAAGATTGACTTGTTCTTTGGTAGGAAGTCTGATACTTATCCTATCACTCTTCAAATTAGAGAAGTTGAGAATGGTTTCCCTACTACAACGATTGTTCCTTATGGTTCTAAAACGTTGCAACCAAGTGAAATTAATATTGACCCAACTACAGGTGATACAGCAACAACGTTTGAATTTGATTCTCCTGTATTCTTAAAGAATAACACGGACTATGTATTCGCAGTATTACCTGCTGGTAACTGTGATGAGTTCGGATTATGGGTTGGTCGATTAGGTGGAACTGATGTGTTTACTGGAGAATTAATCCACAAACAACCAGCATCTGGTGTGATGTTTATGTCTGCTGATAATAAGACTTGGTCTCCAATTCAAAATGAAGATATTAAATATAGAATCCATAAAGCAAGTTTCACTACAAACACTGGTACGGTATATGTAGAGAATGATGATATTGAATTTATGGCATCTGATAATTTCTACGGAACGTTTAACCACGGTGAGAAAGTTGTTGCCGAATCAGTATTAAGACTACAAGGTATTACTGGTAATGCTGCAGGTGATTATATCACGGTTGGTACAACTATTGCGAATACAACTGGTACATCTGCTAATGGTGTTGTTAGAAGTATTATTAATGAATATGCTAATGGTACAGTTATTGTTAAAGTAGATCCATATAATCCAACTAAGTTTGGTACTATGGCAACTGGTAATAATTCAGTTCTCATTTTAGGTTCTAACTTTACAAGTGGTAAGGGTAAGGTAGATTCATTTACTGCTAATACTAACAGTGGTTTTGTTAAGTTTATTGATGCACCAAATGGTAAGATCTATCTTGATAGTGCTACTGGCGCATTTGCTAACGGTTATGTTCGTGGCCAAGTTTCTGGTGCTGCGACAAGAATAACAACAGTTGATAATATTCAAATCAATACTCTTGTTCCTAAGATTCCTCAAATCAATTATGGTAATACGGCATCTTCATGGTCAGTAAGAACTACATCTGATTCTGCTGTAATTGGTGCTTCATATACTAACATTGATGTTAGTGTTGATAACAACTTCTTGGTTGGTGAAAAGAAAGTATATTCTAAGACTAACGAAACTGCATTAATTTCAGTTGATGGAAGTAAGAAGTCATTAGTAATGAAAGGTTCTTTCTCAACAAGTGATACAAATGTATCACCAGTAATTGATACTTCAAGAATTAATGGAATCGTTATCGGTAATGTAATAAATAATACTAACGTAGATGAACATAAAGAAGTTGGTGATGCGTTGGTTAGATATATTACTAAACCAATTACATTGGATGACGGACAAGAAGCGGAAGACTTAACTGTATATTTAACTTCTTATAAACCACAAGGTACTGATGTTAGTGTATATGCTAGAATTCATAATTCTGAAGATTCAGATGACTTTGGTGATAAAGATTATACACCATTGACTCAAATCACTTCTAGTAATACTTATTCGGATAGTGTTGATACTACTGACTTGAAAGAATTTGAATATGGATTTAGTGCTAATGTTGCTGGTGGTGGGTTCTTAACAACTGCTAACTCTCATGCTCATCTAAATAGTTCTAACAGTGAAGTTGTTGCTTATCGTTCTGCTGGTGGTGGTATATACCATACCTATAAGACGTTCGCAATTAAGATTGTTATGACGAGTACTGGAACTAATATTGTTCCGTTGGTTAAAGATATGAGGGCAATTGCTTTACAGAAATAATGGAAGTGGTTAAGATACAAGATAATGAGGACTTGATAAGGGATGTTGGTACTAATGCAGTATTAAATTCTAATATGTCCTCACTTGAAAAGTATAAAGCAAGAAGAAACAAAGAAAGAGAAATGAACGATGATGTTCAAAATTTAAAGCAAGATGTTAATGAGATAAAATCTATGCTTAAACAATTATTAGAGAAATAATATGGCAGTAACAATTTCAAATACCAACTTAACCAGCAACTTCAATACTTGGAGGATGAATACAAACTTATTAGCAGAGTCAATGAGTAAGAACAGTGTTACTGTTTGGCGAGGTAATGCTAACAGAGGTGGTTCGGTTACAGGTAATGGACACATTTCTGGAACGTTTTCTGCTAACGAATTAAGAACGACTTCTCTTAAAGGTGGCAACACTACAGTTGCTAGTGCGCTTACAATCAGTTCTAATACAAATATTTCTGGTCAGACACTTTCAGTATCTGCTAATACAACCTTTACTGGTAACGTAAACTTTACTTCAGTTGGTACTGATAGAATTATTATGGGTGATGTTAGTCGTGTCAGGATAACTGGTGGTTCTAATAATAACATTATGTATCAGAAGAATTCTGACGAAATTCAATTTACAGCAGACCCAATCGCAAATTCAATTACGATTGCTGCTGGTAATGTTCAAACGTTACTAGATGCTAAGGAAAATGCTGGTGAATCTGCTGATCAATCAATAGCAATGTCAATTGCGTTAGGATAGAGATATGGGTGCAAAAGCAAATATAATCATTGACCAAGGTGCTGACTTCGCAACGTCTATCGCCGTTGCTGATGTTGACGGAAACATTGTCGATTTATCTGGATACACCGCAAGAGGTCAAATCAGGAAACACTACACTTCTTCGACAAAGACTGATTTTATTATCACATTCGGGATTCCAAGAACGGAAGGAGTTGTTAATTTGACTCTATCAAACGCAAATACTGCTTCGATGGAGGCAGGTAGATATGTTTTTGATTCAGAATTAATATCAGGTGCTGGCGTTGTTTCTAGAATGGTTGAAGGAATAGCAACAGTGACACCTGAGGTAACGAGGTAATAGATGGCAAACTTTAAAGTCAAGTTGACACCAACAACTCCAAACTTTACATTAAAGAACACTTCAATTGCTGGTGCTAGAATTGATAAGATGGACGACATCGTAGAAGTTGCTGATAATAAGGTAGATGGTGCTGTACTTGTATATAAAGCAACGACGGATAAGTACGAATTGAAAAAGGTTTTAACTTGGGATGCTGCTGCTGACAATTATAAAGTTGACGGCGGTGAGTTCTAATGTCTGCTAATACTCTATTAACAATAAAACGCAGTCAATCGACTGCTGCTCCAGTTGCCCTTGCTAATGGTGAATTAGCATATTCATATTCTTCTGACAAATTATTTATCGGACAGACTGCTAACTCAAGTGTAGCAACAAGTGTTGAATATATTGGTGGTAAATTAGCAATGGATAAGATTGCTAATCTCGAAAGTATTGTTATTGAGGGAAATCAAATTCATAATAATATTACAATTAATGGTGAGATGACATTCTCTACTTACACTAACAATGCTGTACTTATTGCTAAGACTGGTGGATTGGTGGATTTCGTAACTGGTACGAGTGGTAAAGTTATGCAGATTGCTGCGAATGGCACACCCACTTTTGATGATTTGAATGGTGGAACATATTAGATAATGTCATATACAGATGCTGAGGAAGTCTTTGGATTATATACAAAGGAATCGGAAAATCAACTTGTAGAATATAATAAGATGATTATTGCTTTGAGGACTAAGATAACTTTCCTTGAGAAACAAATTGAAGAACAAAATAAAATTCCAGTCCCAAGAATGATTGTCGAACAGATAATTGAGTTGGAACAAAAGAATAGAAAATTACAGGATGATTTGAAATTTTACGAACCTCATATACCTGAGAATGTAAAAGCAAAAAGGAATAAACAGAAAGCACCAACCCGTAAAGGTGGATTGCGATAAAAGGTATATTTTTATAAATATATTAAATAACAAAGAATTAAACAAAGGAGTCCTCAATGGCAAGTATAATTAAATTAAAAAGATCCGCAGTCGCAAGTGCTGTCCCATCTACACTACAAGAGGGTGAGATTGCAGTAAACATTGTTGACAAGAAACTATATGTCGGTGGTGTAAATGGTGGTTCAAATACCCAAACACTATCTGGAGACCAGTATAACTTAACATCATCTAACGGTTCTGATGCTGCAACGATTACGTTGACAGTTGATAACGATGTACTATCTAATGACGCAATTACGATTGCTGGTGGTGAAGGTGTTGATGTTTCAGAATCAGGTGGCACAATTACCCTTGCTGGTGAAGACGCAACTGTATCTAATAAAGGTATTGCTTCTTTTGCTACAGCAGACTTCTCAGTAACCTCTGGTGCTGTAAGTGTTAAGACTGGTGGTATTGCTACTGCTCAACTTGCTGCAGATGCCGTAGATGGTACGAAGATTGCTAATGACGCAATCGCTGCTGAACATATTGCTTCTAATGCAGTTGTTTCTGATTCAATCGTAAATAAAACGATTGTTGGTGGTGACATTGCTGATGCTACTATTACTGCTACTCAACTAGCAAGTGGTGCAATTACTGCAAACACTGTTAGTAATAACTCTGTTGCTTTAGGAACTAAGACAACTGGTAACTATGTTGCTACTGTATCTGGTACTGCTAATGAGATTACTGTATCTGGTTCGGGTTCTGAAACTGCTGGTGTTACAGTTAGTTTACCTGATAATATCACAGTTGGTAATAACCTAACAGTATCTGGAAACACTGCTGTTACTGGAAACGTAACTGTTGATGGTAACTTAACCGTTGAAGGATCTACTACTTATATTTCTTCATCTACTGTAAACGTTGATGATAGTGCAATTAAATTATCTGCTAACAACTCTGCTGATACAGTTGATATTGGTATGTATGGTAAGTATGTTGTTGGAGGAATTGCTACGTTTGGTGGTTGGCATCGTGATGCTTCTGACTCTGGTGTGTTTAAGTTCTATAAGGATTTAACTGCAGAACCTACAACTACTGTTAATACTGGCCATGCTTCTTATGCAATCGGTCAAATCGAAGCAGTTATTGACGGTGGAAGTTATTAATACGTTATAAATAGTATAAAGGGAACGTTAATGCTTATATAAGCATGTTCCCATTAAATTTTGGACTATATAGTCCGTGAACAATTAGAGAACCATAGATATGGCATCAGTCGTAAAGATTAAACGTTCTTCCGTACTAGGGAAACGTCCTACTACAAGTGAAATTACAGGTGGTGAGTTAGCACTAAACACACGTGACGGAAAGTTATTTTCGTCAGATGGATCATCTGTATTTGAAGTTGGCGCCAATGTACATTCCCTTTCAGTTGGCACTGGCGGAATAAGTTTTGCCAATGGTTCAATGATGATGCCTTCATCTGATGGTAGTGCCGATCAAGTTTTAAAAACTGATGGTTCAGGATCCCTTTCGTGGACTGATCAAAGTGCTTCTTCCGCAGTAGATTTATTATCACCATTCCCCTTCTATAGATCTAATGGTGATTTAGATTCAATTACAGTCATCAATGCAGAGTTCCCTTTCTACAGAGCGAATGGAACTAAAGATGTCATCATAATTACAGGATAATACATGCCAGCAAATACAAATATCATTCCAGTCAAACCGATATATACGGGCAATAATGTAACGTCATTAGGTGAAATGGCAGTTGGAGAAAAGATCTCTGGTGCGTTTATTGACTTTGGTAATTATACAACTGTTGCAAATACTCAAGCATTACACACTAGTGTTACTGCTAACCTCAATTCATACATAGCAAACACTAATCCTAGATTAACTAATGTATTAAGTTCTATTAGTGGAACTAATACTGCTATTCGTTCATTAGTTGACACTAAGATGTCTGTTGCAAATACTCAAGCACTGTTCAATTCGATTAATGCTAACAACGAAACTGTCAACACTAAGATGTCTGTTGCAAATACTCAACTTCTAGTTAATTCTAGATTAGGTAAGTCAGCAACTGTTACATTGACTGGGGATATTACTGCAAGTGCTTCTGCATTTAGTGCTAATGCCGTATCAATTTCAACTACCTTAGCAGACTCTGGTGTTGCTGCTGGTACATATGGTAACAGTTCTGTTATCCCAGTAATTAGTGTAGATTCTAAAGGTCGTATAACTACTTCAACTACAACATCTGTTGCTGGTGTCACTAGTGTGTCATATTATGGTGCTAATGCTACGTTAAGAGTTGCTACTGCTGACGGCACAAACCACGATGCTACGATATCTACTAATGATAAGATGACGGTGGCAAATGCCCAAGTATTACATACATCTATTACTGCTAATCTGAATAGTTACATTGCTAACACTAATCCTAGAATTACTAACTTATTGTCTAGTGTTTCTGGTACAAATACAGCAATTAGATCTCTAGTATCAACTGAGTCTGGTAGAGTCGATTTAGTAAATACAAACTTAACTGGCACCAATACTGCTATTAGAACTTTAGTGTCTGATAGAATGCAGGTAGCAAATGTTCATACATTATTCACTAATGAAACTGCTAATACTGATTCAAAATTAAATTCGTATGTTGCTAACACTAATCCTAGAATAACTAATATTCTATCAAGTGTAGCATCTACTAACACTGCTTTAAGAACTTATACCGATGACTCAATTGCAGCACTTGCTAATTCAGCGCCAGTTACTTTAAACACTTTAAATGAGTTGGCAGCAGCACTAGGAGATGATGCTAACTTTGCAACAACTCTAACTACTAACCTAGGACAAAAACTTGGTTCTGCCGCTTCCGTAACGTTAAATGGTGATGTGGCAGGTACTGCTAACTTTAGTGCGAATGCTGTCACTATTACGACAACCGTTGCTGATGACTCTCATAACCATATTATTGGTAATGTAGATGGTTTACAAACTGCATTAGATGCGAAAGCAACTTGGTCTGGCTTAACTGCTACCAATACTGCTATTCGTTCTTTAATCAGTTCAAACGATACAGATATTACTAACCTTCAAACTGAAGACGGTGATTTGTGGTCTGGATTAACTGCTACTAACACTGCTATTAGAACTCTAGTTTCTGATAGAATGCAGGTTGCTAACGTTACGTCTAGATTTGTAACTTCTGATGCATCGATTGCTGATAAGATGTCTGTTGCTAATACTCAAGCATTGTTTGCTAGTGTATCTGCTAACAACTCAACCATCAATACTAAGATGTCTGTTGCAAATACTCAGGCATTACATACATCTGTTACTGCTAATCTGAATAGTTACATTGCTAACACTAATCCTCGTTTAACTGCTATACAATCTGATATTGATTCAAATGAGGTAATGGAACGTGCTGCATTAGCAAATACCAACGTTTATATATCAAATACATTAGCAAAGGCACAAACCCTTGCTAATGCTAGACTAGGTAAAACTGCGACTGTTACGTTGACTGGTGATATTACTGCAAGTGCTTCTGCATTTAGTGCTAATGCTGTATCTGTTGCAACTACCTTATCAAATTCAGGTGTGTCTGCTGGTACATATGGTAACAGTTCTGCTATTGGTGTTGTTACAATCGATGCTAAAGGACGTGTTACTGGTGCTACTACTGCCGACGTTGCTGGTGTCACAAGTGTAAATTATTATGGTGCTAATGCTACGTTAAGAATTGCTACTGCTGATGGTACTAATTTTGATACTGGAATTTCTACCAACGATAAGATGACGGTGGCAAATACTCAGGCATTACATACATCTGTTACTGCTAATCTGAATAGTTACATTGCTAACACTAATCCTAGAATAACTAATATTCTATCAAGTGTGTCATCTACTAACACTGCTTTAAGAACTTATACCGATGACTCTATCGCTGCATTAGCAAATTCAGCACCAGTTACTCTGAACACTTTAAATGAGTTGGCAGCAGCACTAGGTGATGATGCGAACTTTGCTACTACATTAACCACCAACTTAGGACAAAAACTTGGTTCTAGTGCTTCGGTTACGTTGACTGGCGACGTGTCTGGTACTGCTAACTTTAGTGCCAATGCTGTCACTATTACGGCAACTGTTGCTGACGATAGTCATAACCATATCATCGGCAACGTTGATGGACTTCAAACTGAATTAGATACAAAATCAACTTGGTCTGGTTTAACTACTACTAACACTGCTATTCGTTCTTTAGTTTCTGATAGAATGCAAGTTGCTAACACAACCTTATTGGTTAATGATAGAATGCAAGTTGCTAACGTTACATCATTATTAGCAGGCAAAATTGATAAGGTTGGTGGTATTGTTATTAATAATAGAACTGTAATTAGTTCTGATGGTTTGTTAGACACAACCCAGCTGGGTGGTGGTTTCTCAGATTCAAGTCTATACATTTTTCCAACAGGAAGTTTAGATGGTGATGATACCTACGTTGGTGAGACTAGAGTAAGAAAAGACCCTTTTGGGGTAACTACAATAAACATATACGATTGTATGGAGCCAGTTGGTCATTATAAGGCCACGGACTTAGGATCGTTATAAATATACTAATGAAAAATGGAGTAAATAGATATGCCAACTACAGTACAATTTAGAAGAGGAACAACAGCAAATAACAATGCCTTCACAGGTAGTGCTGGCGAATTATCAATAGATTCGACTCTTAACGAAATTAGGGTTCACGATGGATCCACTGCTGGTGGCTTTGCTGCTGCAAGGAAAACTGAATTGAGTAAGATGATGACAGTAGCAAATACTCAGACATTATTTGCTTCAGTAGCTGCTAACAACTCAACCATCAATACAAAGATGAGTGTTGCAAATACTCAAACATTGCATACTAGCATTACTGCTAACTTAAACAGTTATGTTGCTAACACTAATCCTAGAATAACAAACGTTTTAAGTTCTATTGGTTCTACTAATACTGCTATTCGTTCTTTAGTATCAACTGAATCGTCTAGAGTTGGTTTGGTTAATACTAATTTGACTGGTACCAATACTGCTATTAGATCGTTAATTAGTTCTAACGATACAGATATTGCTGACAGAATGCAGGTTGCTAATGTAACTGCTAGGTTCGTAACTTCTGATGCTTCAATCACAACTAAGATGAGTGTTGCTAATACTCAAACCCTTGTTGGTGATAGACTAGGTGCTACTGCTTCAATTGCTTTAACTGGTGCCGTGACTGGTTCTGCTTCGTTCAGTGCAAATGCTGTATCAATAACAACTACTGCCACTGCAGATCCTACTATCACATTAGGTGGAGATTTAACTGGAAACGTTACACTAACTAATTTAGGTAACGGAACTCTAACAGCAACAGTTGTAGATGACAGTCATAATCACGTTATCAGTAATGTTGATGGATTACAAACTGCATTAGATGCGAAAGCAACGCTGTCTCAATTAACTGGTACTAATACTGCTATCCTTTCTTTAATCAGTTCAAATGACACTGATATTTCTGATAGAATGCAGGTTGCTAACGTTACATCAAGGTTCGTAACTTCTGATGCTTCAATCGCAACTAAGATGGCAGTAGCAAATACAACATTATTAGTTAATGATAGATTACAAGTAGCAAATGCTACAACTTCATTTGCTTTAAAGGCAGATCTTGCCTCCCCAACTTTAACTGGAACTCCAGTTGCCCCGACTGCTGCAAATACAACTAGCACTACTCAAATTGCTACTACTGCATTTGTACAGAACGTTGTTGATATGGATATCGCAGCGTTGGCAAACTCTGCTCCAGTTACATTAAATACTCTGAATGAATTGGCTGCAGCACTAGGAGATGATGCGAACTTTGCAACAACTCTTACAACTAACTTAGGTCAGAAACTAGGTGCTGGTGCTTCAGTTGCATTAACTGGCGATGTGTCTGGTACTGCTAACTTTAGTTCTAATGCAGTTTCTATTACTACAACTATTGCTGACGATAGTCATAATCACGTTGTAAGTAATGTAGATGGACTTCAAACTGAATTAAATACAAAATCAACTTGGTCTGGACTGACAGGAACTAACACTGCTATTAGAACTTTAGTGTCTGATAGAGTACAAGTAGCAAATAACAATACGTTATTAGGTGCTAAAGCAACGTGGTCTGCTTTAACCTCCACAAACACTTCAATTAGACTTGCTATTTCTGCTGATGCAACTGCATTAAGTATAGCACTAGGTTAAAGTTGATATAAATATAGTAAATTAATAGGAAATAGAAATGGCAAATACATTTAAAAGAAAGACTTTAGCAAATGCTAACACGACTCTACAAGCAGTCTATACTGTGCCAGCATCGACAACAACAGTTGTTATTGGTTGTACATTATCAAATATTACTTCTGGTAATGTTACTGCTAGTGCGCAATTCGTTACTGCTGCAGGTGATGATACATATATCGTAAAAGATATTCCAATTCCAACTGGTTCTTCAGTAGAAATTATGGCAGGTAATAAAATTGTAATGGAAGCAACTGATATTATTAAAGTATCAGGTTCTGGTTCAAGCACAGTTGACACCACAATGTCAATTATGGAAATTACAGCATAATAGGAGAATAATATGCCATACTTAGGAAAAGAGCCATCAGCAGTACCAATAGATGCATCAGATATCCCTGATAATAGTATCACTGCTGCAAAGATTGTAGACGGTGTTATCACAATTGATGATGTCGGTACTGCTGCTGTTGGATCAGATGAGTTGGCGACTAATGCCGTAACAAATGTTAAAGTTGCGGATGATGCAATTGGTGTTGCTGAATTAAGTGCAACTGGAACTGCTAATACTTCAGTTTACTTGAGAGGTGATAATAGTTGGTCAGCAGTTACTCATACTCCAGAAGGATCTGATGTATTATCTACTGGTGAGAGCACTACAACAAAATATTTAAGAACTGATGGTGATGGTTCTTCAAGTTGGCAAGCATTAGGTGATGCGTCAGTAACAAGTTTAACTGTTACTGGTGGAATTACTGAAGGACAAACAACAAAGTCGGCTTCATTTACTCCAGATTTATCTAATGATGGTACTTTGTATTCTTGTTCTGGCACTATGACAATCACTATGCCAACAGCAGAAAGTGGCAAGTCATTTACCATTATTCACGCTACTGCTACAAGTATCACTTGGGCTGGTACGATTAAGTGGAATGGTGGTTCAGCACCTACTGCTGATTCTGGTATTGATATTTATGTATTCGTATCAGACGGTACTAATTGGTACGGTATGCAGTCTGGAACTGGATTCGCATAATGTTTGGCTCTTTAAGAATGATGATGGCTGCGAGTAATGGGGGTTTTTCAGGTATTGAATATCTTGTAATCGCTGGTGGCGGTGGTGGTAGTGGTGGTGGTCAAGGCTATGGCGGTGGCGGGGGTGCTGGTGGTTTAAGAACAAGTTATAGTACAGATACTTCTGGTGGTGGTTGTTCCTCTGAATCAAGTACTTTTTTACCAGTAACAAGCACTGTTTATACAATTACGGTAGGTGCTGGTGGTGCTGGTTCGTCTGGTACTACTACCGTAGCAACTAATGGGCAAAACTCATCTATTA
>Ga0233443_1001396_pt1 | contig 21329 bp, 19 predicted proteins | sample SI_123_September_2_FD_182784 | JGI IMG/M metagenome (GOLD analysis project Ga0233443, IMG submission 182784) | Seawater microbial communities from Saanich Inlet, British Columbia, Canada - SI_123_September2016_200_MG | ecosystem: Environmental > Aquatic > Marine > Inlet | place: Canada: British... | reverse complement strand
TCCCAGTGATCTGCACAACGATCCGCTCTATCTCTTCAGCAAAGCGCAATGGCTGCGGCGCGAGGACAAGTTCCAGGAAGCCGCACGCGCCATGCAGGCTGCGCCGCGCGATCCCGCACGGCTGGTCAATGCGGACGAATGGTGGATCGAACGGCGGCTGTTGGCGCGCAAGCTGCTCGATACCAACGAGCCACGCCTTGCCTATGCCGTCGCGCGCGATGCATCGCTGCCGGCACGCGACATCTACAAGACAGAACAGGAGTTCACCGCAGGCTGGATCGCGCTGCGATTCCTCAACGACCCAAATCTTGCGGCCCAGCATTTCGCGCGGATCGGCGTTGGTAGCGTTAATCCGACCGCCCTCGCCCGCGCCGGCTACTGGCAGGGCCGCGCAGCGGAAGCCGCCGGGCGGTCCCAGGAGGCACGTGCCGCGTATGAATCGGCGGCGGCGCAATCCACAAGCTATTACGGCCAGCTCGCGCGGGCGAAGCTGGGACTGCCGCAGATCGCATTGAACGGCGTGCCGGGCCGCTCACGCGGCGGCGAGCGGCTGGAGATTGTCCGCGCCGTCGAGCTTCTCTACGCGCTGGACGAACGCGAGATCGCCATCCCCATTCTTGCCGACATGGGCGATCGCGCCGACATGGACGGCCTGCTCGCGCTGTGCGAGCTAACCCAGCGGCACAACGATGCGCGGGGCATGCTCCTTGTCGGCAAGGCAGCGCTGAATCGCGGCATGCCGTTCGATCACTATGCTTATCCGGTGATCGGCATTCCGCCCTACAAGGACTTCGGACCCGAGGTGGAGAAGGCTATCGTCTTTGCCATTGCCCGGCAGGAAAGCGCGTTCAATCCCTCCGTGGTGTCGCCCGCCCAGGCTTACGGCCTGATGCAGGTTACCCCTGCCGCCGGCAAGTACGTCGCCAAGCGACACGGCGCAACGTTCGATCTCGCCAGGTTGAAAGCCGATCCCGCATACAACGCCGCATTTGGCGCCGCCGAACTCGGCGGCCTGATCGAAGACTATCGCGGCTCCTACATCATGACCTTTGCCGGCTACAACGCCGGACGCGGCAGCGTACGCAAATGGATCGAGCGTTACGGCGATCCCCGCGATCCCAAAGTAGACGCGGTTGATTGGGTCGAGAAAATCCCGTTCTCCGAGACCCGCAACTACGTCCAGCGCATCATGGAAAACGTCCAAGTGTACCGCTCACGGTTCGGCGGCGGCAGCAAGCTGCTGATCGAGGCCGATTTGCGCCGGGGCGCGGGTGTGGAATAGGTTTGGGCCGGTACTTTCCACTCCGTCATCCTGAGGCGCGAGCCGCATTTGCGGTGAGCCTCGAGGGATGAACGTTCAAATCCATCTCAGCATGGCGCGCCGCCCTTAGAGGCCTTCACTGCGCCAAGGCTCCTCAGGGTGACGGCAAATGCTCCAATCATTCCGCGACGTCTACTGCCAGTCGGCCGACGGGCTGAAACTCCATGCCAAGATCATCGGCCCTGACGACAGCACGGCGTTGCCGGTGCTTTGCCTCCCCGGCCTGACGCGAACCACCGACGATTTCGATGACATCGCCCGCGCCATTGCCACCGATCCCGCCAAACCACGCAAGGTCGTGGCCGTGGATTATCGCGGGCGTGGCCTGTCGGACTACGATCCTGATCCCGCCAAATACGCAGTCCCCGTCGAACTTGGCGACGTGCTGACAATCGCGGCCTCACTCGGAATCTCCCGTGCGATTCTGCTTGGCACATCGCGGGGCGGCCTCATCTCGATGGCGCTGGCGGCGGCGCAGCCGCAGCTTCTGGCCGGCGTCATCCTGAACGACATCGGTCCTTCGCTGGAGATGGGCGGATTGATGAAGATCAAGGGCTACATCGCCAACCCGCCGCCGAGACAAACGTGGGATGAGGCCGCACGCGGCCTGAAGGAGTTGTTTGCCAGTGCGTTTCCGTCGCTCAGGGACGCCGAATGGATGGCGTGGGCGCGCCGCGCGTTCCGGGAAAAGGCAGGTGGCGGGTTGGAGCGAACCTACGACCTGAAACTCTCGCATACGCTCGACGGATTCGATCCGGCCACTCCGCTGCCGCAGGACTGGGAGCTTTTCGACAAACTCGCGGGCGTTCCGCTGATGCTGATTCATGGCGGACTGTCCGACCTGCTCTCACGGCAGGGCGTTCAGGACATGGTCGCGCGGCGGCCAGACATCGATCTCGTCACGGTCGCAGATCAGGGCCACGCGCCGCTGCTGGCGGACAAGCCCACCATGGACCGCATCGTCGCGTTCTGCGCGCGGTGTGATGGGGCTAAAACCTAACCCCATCACCATTCTCGACGGTAGCTGGCAGCTGCTCCGCTCGTCCCCGCGAAAGCGGGGACCCATTCCTGAGGTGCTGGATTCCCGCTTTCGCGGGAATGAGCGGAGAGAACGTCCTGCACTTCAGACAACAAAAAACCCCCGGCAGTTTCCTGCCGGGGGTTCTTTTAGTTCAGGTCGTAATCGCCATTAGGCGATTGCGATTACCAGGTGCGGCGAACGCGGAGGTTGCCGGACCAGATGCCCTGATCCTTGTAGTCGTACGTGCCGGCTGGCTTGAACACAGCGGAGGTGCCAGCAAAGTTACCGGCAACCAAACCCTGCGAACCGGTGTTCGACTGGTCGAGGTTGGTGTACATCACTTCGCCCGAGAACGTCAGGTTGCGAACGGGGGTCCAGGCGGTACGGGTACCAACCTGCCAGATCGCGAAGTCAGGATTACAGGTGTAACCGTTGAGCTTCGCAGACTGAAGAGCCTGGGCCGCGCAAATACCGGCCGAAGCGTTGGTGTTGTAATCGATGCGCGTGTAGCTGCCGAACACGCTGGTTTCCCAATTCGGGGTCCAGTTGTGAACGTAAGCACCGCGGAAACCCCAACCGGTGGTCTTCTCGAGCTTGCTGCCGGTGGTATAGACCGCGTCAGCGAGCGTCAAAACAGCGAGGCTCTGATAGCTGCCAGCGAACGACGCGCTGCCGAACTTGTCGAAGTTGTTGCCGGTCACGCCGCCGATGAGGTACTTCATCGCACCGTCAGCATAGGTCGCATCCAACGACAGCTTGTCGCCAGGTCCGGTCGGCAGGTTCTTCAACTGAAGGCCGCCCGAAATCGCGAAGCCCCAAGCATCTTGCGGAGCGCCATTCGGCTCGACCGGAGCAGCGCCGCCAAGACCAGCGTAGTAGTTGGCATGGACGTTGTGCACAGCACCCGACAGCTGAGCGGTGAACGCAGCCTGGTCGATCTTAACGTTACCGACGAAGTCTGGCGCCACGTTTCCGCCGTACGAGTTGGTGTACGCACCGGTGATGGCGGTAGTGCCAACAGCCGCGTTCGCAGCGAGCGAAGCGTTGATCAACTGAGCGCGGTTAATGACGCGGTTGTCTTCAACACCCAACTGAGCTGACACGCCGTTGCCGAACTGCCACGTGTAGGCGATCTGGTTGATGCCAGTCGCGTTGTCGTAGCCGCCGAGCAGGAACGCGGTGTTGTTGTTGGCGGCGTAAGCACCCCATGGGGTCTGGAAGCCTGAGACAGCCTTACCGAAGGTGAAGCCGGCGAACTGAACGAAGCCGTAGTCGACGGTCAGGTTACCCGCCGACGGACCGGTGCCGGTCGAATGTTCGAAGTTGCTCGACCAGTAGGTACGAACAACACCGTATTCGGTGGCAGTGCGGGTGTCGAGGTTCAGCTGAATGCGGGAGCGGGTCGTGAAGTAGTCCGAATTGCGGCTGCCCGAACCAAACACACCAGAACCAGCGGCGTTAGCGCCCGCAGGGCCGGTGCCTTCATTCCAATTTGGCCCATTGTAGTTGTTGGAGTTGATGTTCGCGTCAACCTGGACGTAGCCGCCCAGCTTGATGCAGGTGTCAGTGCCGGGGATGTAGTAGAAACCGGCGCCGTAAAGGGAGCAGATCTTCACGTACTGAACGGCTTTCGCCTTGACGGGAAGATCGGCTGCCTGTGCCCCGGCGGACGCTGCGATGATCGCAGCCGAACCCAGGATAAGGCTCTTAATGTTGCTCATAAAACCTCCAAGTTTTGCTCTTTAGGGAAGGTTCCGGGCCGGTGGTGTAAGTCACACCACTTGGTTGGTTCCCTTAATCCCCGCTAACCGCCCGGTCGCCTCGCGCTTTCGGACACTCCCGCTGAACGCGAGCGACTTAAGCGAAACTCCCAAACGGGACGACCTCGGGATGCCCCCCTCCGTCGCTTCGACGACCATTGCCCAACAGTCGTGAACACACAACAAAAGACCGCCTTGAAACGGTACGGTTCCGGCCGTTTTTAAAGAGGTGTTGCACAAATGGCACGCAACCTGTTGCTGGCATCCCACACAAGCTGTTGATATTATTTGTTTTTTACAGAAGCCTCGGAATGTTCCGCGAGATGGCCATTGTGGCAGCGCACACGTCACCGGGTGCGATGCCGCTGTGAATTGCGCGAATCGGAAGCGCCTGAGAACGACCTTCGATGCCCTGTGTTTAGGCACTCGATTCCGGCGAAACCGGCGCCTGAATGAGCTCTTGTTCCCGCACTTGAGGGCGAGAATGGCCGTTCTTCGCTGCGGCGGATGCCTCACCGGCGTCAATTAAGGCACAACCGCGACGGGACACGCCTGCCGAGCGCGACGGTCGCGACATATAAAGGCAGAAAGAACATAAAGGCAGAAAGAACGATCCGAAGGCGCCTGAGGCAAACACAGGCTTTATAAAAGTCAGCAGCGACTTGCGGCGCGTCATCGTGTGAGGCATATCGAGCCTGTGGAGACGTGGCCGAGCGGCTGAAGGCACTCGTTTGCTAAATGAGCATACCTTGAAAAGGGTATCGAGGGTTCGAATCCCTCCGTCTCCGCCACCTCGAAATAAAATCGGGAACGCCGCCGCGCTGCCGTTTGCTGCAAGCAGCCTGAGCAGGTTCCGGGATTTGAGTTGGAGGGCCGCACGTAAGCACCGCGTCGAGCGCGGGCATCATGGCCCGCGTCTCCGGGTGGCTCCGGCATCAAAAATGAAGAAAAGTTAGATCCTCTGCTATATTCTGTTCTCGCGGGCGATTTTGGAAAACCGCCAAGGAGAGAAGTTGGTGGATACTCCGAGCACTTCACGTTGGGCAGGGCGCAGCATTACGGGATTGGTCGTTCTCTACCTGTTATTCGACAGCATGATCCGGATCGCGAAAATGGAGGCCGCCGTGCAAGGCGCCGAGCGGCTAGGGTTTCCGAACAGTCTCATCGTATCGATCGGAGCGATCGAACTCGTTTGCATTGTGCTCTACGTGGTCCCGCGCACTGCGGTGCTCGGTGCAATTCTGCTCACAGGCTATCTCGGTGGCGCAACCGCAACCATCTTGCGTTTGGAGAACTGGTGGTTTCTCCTGCCGATCGGCCTTGGCGTGATGGTCTGGGGCGGATTGTACTTTCGAGAGCCGAGATTGCGTGCACTCATTCCCTTGTGCACCCGAGTCTAATAATAAGATCCCAATCACCGTCCTGCCGCGGAGATTAAACCAACCGGGAAGCTTAGTGCATCGCCATCCACGCCCGTGCTTCACGCTGAGCGGTTGCGATCTCGACATCGGACATCAGCCCGGCGACTTCCCGGCGCAGTGAGATGGCATCTACCCTGCCCTTGAGCGCGGCCAAATTGAACCATTTGTGTGCGGCGACGAGATCGATCAGGCCGTTTCGCCCGCTCGAATAGATCATGCCGAGGTCAAACAGGACGTCCCCGTTCGCCGCCTCCTCGACCGGCAGCGCGGTGCCGGTATCGATCGTTCCCTGAAACATCCTGGCTCTCCGATTTCCCACCGCGGCGAGCGCGGCTCCTGTCGATATTCTGTTTGACGCAACCGTTGCTTTTTCTGGCGCGTATTCCGCAAAACCGGTTTGCCAATTCTGCGGAATACGCGTTCGCCGTTTGCCGGCTTGTTGGGATGATATGACCCGTAAAATTTGAATGGCAGTTTAAGCATCGCGATGAATCGAACGTGAACGCAGCGATCGGGCGCGGCGCCGCGAATCGCAAAAACCAGCTATTTTCAAGCGTTACTCGGCAATCGAGACAATCGATTCACCTTCGTCTTTGGCGAAGCGATAACCATTGCACGCGGACAAGAGTCAGGGTGGCTCGCACAGTCGCGCTGGCGCAGGATGCGAACCGAAGCGGTCGCCGGGGTGTTCGCAGCCGGGACTCTTGGCGACCGAGACTCACGTCGAATGCGGACCTTGCCCACGCGGACAACGTCACGTCAGAGAGTCGGGATTGTTTTTCTGGTCTTGGGAGAGATCACCGCCGGATGCGCTCGAAAGAGGCAACGGCCGAGCGGCTCAAAAAAACGAGGGCGTCGGTGAACACGTCAGGACTGAGATTTCACCGGACCGCCTGCCGAGGCAGACCGCCGGGAAACTGCGAGGTCATCCCCCGCAACGAACGAAGAGTTCTTGAACTCTTCTGCCTGACCGTCTGGTCAGACCGTCTCGCCTGATGTCTCGCCGACACCCTCTTTCGTCGACTGGAGCCGCCGGTTCAAACTCGTTCTTGCGAACAGATCAGCCTGGCGGCTCTTGTGACGATGCCGGCATCATGTGCCGACAATTCCATAAGGCGTAGCCTTACTTCTTCTTCTTGGCGACCTTGCGGGTCTTCTTGGCAGTCTTCTTCACTGCCGACTTCGCCTTCTTCGCCTTCTTCGCTTTCTTGGCCATGTTGCCCTCCTAAGTTCGTGAGATGGCTTAATCGCTGTGTGCACTCGGGAATCGAAATGCACTTCATCTGGATTACACCAACGCACTCAAAAAAACAGTGTCCCGCTTAAGGAAGTGTTTACGCACAAGGCGCAGCGCGCGCTGCAAACACGAAACGGAAGCATCGCGACGCCTCTGCGTAACACTGCATCACGCGCAACAAACGCCTGAGAGACGCAGCATCGCGCATGAAAGAAGTGCCTGTGCCGCAGTCGTTTCTTTTATCGCGACACAACGCGCGTCATAACGCCTTTAAAACCGCGGATAACTCTGCGACTGAAAAAAAGTGCGTTCCGCGGACTCTGAGTCGCGATTTTTGGCAACAAAAATATTTTCTGGAAAATTTGGTTTTGGCGCGATCATCGCTCGCACCGGAGAACTTTTTCCGACTTTTTGCGAATCTGATTCGCAAATCGATTCCACGCCGCGAGAGGTTTTCATCGTCGTTGCGACGATGCCGAGCGCGCGTCGCAGCATCGAAACGAAAACCGAAACGCCCCGATGACGACACGCGGAAGCGACGTCGTGCGCGCCCGGCATCCTCGCGTTAACGATGTTCAGATGCCGAGCTTGGCCTTCAGCAGGTCGTTCACTGCCTGCGGGTTCACCTTGCCGCCGGACGACTTCATCACCTGGCCGACGAACCAGCCCATGAGCTGCGGCTTGGCGCGCGCCTGCTCCGCCTTGTCCGGATTGGCGGCGATGATGTCATCGACCAGCTTCTCGATGGCGCCGAGATCGGTGACCTGCTTCATGCCGAGGCTGTCCACCAGCGCACGCGGGTCGCCGCCTTTGGTCCAGACGATCTCAAACAGGTCCTTGGCGATCTTTCCGGAGATGGTTTCTTCTCCGATCAGGCCGATGATCGCGGCCATCTGCTCTGCCGAAACGGGCGAGGCGGAAATGTCCTGCCCTTCCTTGTTAAGGCGGCCGAACAGTTCATTGATGACCCAATTGGCGGCCAGCTTGCCGTCGCGGGCCTTGTCGGCAAGCTTGCCCAGCACCGCCTCGTAGAAGTCGGCGCTTTCGCGCTCGGCGACCAGCACGCTGGCGTCGTAAGGCGTCAGCGCGAAGTCGGCGATGAAACGTTCGCGCTTCTCGTCGGGCAGTTCGGGCAGTTTCGCTTTCAGTGCGTCCACATAGGCCGCGGTGAATTCCAGCGGCAGCAGGTCGGGATCCGGGAAATAGCGATAGTCGTGCGCTTCCTCCTTGGAGCGCATCGACCGGGTTTCACCCCTGTTCGGATCGTACAGCCGGGTTTCCTGATCGATGCTGCCGCCGTCCTCCAGGATACCGATCTGGCGGCGGGCTTCATAATGGATAGCCTGCCCGATGAAGCGGATCGAGTTCATGTTTTTGATTTCGCAGCGCGTGCCTAACGGCTCGCCGGGCCGCCGCACCGAGACGTTGACGTCCGCGCGCAGATTTCCTTTCTCCATATCGCCGTCGCACGTGCCCAGATAGCGCAGGATCGAGCGCAGCTTGGCGACATAGCCCTGCGCTTCTTCGGCCGAGCGGATGTCCGGCTTGGACACGATTTCCATCAGCGCTACGCCGCAGCGGTTTAGATCGACAAGCGTCATCGTCGGATTCTGGTCGTGCAGCAGCTTGCCGGCGTCCTGCTCCAGATGCAGCCGCTCGATGCCAACGGTCACGCTCTCGCCGCCGGGAAGATCGACGACCACCTCGCCCTCGCCGACGATCGGCGACTTGTACTGGCTGATCTGATAGCCCTGCGGTGAATCCGGATAGAAATAGTTTTTCCGGTCAAACACCGAGCGCAGATTGATCTGCGCGTTCAGCCCGAGCCCAGTGCGTACCGCCTGTGCCACGCACTCCTCGTTGATGACGGGCAGCATGCCGGGCATGGCCGCGTCCACCAGCGAGACATGATCGTTCGGCGCACCGCCGAATTCGGTCGAGGCGCCCGAGAACAATTTGGAATTGGAGGTCACCTGGGCGTGGATTTCGAGCCCGATAACCATTTCCCAGTCGCCGGTGGCGCCTTTGATGAGCTTTGAAGGTTTGACAGGTGCGTTCATGGGAGGGCTCTGGGTAGGGTCGCGTTCTCAGGTGGCGGTTCATATCGAAAAGCGTTGAAATATTTGAGCTTTTCTTCGTGGAACGAGAGTTTTTAGCAGCCCTGTGGCACCGCGTCGAGAGAGGCTCCGCCCGGTCTCGATCTCGCCAACCGATCCCGCGAGCGACACGAGTGAAGCGAACTTCGGACTCGGAACACTAGAACGACCCGAACACCGACCCCAAAGCGATAACCGCGGCCAGCGCAATCAGCGCACCAGCGATGCCGACCATGACGATATCGAGATAGCTTTCGCGATGCGTCGATCCGCAAACGGCAAGCAATGTCACCACCGCACCGTTGTGCGGCAAACTGTCAAGCGTGCCAGAGCCAATTGCCGCCACCCGGTGCATCAGCGCCGGATCGATGCCCTGTTCCGCCGCTATGCGCATGTACGTACTGCCGAGCGCATCGAGCGCAATCGTCATGCCGCCCGACGCAGAGCCGGTGAGAGCTGCAAGTATGTTGGTCGCAACGGCAAGCGAAACCAGCGGCCCGCCTCCAATTGAAAGGACCCAGTCGCGCACCGCCGCAAACGCGGGCAGCATTGCGACAACGGCTCCGAAACCCACAAGGCTGGCCACACTGAAGGCCGGCAGGACGGACGCATTGGCCCCGGCATCCATGCTGAGCCGCAGGGCCGGCAACCGCCGGCGATTAACCGCGATCAGCGTCGCGATCGCAGCCGCAAGCGCGACCGCGACCGACCAAACGCCGGCCACCGCAGACAATGAAGAGCTGCCCCAGCGCTCTTCCCCCAGAAAGGAAAAGTCGAGCCGTGGCAGAATGACCAGCGACATGAGAAGATTGACGCTCACCACCACAGCGAGCGGAAGCACAGCCACACCGATCGGCACCACGGCATCGGTATGGTGGCCGTGACCGATTTCCGCAGGGTCGAATTCCCGCGCAGTCGTCGCTCGCTCGCGAATCTTCTGATCGTCGGCGGCCAGCTTTGGAGCCGTATCGGCACCGGCGCCGTAGCCCTCGCCGGACCGGCGCGCAGCCGCCTCGGCACGGGCGAGCCACCACAAGCCAAACCCCAGCATGATGGCCGAGGCAATGATACCGAGTCCCGGCGCGGCAAACGGCGTGGTGCCGAAGAACGGCATCGGAATCGCGTTCTGAATCGCAGGCGTGCCCGGGAATGCCGTCATCGTGAATGTCGAGGTGCCGAGTGCGATCGCGGCCGGCATCAATCGCCGTGGAATGTTGGCCGCGCGGAAAAGTGCCTGTGCCATCGGCGCCAGCACGAAGAACGCGACGAACAAGCTTACGCCCCCATAAGTAACAATCGCGCCTGCAAGCACCACCGCCAGCATGGCGCGGCGCGGACCCAGCTTCTCTGTCATGAAGCGAGCAATCGCCTCGACCGAACCACTGTCGTCCATCAGTTTTCCGAACAACGCGCCAAGAAGGAACAGCGGAAAAAACTGTGCGAGAAACTGCGCCGCACTGCCCATGAAGGTCTGGGTCCAATGGGCCAGCAACGGCTCTCGTGACACCGCTGCCGCGACAAGCGCCGCCGCAGGCGCCAGCAGGAGCACACTCCAGCCGCGATAGGCGAGCCAGATCAGCAATCCGAGCGCGACGAAAATTCCCAGGAGGCCCATGGTTCAGACCTCGTCCAGCAGACGATCCAGATCGAGCGTGGATCGCTTGCCTACATCCGGGCCATGGGTCGCAAGGAAGGCTTCGGCAGCACGTCTTCCCTCGTCACGCAGCATCGTCAGGAAATCCCATTCCGCGTTAAATTTCGATGATGCGCCAAGCTTGTCGATGGCTGTGCTCGAGATCAGGTGGATGCGCATTCCTGCCCACAATGCCCCTTCCCCGGTGCCGGCATCGACGACCTGCCGCAGCAGGGCGATCATGCGCAGTTCCTTCAACAGCGTGGCGTTGAAGGAGACCTCGTTCAGCCGATCGAGAATCTCGCGTGCCGAGCGTGGTGTGCCCTCCCGTTCGACCGGGTTCACCGCGACGAGTAACGTATCCTGCGATTTGCATTCCCGCACCAATGGGGTGATGGTTGGATTGCCCGAGTAGCCGCCATCCCAATAGGCCTCACCGTCGATCTCGATCGCCTGAAACAGCGTCGGCAGACAGGCCGACGCGAGCAGGACGTCAGGGGTCATCTCGGCATTGCGAAAGACACGTCCGCGCCCCGTGCGAACATTGGTTGCCGTGACGAACAGGCGAATGGACGACTTCGCCACGCGTTCGAAATCAACGCACTCGGCCAGAATTTCCCTGAGCGGATTGGCGCCTCGCGGGTTCAGGTCGTAAGGCGAGAACAGCCGCGCCGCCATATCGAAGGCGACAAAGAATGGCGAGTTGTCGAGTGTCCATCTGCCCAGCAGAATATCCAGAGGGCTGCGCCGAATGGGACTGAACCGGGCGGCGTAGGAGACACGTTGCCAGAACAGTTCGAGGGCAGTACGCGCGCCTTCCGCTCCGCCTGCGGCGTACCCGTCCGCTAGGACCACTGCATTCATCGCACCGGCGGAGGTACCGGAAATGCCGTCGATCCGGAGCCATGGTTCCTTGAGGAGCCGGTCGAGCACGCCCCAGGTGAAGGCGCCATGAGAACCGCCGCCCTGGAGCGCAAGGTCGACCAGAAGTGTATCGCGAACGGTATCAGCGGAAGCCTTAGAGGGGTCCAGCGACATCTGTCCTCCTGCACGAAGTACGACGTCCATCGCTCAGCCGCGTCTTGCACGCTCAGCTTGCAATGAAACGGTCCCGCAGCCTACCTCGAAAAGTTGAACGTCGCCGGACTGACCTTCCTACAAACCCGCCGCAAAACTGCGGAATGTCGGACTCGCCCGCAGCGCATCGCGCCCCGCCTCGATGACGCTATCGACTTGCTCCGGCGGCAGTTGGAAGCGCGTCGGGACCCGTTCAAGCTCGGCGGCGCGAGACTGATCGAGTTGATCGAAGCCGATCCGGCCGACATAGAATTTGACATCGCGGCAATTCCAGCCTGGGCCTACTCCGTATTTTGCGCGATCCGCGGCCGACAATCCACAGCGCCACCGCACCAGCGCGGCCTGCCAATCGGTCATGGTGGCGCTGAACGCCGTGAAACTGCCAGCGACGCTGGCATCGATGGCAGTGTCGGCGGCGGCCTTGACGAGATCCGCTCCGGTCGGCCCCTCGACGGTATTGATCCAGTTGCCGGACAAACCGGTCTTGGCGTCGACCACCAGAATCAGAGCACGCCGCAGTTTCACCGCCTGTCGCGGGCTAAGCGGTCCATACGGCGTATCCGACGACAGCCGTGCGATAGTCATGCCGGCCAGGCCATAGTTGTCGACCAGGCCGCCATCAAGCAGCTTGATGTAAGGCATCGAACCATCGTGATAGCGGCTGATCGCCTTGGCGAACGAGTTCAGCATCGGAGGGGCGTTGGAATTGTCCCGTGCCCGCACGACCCACGGCGGCAGCCGGTCATTACACTTTCCGGGGAACGTCTGGATCACGACCGGCGCGAACGCCACCGGGACCGCCGCCGAAGCCGCAACCGCGTTCGCGAGCGGATACTCCGACAGATTGCTGCACATGGCGCCGAATGCCACCGCACCGAACACGAATGGTGTCCTGTTATAAATGTCGGAGGCATTGATCCAGACCTGCGGCCGGCTCGTGAGGCCCAGGTCTCGAAATGTTGCCCCCTGAAACAGATTGGCGTCGAGCCAGCGCGGAAATCCCGTGGAGTCGTTGATGCCGCCGGCAACCGCGCGGGAGAGAGTCGCGAGAGTGAGATTTGTCTGCAGTCCCTCCTCCGCATTGCGCAGCAGGAACCGCTCGCGAAAATCGGCAAGAGCAGCCCGCTTCCGCAAGCCGTAATAAGCCGCCGTGACCGAACCGCCTGATACACCGGAGATGAACTCGACCCGATCAATCATCGATCCCTGCGCGCCGCGGACCGGAATACGCTCCATCTCCTGCAGCACGCCAAAGGAAAACGCGGCGGCGCGGGTTCCGCCGCCTGAAAAGGACAGCCCAACGACCGTGTCCTCAGGGCTTGTCGTCTCGCCGAAGCCGATATTTCCTCTGTCCGCGAGGTTGTCGGATCCGGGCAGATTGACCGGAGCATTCTGAATCGACGCGCAGCCGAGCAATATGCCCGACACAAACATCACACTGACAAGAGGCCGCACCCAACGCATCGATCACCGATCCCACCGGCCGTTATGGCCCCCGGCGGTTAATGAAGACATACCGCCGCCGATCAGGCATTGGCCACCACAACGGTGAAATCAAGGCGACGGTATCCGGTCTGCCACCGAAGCGTTACGTCCACCACTTCCTGGCGGTGAAGTGTCCCGCCGACTGCTCGATAACTTCGCCGAGCGAGAACAGCGTCTCCTCGTCGAACGGCCGGCCGATCAACTGCAGGCCAAGCGGCAGCCCTTGCACGTCCTTGCCCGCAGGCACGGCGATGCCAGGCAATCCCGCCATATTCACGGTCACCGTGAAGATGTCATTGAGATACATCTCGATCGGATCGGCCTTGCCCTTTTCGCCGATGCCGAATGCCGCGGATGGCGTCGCCGGCGTCAGGATGGCATGAACGCCCTTGGCGAACACATCCTCGAAATCCTTTTTGATCAGCGTGCGGACCTTCTGCGCGCGTAGATAGTATGCGTCGTAATAACCGGCTGAGAGCACGTAGGTGCCGATCATGATGCGGCGGCGAACTTCCGCTCCGAAACCTTCGGCACGGGTATTCTCATACATCTCGACGATGTTGCGGCCGTTGACACGCGCGCCGTAACGCACGCCGTCATAGCGAGCGAGGTTGCTTGAGGCTTCCGCTGGCGCAACAACATAGTAGGCCGGCAGCGCGTACTTGGTGTACGGCAGGGAGACCTCGACCAATTCTGCACCTGCTGCTTTCAACCAATCGGCGCCCTGCGCCCACAGCTTGTCGATTTCGCCGGACATGCCGTCGAGACGATATTCCTTCGGAATACCGATCTTCATCCCCTTCACCGACTTGCCGATGGCGGCCTCATAGTCCGGCACGGGATGATCGACGGACGTCGTGTCCTTCGGATCGTGACCGGCCATCGACCGCATCAGGATCGCTGTGTCGCGCACCGTACGCGCAAATGGTCCAGCCTGATCGAGCGACGAGGCAAACGCCACGGTGCCCCAGCGCGAGCAGCGGCCGTAGGTCGGCTTGATGCCCACGATGCCGGTGAACGCCGCTGGCTGACGGATCGAACCGCCGGTGTCGGTGCCGGTCGCGCCGAGACACAGATTGGCCGCGACCGCCGAAGCCGAGCCGCCCGACGAGCCGCCAGGAACGAGGTTGGTATCGGAGCCTTCGCGCCGCCACGGATTGATTACCGGCCCGAACGCCGAAGTCTCGTTAGACGAGCCCATCGCGAACTCGTCGCAGTTCAGCTTGCCGAGCATCACCGCGCCATCGCGCCAGAGCTGCGAGGTGACAGTGGATTCGTAAGGGGGGATGAAGTTGCCGAGAATCTTCGAGCACGCCGTCGCCCGCACATTCGTAGTGGCAAACAGGTCCTTCACGCCGAGCGGGATACCGGCGAGCGGACCCGCGTCACCCTTGGCGATGGTCGCATCCGCGGCACGCGCCTGCGTGCGCGCCTGCTCCGGTGTCTCAAGCACATAGGCATTGAGCACGCGGGCCTTTTCCATCGCGGCCAGATGCGCGTCGGTCAACTCAAGCGCAGTGAAGGATTTCTGCGTCAGCCCTTCGCGGGCATCGGCGAGGGTCAGCGAAGTTAGGTCAGTCATTCATTCTTCAATCGGGTCGCAGTGAAAAGGAGACTTGTTCTTTTTGGCTTTGGATGCCTCGGCTTCGAGCATGTCGATCACCGCGTCGATGGCCTTGTCGGGATCGACATTCTTTCCCTGCCGTTCCATCTCATCAAGATAGGTCATGTAGGCCGCATAAGCCTTCTCGTCGCTGCACAGCAGGCACATGGCATTTGCCTCGGGGTTATTCGACGACTTTTGGCACCAGGAAGAAGTGATCCTCGGTCGCAGGCGCATTGGCGAGAATCTTCCCAGGAATCTCGCCGTCGCTGACAACGTCCGCGCGCTTCTTCATCTCCATCGGCATCACAGAGGTCATAGGCTCGACGCCTTCAATATCGACCTCGGTCAACTGCTCGACGAAGGCCAGCATCGCATTCAATTCGCCTTGCAGATGCGAAACCTCGTCTTCCTTGACGGCGATGCGTGCAAGGTGCGCAATCCGGCGGACGGTGGCGGCATCGACTGACATATTTCTGGAGACTCCGGACGGCTCTATTCAGCCGCCCTCATAGAACATTCGGCGCGGATCGCCAACGTCAAATAAGTCGCGAGGGCAATGCCCTCAATAAATTAGTGAAACAATGTCAATAGCTTGCAGAATTCGCCGACGCGAATACCATAACGCTCACGTCACCCGCGCCCCCCTCCCGCATCACATCGAACGGAGAATGGTTTTCCTCCGCGAACAAGGTAATCGCGCACTGGATGTGTTCGACGCCCTGCCCGGTCGTGGTGAACGGCAACAGCAGACGCTCGTAATGCACAGTCTCGCCGCCCGCATTCTGGACCGGCGTCGATGTGAATGCCGGAATGCGCTGGTCCACCACCGTCCGGTACGCCCTCAGGCCGCGTTCGCGCACAGCAGGCGCCATCACCTCGTCGAGGAACAGACCGGTGCAATCGCGGTTGTGCATCTTGCTGAAATCCGCGCCCTGAAACCGGATCAGGTAGGAGGGCTTGCCGTCGCGCCAGACCACATCCAGCATCATCAGCTTGTCGCGGACGCGCTCGAGATCGTAGCCTTGTCCGGCTGCGATGTCAGGCAGTTCGGCAGCACCCTTCCAGCGCTCCCACAACTTGAGCATTCCTATCTGCTGGACGCAGCGAATATGACTGCGGCCTTCGAAATCTGGCAAACCTTGATGATCCAACGGAAGTTCCAGCGAGCAGGATACGAATGGCGCGGCGGCGCGTGACTAGCAAGCGCCGTGGGCATTAACAGTCCGCCTTTGGCTCTATTTCGATAGAGCCCGCAGGCGGTCGAGCGCTTCGGCAGCCAGCGTGCGCGTGAGGTCCGCCGCACCGAGCTGGCGCCCGAGCGCCACAGACTGGCCGGCCCAGAGATTGGTGAAATCCACCCGTCCGAGTTTCTCGGCTGCCGCCTTTAGCGGGCCCAGCGCCGTAGCGGCGTGCGGAAACACCGGTGCGTCCGGGGATACCGGGCCGACCTCGCGCATCACCCGATTGACGACGCCACGTGCGGGACGCCCGGTCATGACGTTGGTGATGACAGTGGACTCATCCGCAGCTCCCGCAAGCGCTGCCCGGCCACCGGCGCTGACCTTGGATTCGGGCGTTTGAAGGTAGGCTGTACCGATCTGTACCCCCGCAGCCCCCAGCGCGAGCGCCGCAGCGATCCCTCGCCCGTCAGCGATCCCGCCTGCGGCGATGACCGGCACCTTCACCGCATCCACGACCTGCGGCACCAATGACATCGTGCCCGGCTGCGAAGCGATGTTCTCGGTCAGAAACATTCCGCGATGACCGCCAGCCTCGGCGCCCTGCGCAATGACGGCATCGGCGCCGTTCTGTTCGAGCCAGACTGCTTCCTTGACGATAGTCGCGGAGCCGATGACGATGGACCCCGCCGCTTTGACGCGTTTCAACAGCGCCTTGTCCGGCAGACCGAAATGAAAGCTCACGACCTCGGGCTTCAACTCCTCGACCAGTTCGCACATCTGCGCATCGAACGGAGCGCGATTGGCCGCTTGAATGGTCATACCGGGATCAAGCCCGAGTTCCTTGTAGTAAGCCTCGAGCCGTCTGCGCCACCCGGCTTCGCGGGCCGCGTCGGCATCGACCGCCGTGTGGCAAAAGAAATTCAGGTTTAGCGGCGCGCCGATGCGCTGGCGGAAAATGCTGACCTGCTCGCGCGCTTTCTCGACCGAGATCATCGCGCAGGGCAAGGATCCGAGCGCCCCACCCTCCGCGGCGCCGATCATGACATCGACGTCCTGGACTCCGGCCATAGGCGCCTGGATAATCGGAACATCGATCTTGAAAAGGTCGAGAAGTCTGCGGTCGGGCCACATGGTTTCGCTCCCTTATCCAAACACCGCGCCATAGTGATAGGGCGGAATTTCAACCAGATCAGCGAGCTTCAACCCGCTCGTTTCGACCGCCTCGGTAGTCTGTTCCGGAGACAATCTCAATTCACCTTTCGGCCCGCGCGGTTCACCCAGGACCACGGTTTCTTCGCGCGGGCGCCGATGCCAGTTGACGATCGCAAAACGACCGCCAGGATTCAGGACCGCGCGAACAGCACGGGACAAACGCGGCCGATCGGGAACGCCGTGAAAGGCATTCGCCATGAATACAAAGTCAGTTCCACCCGAAACCAGACCGGCAAGTTCGTAGGCGTCGCCTGTTACAAAGTCACAGTTGGTCACGCCGCTTTCGGCCAGGCGACGACGCGCCACTTCCAGCAGGTCGCGGTCGATATCGATGGCGACCACCTGATGCGCAATCTTCGCAATTTGCAGCGTGAACCAGCCGTCGCCAGAACACAGATCGATCACCTTCATGCCTGGTTTGACCCCGACTGCGGTCAACACGCCGACGGGATCGGGCCACAGCGCCTCCCACCAGCCGGCGTCCGGCATTTCGGTGCCTGTGAAAAATCCGGGAGGGTTGTCTGTCATCTCAAGCACCCGCTCCCTGCCTGAACTGCCCGCGCCGCAAGGCGACCACCGCCCAGATCGCCTCGACCACCCCATGCGCCCAGCAAAAAGCCGTAAGCCGAGCCGAGCGCACAGGCCGCTGCGAAGCCGAGCACGAACCACGGACTGCGGTCCTCAAATGCATAACAGACCAGCATTGTCGTGACGGCGAACAATCCGAATAACGTGAGCCCGACCATCTCTTCATCCTATTCCCGCTTTGCAACGCTTGTATCCTGCGTGATAAGCGAAGCAATGCCTGCATCCATTTTACCGCTGATCGAGGCCGCCGCACTCTGGCCCGCACGAGGGGCCCTGATCGGGCTCGATCTCGGCACCAAGACCATTGGCGTTGCCGTGTCCGATCCCGACCGAAAGCTCGCCACCGGCATCGAGACGATTCAGCGCAAGACCTTCACCGCCGACGCCGCGCGGCTGCTGGCGCTGTCCGGCGAGCGCCATGTCGTGGGCTTCATTCTCGGGCTCCCGATCAACATGGATGGCAGCGAAGGACCGCGCGCGCAGTCGACGCGCGCGTTCGCTCGGAATTTCTCCAGACTGACGGAGCTTGCCATCGGCCTGTGGGACGAACGCCTGTCCACCGTCGCGGTGGAGCGCGAACTGATCGACATGGACATGAGCCGCGCCAAGCGCGCCAAGGTGATCGACGAGCACGCGGCGATCTTCATCCTGCAGGGTGCGCTGGATCGGCTCGCAACGTTGCGCAAGGCATCGGGAGAGCATTGACCGATGCTGACAATTATTGCGGCAATCGTGCCGATCTTCCTGCTGATCGTGACGGGCTTCGTTCTGCGGCGCGTTCTTATTAAAGAAGAATCTCATTGGGTCGGCACTGAGCAACTCGTCTACTATGTGCTGTTCCCGGCACTTCTGTTTCGGACACTCAGCCGTGCAAAGCTTGCGGAGGTTCCGCTGCTCGGTGTCGGCGGCGCGCTGCTGATTGCCGTACTGTTGATGGCGGCGCTTTGCCTCATGTTGCGGCCGGTCCTGATGAGGCGGCTTGGCGTGAGCGGCCCGTCGTTCACCTCGATCTTCCAGTGCTCCTGCCGGTGGCAAACCTATGTCGCGCTGGCGGTCGCCGGAAACCTGTACGGCGAAGTCGGACTCACCCTCGCCTCTGTGGCGATGGTGGCGATGATCCCGATTTTGAATATCATGGCAGTCTGGGTGCTGGCTCATTACGCCTCGCCCACACGGCTGTCATGGTCGCGCATTCTTCTCACGATCGCGCAAAATCCCTTTATCTGGGCCTGCGCACTCGGACTGGCCGCCAACCTGACCGGTTTGACGCTTCCGAAATGGATCGATGAATTCATCGATGCGCTCGGTCGCTCGTCGCTCGCGCTCGGACTGCTCGTTGTCGGCGCGGGGCTTCAGCTCCGGGGCGTCCTGCGTCCGGACCCGCCCGCGATACTATCGTGCATTCTGAAGCTGGTTGTGATGCCCGTCATGGCAGTATCGCTCGGCCTTGCGTTCGGACTTTCGGGTGCAAATCTTGCGATCGTCGCCTGCTGCGCCTCTGTGCCGACAGCGTCGAGCGCCTATGTTCTGGCACGGCAGATGGGAGGCGATGCTCCGCTGGTTGCAGAGATCCTGACGATGCAGACAGCGCTCGCCATCGTCACGATGCCCGCGGCCATTGCGCTAGTGACCTGACCTGATTTTCAGGAGTTGTTCGCCAGCCAGATGGTCTGCACCGTGGCAGCAAGATTATTAAGGCCGTGCAGGATCACCGGTAGCCATGTCGAGTTGCTGAGATAGCGCAGATAGCCGAGCAGCAATCCGATGGAGAAGACCTGCGCGAGAAAGAACCAGTTGTACTGCAGGTGCATCAGGGTCCACACCGCAGACGATAGCAGGATGGCGCCGGCGGGGCGCAAGAAGGATTCCGACCAGCCGCGATAGAGAAATCCGCGGGCGAAGAATTCTTCGGTGATCGGCGCAGCTACGCAGAACGCAAACACCAGAAGCCACAGCGCGCCGTCGGCCCGCGCAGATTTCAACACGTCGACCATGAATCCCGGCGAGGACTCGCGCCCTGCCACGCGGCTGATCACTTCCCACGCCACCATCAGCAGAACCAAGCTCGCCACACCGGCTGCCAGCATGGTCCACGATGTCGAGCGCAATGCCAGATAGTCGGCAAAGGGCGTCCGCGACACCCGCGTCGCTATCCATAGCATGATGAGAATGGCGGGCAGTCCCATGATGACCGACAGCGAGATAATCCGTCCATTCGAGAGCAGCGCGGTCAATGAACTGGTATCGAGTGGCCCGTCACCGGTGATCAGAAGCCACCCGACCACCACGGCCTGCCCGGCGAACATCGCTCCAAACAGCGCAAGCCCCCACAGGCTGGTTCCGACAAACTTCCAGACTCGTGGCTCGCGGCCCGGCGGCGACACAGGCGCAAGGCCGGCGGGGCTTTCAGCGGCAGTCATGGTCTGATCTCCAGCTTATTGATCGCCTCGGAACCGATTTTGAATTGCAGTCATTAAAAAAATGACCCATTCCGCCATCTCAAAACGACGCGATCCTGTCATTGAACCGCAGGGGCTGAATGCTTCGTCGCAATCACTCCCTCGCAAATGGATTCAAGCCGGCAAGGCACGGTCCAGCAGGCCGCGAATGTCGTCGTTGGGGAGATCGACCGCGCCGTAGAGGGCACCGTGGTCCGCAGCAAGACGCGTCGCCGCAAACAGTTCGGCATGTTTTGGCGATATCTCATGGAGCGCGGCGGCGGCGGCAACCAGCGCAAGCTTCTCCACCGCGAGCCGCGCGACGCGCTCGGCGTCAGGCTGGCGAAACGACTTCGCGATGAAGCCCACCGCTTCGACCACACCTGGAAGGCCCTTGGTCTGGTCGACCAGACCACGCAAAACATCCGCCGCAGCGTCTGCTTCGCGTGACAGCGCGCGCAGCACATCGAGGCACATCACATTGCCCGAACCTTCCCAGATCGCGTTGACCGGCGACTCGCGGTAATGCCGCGCCAGAATGCCCTCCTCGACGTAACCGTTGCCGCCGAGGCACTCCATCGCCTCGTAGAGGAATCCCGGTGCGCTCTTGCAGGTCCAGTATTTCACCACCGGCGTCAGCAGCCGCATATACGCCGCTTCCGCCTTATCAGCGGGGGCGCGGTCGAACGATCTGCAGAGCCGCATCACCAGCGCGGTCGAAGCTTCCACATGCAGCGCCATGTCGGCGAGCACGCTGCGCATCAGCGGCTGATCTGCAAGATGCTTCTGGAACACGCTGCGATTGCGCGCGTGATGAAGCGCATGCGCGAGCCCCGAACGCATCAGCCCCGCAGAGGCCAGCGAACAATCCTGCCGGGTCAGCGAGACCATTTGGATGATTGTCGGAACCCCGCGTCCCTCTTCGCCGAGCCGCAGCGCATAGGCATTTTCGAATACCACTTCCGATGACGCGTTGGAGCGGTTGCCAAGCTTGTCCTTCAGCCGCTGGAAGTAAATGCCGTTGACCGACCCATCCGGCGCGAAGCGCGGCATGAAGAAACAGGTCAGTCCGCCTTCCGCCTGCGCAAGCACGAGGAACGCGTCGCACATCGGCGCCGACATGAACCATTTATGCCCGGTGATACGGTACGCATCACCGTCACGCACCGCGCGCGTGATGTTGGCGCGCACATCCGTGCCGCCCTGCTTCTCGGTCATACCCATGCCCATGGTCATGCCGCGCTTGGCCCACC